>MDSZ01245613.1_pt1 | contig 14642 bp, 18 predicted proteins | sample 811201 | NCBI WGS metagenome assembly MDSZ01 (sample SAMN05326647, study PRJNA326480) | marine metagenome | isolation source: seawater | place: Indian Ocean: North | collected 2010
AATAAAGTTATGGCCATTTTTCTTATTTGCAGCAATTTTATCTGGAATTATATATCCAATCGTAATGGGTTGGCAGTGGGGAGGTGGCTGGTTAGCTGCCACAGGATTCTCAGACTTTGCAGGATCTACACTTGTTCACTCAACTGGTGGTGCAGCAGCATTAGCAGGTGCAATTATTTTAGGGCCTAGATTAGGAAGATTTACTAAATCTGGGGCTCCAGCACCTCTAAAGCCATTTGCAGCTTCATCAATTCCATTAATAACAATAGGAATATTTATTTTATGGTTAGGTTGGTTTGGATTTAATGGTGGCTCACAATTAGCTATGGGAACAGCAGATGACGCAATTGCAGTTTCAACTATTTTTATTAATACATTCTTAGCAGGAGCTGGTGGAGTAATGGCAGCAGCTTTTGTAACTAGATTAGGATTTGGTAAAACTGACGTTATACAAATGTTAAACGGATGTATTGGTGGATTAGTAGCAATTACCGCTGAACCATTAATGCCTTCACCTCTAGCAGCAATCTTAATTGGTGCTGTAGGCGGTGTAATTGTAGTTTATGGAACAAAACTATTATTTTCATTAAAAATTGATGATGTAGTAGGCGCGATACCAGCTCACTTATTTGCAGGTATTTGGGGAACATTAGCTGTACCAATCACAAATTCTGATGTTTCATTTGTTGCACAGGTTCTTGGTGTCATTTCAATAAACGCTTTTGTATTTGTTGTCGCGTTTATTATTTGGTCAATAATGAAAGCTACAATTGGTATCAGATTAAGTAAAGAAGGAGAGACTAAAGGTACCGATGTAACGGAGACAGGTGTAATTGCTTACGCAATAAGAGACTAATCCTAGGATAAAGGGATACTTTGTTTTGATCTACCCACAGAGTGTCCCTTAATAATTAAATATTTTATCCCTCTAAAAGTTGAAAATAGTCCCTAACGGGACTATTTTTTTTTATATTAATCATTCATTTTCATCCCAAATTTTTTTCCAATTAAAGTTTGGAGGTAAACCATATATTGAGTTTATATTGGTAGCATGCATAGCTAAAGAAGGTACAGGAGAAAGACAATATTCTTTTTTGTATATTTCGTGTAGTTTAAGTTCCATTGGATGATGCCTTACAGTTGACATTAATTTAAATTCTTTAAGGTATTTATTAATCATTTTTTTACTAGTTAAAAAAGTTAATAAAGACTCATTAACAGAACGCCAATGCATCATATTTCCAAAAAAGATTTTAGAATTGTCAATTGATGAGTATAAATAAGGGTAATCAGCTGGACATAAAAAAAGTTCCTGGTTTAATTGAGAACTAATTTTTTCATAAGTAAATAGCATTTCAGTAATAGCCTCTTTTTTATGAATGTAATCATCTTCTAAAAAATAAAATAGATCCGCATCTTCATTTTCAACAATTTTTATAGATTTATATAAATTTCTCATATTAGAAATCATATTTTTTGAGATATTTTTTCCTTCTATATCGATAGTTTTGATTTGGTCATCAAACTCATTTTCTTTAAGATTTATAAGTTCAGTTCTTAAATTACTTACTTTTAAAATTTCTTTGATCTTTAATAAATTTTCTTTATTTGATTTATCATCAGTAATTATTATTTTGATATCAACATCTTTAAAATATTCTTTTGCTAATTCAGAAGATTTAATAATTGATCTAATAGTTCTTAGAGTATATTCAATTTTGGGTAAATCAAATATTCGCTTTTTATTTTGATCTAACATGACTTTATCATTATCAGCATCACCAAAAGTATAGGATCTTATAATTATAGCTAAACTTTTTACTTTTCTTGTTATTTCAGTTTTTCCAAGAGGTATACTAATTGATTGTTTTCCACTTTGGCTTAAGTTTTCATTTATGTTTAGTTCTTTGGTTGGAATATTTAAATTTGCTTGATCTATAACCTCATATCCGAATTTTCTAATTAGCTTTATAAAAAATTTATTTAAAAATGACTTTTTTTGACTTAATGTTTTATTTTTCATATATTGGAATATTATTGTATTATACAATTTTTTAACTTAAAGAATTAAAAAAATGAAAATTAAATCATCATCTGAATTAGTAGAAAATGCACTTAAAGAAGTAAAGACTATTACTCCAAATGAAGCTTATAAACTGTCTAATAATGGAAAATGCAATTTAATTGATATTAGAGAAAAAGGAGAATTAGATAAAACTGGCAGAGTAGAGGGATCAAACCATATACCTAGAGGAATGTTGGAGTTCTGGCTAGATCCAGAAAGCCCTTATTTTAAGAGTGGCAAATTAGACATGAATAAAGAATTGGTTTTATTTTGTGCTGGAGGATTGAGATCTGCACTTGCTGCTAAATCTTTAAAAGAAATGGGATTTGAAAAGGTTTCGCATATTGATGGTGGATTTGCAGCAATCAGTCAAAGTAATTTTAAAATTATTTAAATTATTTATTGTATTCTTCCAAAGCAAATTCCAACCTATCTTGTCCCCAAAATATTTTGTTATTTACTACAAATGTAGGAGCTCCAAAAATGTCTTTATCGTGAGCCTCTTGAGTTATTTTTTTTAATTTATTTTTTATTTGCATATTCTTTATTCCTTCTAAAAAATTATTTTTATCAATTTTACACTTCTTAAGAATATCTATTAATATTTCATCATTAGTTATATCAAGATTTTGTTTCCAGTAAGCTTTAAATATTTTATTTAAATACAAATCTTTATTATTAGAGTTAATAAAAAGATATCCACGCATTAAATTTAATGAATTTAAGGGAAATTTGCTATTCCAAACGAAGTCAAAATTATTTTTTTTTGCAATTAATTTACAGTCATCTATCATATGTTTTAATTTTGATTTATTAAAAGCCGGAGGAGATATTCCTTGCAGATTATGAAGACCACCAAGTAAAATTGGTTTATAAGTAAAATTAATATTTTTCTGTTTCTTTATAACTTTTATTTTGTTATGAGCTAAGTAAGCATAAGGACTTATAAAATCAAAATAAAAGTCTATTGATTTAGTCATAAATGGTTATTTTTTTTGCATAAAAAATTCTTATTAACCAATAAAAAAACAATCCAATAGGACCAATTAAATAAGTAATTACAAGCGGTAAAAATACTAGAAATTTATTAATATTAAATGTTTGAGAGTCTTTAACTATCCACGCACCACAAAATAAATTTATCGTTAAAAAATGTGTCCAAAATATAATTAAAAAGTTATGTTTTTCAAACAATTTTGAAAGCTCATTTAATCCTAGATAAAGTTTAAAATTTTGTAAAAAATCATAACCATCTGAAAAAGAAATATAAAGTAAATATGCGTATATCAAGCTTAAAATAAATATAGGAAAAATTGAAATGACAAAAAATTTAGATATTCTAGAATTTGGAAAAAAAATTAATAAAAACCAAAAAGGTAAAACACCTAAATTTAACCAAAGATAAGTCATTTCAATATTAAAGAATGTATAAATTTGTTCGATCATTTTTTGTGTATTATATTACAAGATATCATGATTCCTATAAGAAATAGAAAAAAAACTTTAGAAATTACAATTGAGGAAATGAGAAAATTTTCTTATGCTTATATAGAAAAATATGCTCCTTCAAAACAACAATTAAGGACTTATCTTTTAAAAAAATACCTTAGAACAAAAGTATCTAATGTAAAAAAACAAGATATAACAGATTTGATTGATGTTGTTTTAGCTGACCTTGAAAAGGGTAAGTTTATTAGTGATAAATTTTACTCAGAAAGTAAATCAAGAAACTTAATACAAAGGGGGAGCTCTATTAATAAAATAAGAAGTTACCTTTTTAACAAAGGCATTAAGAAAAATTACATTAACGAAGCCATTGATAAAATTAAAGAAGAAAATTCTGATCAAGATTTTTTTTCAGGCATAAAAATTTGTAAAAAAAAAAAGATTGGACCTGCGAGGAATGAAGACAATAGATCATTATTTTACAAAAAAGATATTTCTCTTCTTGCAAGAAACGGTTTTGATTTTGAAACTTCAAAAAGAATAATGGATATTGATAAAGATGATTATATCAAAATTATAAAATTAATTTAATTATTTTTTTTATTCTCTTTTTTTACAAGAAAATCTATTTTATTTTTTATATAGTTTTTTACAAAAACAAAAACTAATAAGCCAAATATAGATACTGATACTATTATGATTAATATAATCTTTAATTGATTTTCCATTAAACTATATTTTTACTTTTTAAAATTATACTTGGATTTCTGAAATTTGGTTTTCCATAGTGAATTTCATTACCATCGAAGTCTGTTAATTGTCCACCCGAATGAATTAATATTGCATGTCCAGCCGCGATATCCCACTCAAAAGCTCTTGGTTCAGCAGCGTAAAGATCAAATTCTCCTGCTGCAATAACACAAAACTTTAGAGAACTTTTCATTTTTTGACATGATTGAACTTTAAATTTCTTATGAATTGCTAAAATTTCAGGCTTTAATTCATTAGAATAACTGACAGCTTTTATTTCTTTATAATCTTTTTTTTTATTAATTAATTGAATTTCTTGTTTATTAATTAATTCATAACTGTTTGAAGTAGCATATGAATAAAAAATTCTGTTTTTTGCTGGTGCATTAATTATTCCTACAGCAGGTTTATTATTTAATATTAAGGCTGCATTTATAGTAAACTCATCCTTATTATCAATATAATCTCTAGTACCATCTATTGGATCAATTAACCAAAAATTTTTTAAATTTTTTTCATTTTTATTAGCAGAAGTTTCTTCAGAAATTATTGTGATATTAGGAGTTATTTCAGAAATTTTTTCAGTTAAAATTTTATTTACTTCAATATCAGCATTGCTTACTGGAGTATTATCAGATTTATTTTCTTTTTTTAATCCAGCTTTTCTTAAACTCAAACAAATACTCCCAGCTTTATTAAAAGTTTCTAATAATGATAGTGTTATTTTTTTAGTTTCCTCGATATTCATTTATTAACTTTTTTTAATGTAATAATTTTAGCATTAATTACTTTTTTTCCAGCATTTTCAAAATTAATTGTAACTTTACCGTTAATTATTGATTGAACTTGCCCAATACCCCAACTTTTTTTGTCTGGATAAGTTACTTTATCACCTGGTTCATAATCTAAAATCATTTAATTTACTTATATAGAATATAATAATAAATATCATTAATTATGACAAAATTGAATTCTATTGGAATAGCAAAAGAACCTAAAGACACTTTGATTGTTGTTGCAATGTCAGGAGGCGTAGACTCCTCAACAGTTGCTGCTATGATGAAGAGCGAAGGTTACCAAGTTATTGGAATAACTTTAAAACTTTATGATGACTCTAAACAGATATCTCAATCTAAACAGTGTTGTGCAGGCCAAGATATCATGGATGCCAAAAGGGTGGCTGATAAATTAAATATTGAGCATAGAATTCTATACTATCAAAATAAATTTAAAGAAGGTGTTATAAATAATTTTGTAGATAGCTATTTAAAAGGCGAGACACCCATACCATGTGTTCAGTGTAACAAAACTGTAAAATTTAAGGATTTACTCGATGAAGCAAAAAGACTAAAAGCTGATGCTTTAGTTACAGGTCATTATGTTAAAAGTGTAACTGAAAAAAATAATACAGAAATGTACCGAGGAATAGACTTAAATAGAGATCAGAGCTATTTCTTATTTAATACAACTAAAGATCAATTAAATTTTTTAAGATTTCCTTTAGGTGGTCTTTTAAAAAATGAAACAAGAAACATTGCTAGAAAACTTGATCTTAATGTTGCAGATAAACCTGATAGTCAAGATATATGCTTTGTGCCTAATGGTGATTATGTCTCTGTTATAGAGAAATTAAGACCAAATTCATTTAACAAAGGTAATATAAAAAATATGAAAGGTGAAGTAATTGGAGTTCATAATGGAATAATCAATTATACAATCGGTCAAAGGAAAGGAATTGGTGTTTCAGATAAAATTCCTTTGTATGTTGTAAATATAAATGCAAATAAAAATGAAATTACAGTAGGTAGTAAAGAAAATTTGGTAAAAACTCAAATTAGTTTGAAAGATATAAATATAATAACTAACAATAAAGATGATTTTAAAAAAGAATTATTTGTTAAAGTAAGGTCTACTGGAAGACTCATTAAAGCCAAAATAGATCTTAAAAATACTTCAGCAAAAGTGAATTTATTAGAAGAAGAATATGGAATAGCTCCAGGGCAAGCGTGTGTATTTTATTCAAAAAATAACCAAGGGTATAAAGTTTTGGGAGGTGGTTGGATACGGGGATGATTTATTTAATTATTATTTCAAAATTTATTTAAGATGTTCAATAAATAAGTTATGTAATATCATTTTTTTTTTAATTTCTTTATAGATGGTCTTATCATTTTTAAATGCAAAAATTGATGGTAAATCACTATCTTTTGTTCTTTGAATTCTTGAACCATGATCAGATAAAATAGTTAAATTAATAGAGTCGATAATATTATTTTCTTTTAAATCTTCTAAAAAATTATCTAAATAAAAAAAAGTACATTTTCTTTCAATATTATGTTGCTTCACCATTTTTGGTACACTAAAAAATCTATTTGTTAAAGATAATCTTCCATCATAATTACATTCAGCATCAAAACCATAAGGCCTATGTGGAACAAGAGTATGTATAAAAATAAAATCATATTTTTTTGAAATAATGTCAACCTTCAAAGAATTAAATAAATTTGGAAAAGAAATTTTATGCCCTTCAGGTTCTAAAATACTATCTATAAGCCTAAGTTGCCTTAAAGATCTCCATAAAATTATTGATGAAATGGAACCATTTAATTTCCAAATAGAAACAATTTTAGTAAAAAAATTATCTTTAAAACCTTTTAAGTATTCTTTTTCTAAAAACGGATTATAACTTTCACATTTTGAAATATTTTTAAAATTACAAAAATCAATATGAGTATTTTGAAATATGCTAACACTTTCATATTTATTAAAAAGTCTATTTTCCTTAAGCTCGTATTCTATAAAATAGTTAGGTGATTTTTTTAGAACACGTTCTCTTATTGTAATATCTTGGGAAAAATTTACTAATGCTGACATAGATGCAGCAGTGTTTCTAGAAAGAGATTCTACATCAGTATAAAATTCAAAATTATGTTTTTTAAAAAATTTTTTGATATAATCACTAGCAGTAGGTGAAACATCATTTTTGCTCTCAAAACTATTGATACCTGCCATCTCATCAAAAACTATTACAATATCAGTTTTTGAATATTCTTTATTAATATCATTTTTAAAACTAATAACTCCTTGAAATGATTTTGTTTGATCAATAATCCCAAAAATAAAAATAGTACATAAAAAAACTAAAATAATTTTATAAAATTTATCTTTACCGATAAAAATTAGATAACCCGTGATTAAAGATAAAGTTAAAAATAAAATTATTCCAGGTATGTAAAGTATCCCAAAAAAATCTATGAAATCATGTTTGAAAGGTAATATAAATCCATTCCAAAGACCTAAGTGATTATCAATTCCAAAAATTATTAATATAGCTATATAAAAACTAAAAAAAAAATTATTAAAAATATTTTTTTTTATCAAAAAATAATTAATAAACAAAATAGGAGCGATAAAAATAATAAGGGTATAAATTATTTCATTAAAATTTAAATTAGATCTAAAAATAAAGTTAGGAAAAAATGAAATTAAGATTAAGAAATTTATTTTTTTTAAATCTATATAATTTTGGATCACTATATATTAAAAAATAAAATTAAATTAGCCCTTAATATCTTCATCTTTTTTTTTAGTTTTTTTACTAAAAAAATTTTTTACTTTCTGCCAGTACATTGAACACCAGGTTGCTCCAGCGGCTATCGCACCTAAGATTGCTTGTAATATTATACTTCCAGTTCCGGGATCAAGATATGCAAATGCTTTATTGTTAAACAATATGACAAAAACAAATGAAGAAATTAATATTTTTTTCATGGAAATTATTATCTATTCTATTTTAACTTATTTTTCCACATAAAAAAAGTTAGCAAATAAAAACTTATAATTCCTAGAAAGTAATCCCATTCCAAAGCATGTTTGAAAAACTTTAAATTGAATCCCAAAAAATCATTGCCTGGTAAACTAATTATGGGAATACTAATTGTAGCAACAATAATAAGAACTGAAACTAAAATTAACTTAACTTTCAATATATTAGGATTTATGTAAGGTAATAATTTTTCTCTAAAGGAGTAAAATGTTACAACCAGATAGGCTTGGGCTATTAATTCAAAGATAATAAATAAAAGTAACACTAATCTTCTAAAAAGTTTATATAAGTCATAATCAAATTTTATACCCAGAAAAATTGAATGAAGAGTTAAAAATATTGCAGAAGCAACACCAAAATTAAAAATTCTTTTTATATATTTATGTTCACTGTTAAAAAATTTAATTATATTTCTGTTGTAGATCCAATATTTTATAAGCAGATATGAGGTAAAGAACATTGCAGGTTTAAATATTAGCCAACTTGGATATGGTCTAGCTGTCCTGCTTATTGAAGCACCTCCATCAATATATGGAAACGTCCAATGTATAACTGATGCTGGGTCAGGAAATAATTCATGAAATTGAGTAATTAATATTAAACAAGCATTGATAGCTAAAAATGGAACTACAAATATCCAAATGCTTATAAACTTAGCTTTCTTGATGTAATCCATCAGATAAACTATTTTTTCTTACTTTTTCTTTTAGCTCTTCTCTTTTTAGAACCCTGTTTTCTTCGGCCTCTATGTTTTTTTGGATATCCCATAATATTATATTTATAATTTTATTGACGTTAATGCAGGGATATAGCATTCTCAAATGAACTTATCAATTTTTTTATGTCAAAATCTTTCAAAACATTTTTAAAACATACTGCTAAAGACTACCATAATCAGTCAGTTAACCCTCCTGTTGTCAGAGCTTCGACTATTATTTTTAAAACATTACAGGATATTAGAAAAATGCAAGATAAGGCTAAAAAAAATCCAACTGGAGGATATTTTGATTATGGAAGACAAGGCACATCGACCACTCACATTCTATCAAAAATATTAAATGAAATTGAGGAATCTTATCATGTATTTTTGACACCAACTGGATTTGGAGCAGTTTTTTTAGCAATTTTTAGCGTTGTAAGACCAGGAGACGAAATAATAGTTTCTGATCCAACTTATAATCCTACAAGAGTTTTAACAGAAGATTTTTTAAAAGAGTTTAATATTAAAACTTATTTTTATAATCCACATGATTTAAAAACTTTAGAAAAAAAAATTACTAATAAGACTAAATTAATTTTTGTTGAAAATCCTGGAAGTAATTCATTTGATTTTCAAGATTTAGGTAAGATATTATTGATAGCAAAAAAGAAAAAGATCTTAACCGCAATTGATAATACTTGGGGCACTCCATATTTTCTAAAACCTATTAAACTAGGTTTTGATATGTCAATTGTATCAGCTACGAAATATTATTCGGGTCATTCTGATGTTATGGGCGGCAGTCTTGCTGTTAATAAAAAAGTTTTTAAAGAAGTTGATAAAACTAATAAAGTTACGGGATTAAGGCTTGGACCGGATGATGCTTATTTAATTACTCGTGGTTTAAGAACTTTAGATGTTCGTTTAGATAAACACGAAAAAAATGCTAAACAAGTTTCTGAATTTTTATCAAAATATAAAAATATTAAACTTTTGTATCCTCATAAAAAAGATTCTTTTAATTTTAGAATGTGGAAAAAATATTATTCTGGTGCATCAGGGTTAATGGGTCTTAAAATTAAAGCAAAAAATAAGAATTCGGTAATTAAATTTGTTAATTCTCTAAAATTATTTGGTTATGGCTATAGTTGGGGAGGATTTGAAAGTTTAGCTTTATACCAGGATAAAAGAGAACAAGGAAATAGAAAATTTTTAAAATTAAATAAAGATGAACATTTAGTAAGACTTCATATTGGCCTAGAAGATCCTAAGGATTTAATTAATGATTTAAGAAAATCTATTAAGTATTTAAAATGAATACTGAAAAATTTTTTCAAAATAAATTAGCATTAACAACTCTTATTGCCGCTTCATCAGTTGTTTTTATATCTTTAAGTGTAAGACAGGTTTTTGGAATGTTTTTTATGGATTTCAATCTTGATCTAGGTATTTCAAATACAGAGTTTGGATTAGCTATAGGTATTCAAATGTTAGGTTGGGGTTTATCAGGCCCAATATTTGGAGCTATAGCTGATAAATATGGAGGGCATAAAGCTATTAGTCTTGCATTTATATTCTATATCTTAGGTGTCTTTCTTTTATACAATGGTCCTAATACAGGCATTTATTTTCAAATTGCTTTAGGTGTTTTAGTAGGAATTGGTTGTGGTGGTACTGCAATAAGTATTCCTATGTCAATGGTAGGAAAACATTTTCCATTATCTAACAGAACAATTGCAATGAGTATAGTTACAGCAGTAGGTTCATTTGGTTATTTTTTATCTCCTTTGTATACAAATTATTCTTTAGAAAATAACGGTTGGATTGAAACATTATTTTATTTTATGATCTTTTTAACAATTGGTTTTGTCGCTGCTTTTTTTGTTAGATCACCAGAAATAAATAAAATTGAAAAAAATGTATATGAACAAAGCACTCTTCAAGCTCTTAAAGAAGCGTTTCAAAATAAAAGTTATATACTTTTAACTTCAGGTTTTTTTGTGTGTGGTTTTCATATTACATTAGTTGGTACTCATGTCCCAAAATATGTAATTGATAGAGGACTAGAGGATTGGACTGCTGCTATGATTTTATCATTGATAGGATTTTTTAATATTATAGGTTCATTAGCAAGTGGTTATTTGTCCTCAAAAAAAAGTAAAAAAATTATTTTAAGTTGTATTTATTTTTTAAGAGGAATTTCTATTTGTTTATTTATTTTTACTCCACCAAGCACTATCAGTTCAATTATATTTGGAGCAAGTTTTGGAATACTATGGTTATCAACAGTTCCAGCTACAAGTGGAATTGTAGCGCATATATTTGGAACAAGGTATTTAGGTTTATTGTATGGATTAGTTTTTCTAAGTCATCAAATTGGATCATTTTTTGGAGCTTACCTAGGTGGTTTATTCTATGACCTGTATGGCTCTTATGATTATGCGTGGTATTTGGCAATTGCATTGTCTATATTTGCTGGTTTAATACATTTACCAATAAAAGAGCAGCCAGTTGAGAGATTACAAAAAGCATAAATTTAAATTTAATCCATTTTTGGAAAAACTTTATCAATCAGATAAGGCAATGATAATTTATAAAGAAAAAGATGGGTATAATATTTATACTGATTTTTCAAAAAAAATTATTTTAAATAATCGTAATATCAACAAATTTCTAAATAAATTTAAAAAAAAAAAAATTAGTAAGGAAACTGATTTGTATATCGGTTTTTTTGGTTATGAAATATTATGTAATTTACTGAATATAAAAATTAAGAATCAAAAAAAGATTAATTTTTATAAAGGTGTATTTTATAAACCTGAAACTATTATAAAAATTAGAAAAGATATAAAAGTTATTTCTACACTTAAAAAATTCAATTTTAAAACTTTATTTAATAAAACACAGATTCTTTCGTCATTTAAAATGAATATAGACTATGAAAAATACAATAAGATATTCAATATTTTTTCCAAAAAAATAAAACAAGGTGAAACATACCAAATTAAAATATGCACTAAATATAAAAATCATTCCAAAATAAACCCAATAAATTTTTTTTGGAAATTAATGAAAGTAAATGCTGCACCAGAGTCTTTCATGATTAGAGACAAGAATTATTCTATTGTCAGCTGTTCTCCTGAAACATTGATTAATAGATCTGGAAATAAAATAATCACTAAGCCTATTGCAGGAACTTTAAAAAAAAATTTCAAATTAAATATTAAAAAGGCTCTAAATTTTTTTAAGAATAATAATAAAGAAACTAAAGAGCACAATATGATTGTAGATATGGAAAGAAACGATTTATCAAGAATTTGTAAGCCAGGTAGTGTTAAAATTTTAAAACAAAAATTTGTGGAGGAATATAAACACTTATTTCACTATGTTACTTCAATTAAAGGAATTCTAAAAAAAAATATATCAATTAAAGAAATTATTACATCTATGATGCCGGGAGGATCTGTAATTGGATGTCCAAAAATTAGAACCCTAGAACTATTAAATAATCAAGAAAAAGAGGATAGAAATATATTCACTGGAAGTTTTGGTTATATAAAATTTAATCATGATATGAGATTTAATATAATTATAAGGTCAATCCTTAATTTTAAAAAAACTTCAGAAATATCTGCTGCGTCTGGTGTGGTACTTGATAGTTCTGCAAAAAAAGAATTTAATGAAAATTTTATTAAAGCAAAATCATTATTGGAGCTATTTAAATGATCTATATAATTGATCATCAAGACTCATTTACTTGGAATGTTGTACATCAATTTTCAAAATTTGATAAAGTTTATTGTTCAAATTATTATGAGATTGATGAAAAAAGAATTAATCAATCTGATACGATAGTTTTTTCACCAGGGCCTGGTTCTCCAAAAGATTATCCTTTAACTTCTAGAATTTATAAAAAATTTAAGGGAAAAAAGAAAATAATAGGTGTTTGTCTTGGGTATCAGTTAATATTATTTTGTGAAAATGGTAAAATAATTCAGCAAAAAAAAATTTATCATGGATACCAGTCAAAAATAAAAATTACATCTAAGAGTAATTTATTTAAAAAAAATAAGATATTTCATGTTGGGAGGTATCATTCTTTAAAATTACATGAACCTTACAAGTCTGAAAACATTAAAATAACTATGAGATGTTACAAAACTAATGTAGCAATGGCTTTTGAGGACATAAAAAATGATATTTATGGATTTCAATTTCATCCAGAATCTTTTTTAACAAAAAATGGTGACTTTATTATTAAAAAAATCTTATCTACAAAAAGATCTTAAAGAAATAAAATTTAATGATCTTTGGAACTCTTATGGAGTTTTTACTACTATGAGAGTTATTGGAAAAAATAAAAAAATTTTATTTTTTAAAGATCATATTAACAATCTAATGAAATCAATTAGAATTTATAGACTAGACAGAAAAAATTTAAAAAAAAAAATTATTAGCCTTATTAATATTAATTTGTCAAAAAATAAAACTTATGATCATCTTTTAAGAGTTGCTATAAATAAGAAAATTATTTCAATATCTTTAAGAAAAAGAATTAAACCAAAATCAAATTTTTCACTTAAATTAGTTAATTATCAAAGAATTGATCCTAAGTATAAGAATCTAAAATATAAAAAAATTTTAAATTTTCTTAAAAAATTAGATACAAGTAAAAGTGATATTGCATTGTATAAAGAAAAAAAAATATTAGAAACTGGAACATCTAATCTTCTTTTTTTTCAGGGCAACAAGATATATTCTCCTATTAGGAATTTTTACGAAGGAACAACTTATAAATTTTTTTCAAGAAAATTAAAAAAAATTAAGAAAAAAAATATTTCCATCGATTCTCTCAAAAATTATGATGAAATCGTAATTATTGGGTCTGGCAAAGGAGTAGTTTCTGTTAATCGCATTGATAAAACTGATTGGAAAAGAAAAAGTATAAAAAATTACAGATTTTTGTCCAAAATTTATACAAAAGCCATCAAGAATTGTCCTAGATATAATGGTTGATCTATTTTCCCATCTATACTAAAAACTTTCATCTAAGGGTAAAGAAAAATCATGATGTTAACTGTAAATCCATTCTCAATATTAGCACAAACAGTCTCACCAATATATATGCAAGCGTTTGTCGTAGCGATGGTCTTATTAATTATAATTGGAACTCTTTTAGATATAATCCATAAAAAAAATGTTAAGTATTTTTTCCAAAATGCAAAAAAAGCAAAATTATCTGCAACAAAAACTTTAAGCAATGGAGAAAGATTAGCTGTAATTTCCAAAACTATTGTAAGCGATATAGCTACAACATCTGAGCTAGGCGCGGGTAAACGAAGGGTAGCTCATTTACTTGGAATGTATGGAACAATTTTATTCTGGTTAGGATCTGCAATCATGATTTTCTGTTACTCAAGTACAGATGCAGAAACACCATCTTTATGGCCTATCATTTGGCATGTTGGTGCCATAATGACAGTTGTTGGAGGAGGTTGGTTTTGGTTTTTTTTAAGAGTAGATGTTTATTCTGAAGCTCAACCTTGGTACAGAATAATTAAAGCAGACTTATTTGTACTTGCTCTTGTCGCATCTTCTTTTACTGGTTTAGTTTGGTCTTATTTACAGACTTTAAATTTAAATGATAGATGGGATGATAAAGTATTCTTAGTTTTATTTATTGTATCAAATTTAATTTTATTTGGAGGTGTATATTGGTCTAAATTTGCGCACATGTTTTATAAACCTGGTGCTGCATTACAAAAAAATTTGGCGGAAGCTGATGGTTCCAGAGACAATTTGCCGCCTGAAGCAGATGCCCCAAAACAATTTGGATTAGGTATAAGTAGAGAGAA
>MDSZ01075308.1_pt1 | contig 14641 bp, 19 predicted proteins | sample 811201 | NCBI WGS metagenome assembly MDSZ01 (sample SAMN05326647, study PRJNA326480) | marine metagenome | isolation source: seawater | place: Indian Ocean: North | collected 2010
AATGTTTTTAAATTTGGAATGACCTGCCATAAAATACCATCTATAAATATTAAATTCGATGTTAGTAAAGTTTTATAATTACTATTAGAATGTGTCTAAGTTGTGCAATTTACGTTTCTTTAACTAAAACTATACTTTTAGATAATCCACTCACGTCATCTGTTTCAATTAGGGCTCCGCAAATGGAAATTTCACCTTTTGCAGGGATGAAACCTCCTTCAATTCTATACCCCTTTGTAAAGCCATGTATAGGATTTTCAATTTCAAAACCAATTACTGAGTTATAATCACCAGTCATTCCAACATCAGTTTGGTAAGCTGTGCCCTTGGGCAGTATTCTATTATCTGATGTAGGTATATGTGTATGCGTCCCCAACACGGCTGATACTGAACCATCTACAAAATGACCAAATGCATTTTTTTCTGATGTAGCCTCTCCATGGACGTCTATCAAAATTGCGTCACATGTAGATCCCAATTTTTCAGAAGCTAAAAAATTTTCTATTGCATTAAAGGGATCATCAACAAACATTCCCATAAACAATCTTAACATTACCTGCACAACAACTATTTTTTTTCCATTAACTAAATCTAATGTATATGAACCTCTTCCAGGAACACCATCAGGATAATTTATTGCTCTAACAATTTTTGGGCACTCTTCGATAAATGTTAACATTTCTCTTTTATCCCAAGCATGGTTTCCTAGAGTAAGTACATCCAGTCCAGCGGAAAGAAGATCGTTTGCATCTTTTTTTGAAAGACCATGTCCTCCAGTAGCATTTTCTGCATTTGCCACAATTACATCTGGGTTATACTTATTTTTTATTGAACTAATATTTTCTTTTATTTTTTCACGTCCAGATTTACCAACTATGTCACCTATAAAAAGAATTTTCATACAAAAGAATATAATTTTTTTTCTGTAATAACATAATCAAGTTTTATATCAAATTTATCTTTTGGAATTTCTGATACTTTTTGATCATCAAAAGCGTAACCAACAGAAATAAATTTTTTATCATTATTTTTTAAATAGCTAAAAGTTCTATCATAATAGCCGCCACCATAACCAAGCCTAAAACCAACTTTATCATACGCAAGACAAGGTACAAAAATAAGATCTGGAACCAAAATTTTACTTTTGTCTGAAGGTTCTTTAATTTTCATAAATCCTTCAACCATATCATCATCATTCTTATATTCTCTAAATACTAAATGGTGATTTTTTTTTAAAATAACTGGTAAGCATAATATTTTATTTTTATCTATAATATAATTATTTAAATGCTTAGTATCGATTTCAGTATTTATAGAAACAAAACTTGATACAATATTGATACTTTCGAAATTTATTTTATTAAAAAACTCTTCAAATAAATGAATTTCAAATACTTTTTTAACAGTTGAAAATAATTTTTTTCTCAAAAAAAATTGACTTTTTCTTAATTCTTTTTTTTTATCTATTATATTAGTCATCATAAGTTTTTTTAATTAAATTTATGATAATTTCTACTTGATTATTAAGTTTATCTAATTCAATATTTATTAAATCATGTTCTTTATTTAATAATTCATTTTTTTCACGTAGTTTATATATTTGATCATTAAGACTAATGTTTTCTTTTTTTGAAATTTTATTTTTTTTTAAATCTAACAATTCTGCTTTTAATTTTATTGCTAAAAATGATAACAATTTAGTATCACTGATTTTTCCATTAAGATTATCATAACTCTTTAATTCAGCATTTATTGCATTAATAGCTTCTTCTAATTTTTCTTTTTGATCTTCATCATAATTTACACTTATTTCTTTATTTAATATAATTGCTTTATAAACCGGCATTATTTTTGATCAATTAACTCTTCCAGATCATCTAAATATTTATTCATATTTTGTTTAATATCTATGATTTCACTTTCAAGATTTCCAATTTTATTTTTTTTAGCTTGATGGGAGTTAATAAAATCTTCCATATAATTTTGTAATTCTTCGATTTTCTCTTTAAGATCCTTAATTTTAGCCATTGTATCCATATTTATTTTATAATTTGAAATTTTATAATTGTCACTGTAATGAAGCAATTAATATTAAAATAATTGAAAATAAACATTGTAAAAAGGTAAAAATTGGACAAAAATCAAAATAATAAAAATCTAAGAGATCTATCAAATTGTATTCGTTTTTTATCTATAGATGCTGTTCAGAAAGCAAAATCAGGTCATCCAGGCATGCCAATGGGTATGTCAGATATTGCAACAGTTCTTTTTAAATCTCATTTAAAATTTGATCCTAAAAATCCAAATTGGATTGATAGAGACAGATTTGTTTTATCTAACGGCCATGGCTCCATGCTTCTGTACTCATGTCTATATTTACTTGGATATGATGGAATTTCACTTGAACATATTAAAAATTTTAGAAAACTTAACAACCCAACCGCTGGTCATCCAGAGTTTCGTTCTGCGCCTGGAATTGAAACTACTACAGGACCTTTATCTCAAGGACTTTCAAATGCAGTTGGTTTAGCAATTGCAGAAAAAAAATTATCAGCAGAATTTACCAATCAATTAATTGATCATTATACATATGTTTTTGCTGGTGATGGATGTTTGATGGAGGGTCTAAGTCACGAGTCATGCAGTCTTGCAGGTCATTTAAAATTAAATAAGTTAATTATGTTTTTTGATGATAATTCTATTTCTATTGATGGTTCAACAAAACTTTCTACTTCAGACGACGTTAAGAAAAGATTTGAATCTTATAATTGGAATTATATTAGAATTGATGGTCATAATTTTGATGAAATTGATAAAGCGATCATCGCAGCAAAAAAAAGTTCTGCTCCTACTATTATAGCATGTAAAACTACAATAGGTTATGGATCCCCAAACAAGTCTGGCAAAGCTTCATCACATGGATCTCCACTTGGTGAAGATGAAATCGAACTTGTAAGAAAAGAATTAGATTGGAAACATGATGTTTTTGAGATCCCTGATAATTTATTAGAAAGTTGGAGAAATTTTAAATCTAGAAATATTAAAATAAAAGAAGAGTGGAATAAAATTAATTCAGAAGTGTTAAAAAGTAATGAATTTAAAAAATATTTTTCCCAAAATGAAAATGCGAACTTAGCAGAAGATATAATCAAATTTAAAAATACCCATTTTGATGAAAAAACTAATTGCGCTACGAGAAAGGCAAGTGAACTATCATTAAATTTAATATCTAATCATATTCAAAATCTTTTAGGTGGATCAGCAGATTTAACTGGTTCTAATAATACTAAAGTTGAGGAAATGAGTGTGATAAATGCTAATAATTTTAGTGGAAGTTACATTCATTATGGAATTAGAGAACATGCAATGGCTGGTATAATGAATGGCATAGCTTTACATGGTGGAATAAAACCGTACGGAGGAACTTTTTTGGTATTTTCAGATTACTGCAAACCAGCAATTAGATTATCAGCACTGATGAAAATTCCAGTTATTTATGTGATGACCCATGATTCTATAGGATTGGGTGAGGATGGACCTACGCATCAACCTATTGAACATCTCTCAAGTTTAAGAGCCATTCCAAATTTAACTGTAATTAGACCTTGTGATATTATTGAAACGATAGAAGCTTGGGAGATTGCTCTAAAAAATCAAGGGCCTACTGTTTTGGTACTTACTAGACAAAACTTACCAATCTGCCAAACAGTAAAAAGAAAAGAAAATTTATTAGAAAAAGGAGCCTATCCAATTGTAAATTATGAAAATTATGATGCAACTATATTAGCAACAGGTTCAGAAGTAGAAATTGCTTGTTCAGCCTCAAATAAAATAAAAGAGAAAAATAATTTAAGTGTAAGAGTAATTAGTATGCCATCATTTGAATTATTTGAAAAAAATAAATTAGATTACAAAAATAAAATTATAGGAGATAAACCAGTATTTGCAATAGAGGCTGGTATTATAAATGGTTGGGAAAAATATGTGGACTATAAAAATTTTATTGGTATGTCAACTTTTGGTGAAAGTGGGCCATATAAAGATTTGTACAATTACTTTAAAATTACTGATGAAAACTTAATTGATAAAATAAATAGAAATTTATAATTATAGGAAAATTAATATGAGAGTAGCAATAAATGGATTTGGAAGAATTGGTAAGTTAATTTTAAGAGCTTTCCTAGAGAAAAAAATAAAAAATGTTACAGTTGTCGCTATTAATGAATTAGGCAGTATTGACTCTAGCATGCATTTGCTAAAGTATGATTCAATTCATGGCACATTACCAATTGATATTATAAAAACAAAAAAAGGAATAAAAATAGGTAACAAAAATATTAATTTATACTCAGAGAAAGATCCAAATAATCTTCCTTGGAAATCTCTAAAAATAGACGTGGTTTTGGAATGTAGTGGTGTTTTTACTTCAAAAGAAAAAGCGATGGCACATATTAATTGCGGTGCAAAGAAAGTTCTAATTTCAGCTCCTTCAACAAATGCTGATATAACTATCGTTCAAGGAGTGAATAATAATGTATTAAATAAGAGGCATAAAATAATTTCAAATGGCTCATGTACTACTAACTGCTTAGCTCCTTTAGCCATGGTTATTGATAAAAACTTAGGCATAGAAAGTGGTTTTATGACAACAATTCATAGTTATACAGGGGATCAAAGAACTGTTGATCAGGCTCATAATGACTTAAGAAGAGCAAGAGCAGCAGCTGAGTCAATGATACCAACTTCAACAGGTGCAGCGAAAGCGCTGAGCTTAGTTCTTCCTGGTCTTGATGGTAAACTTGATGGTACCGCAATTAGAGTACCTACACCTAATGTATCATTAATTGATTTCAAGTTCATAAGTAAGAAAAATACCAATGTTAAACAAATTAATTCATTTGTTTTAAAAGCTTCTAAATCAAAAAATCTTAAAAATATATTAACTGTTAATGATTTACCCTTAGTATCTAGTGATTTTAACCATAATGCTAGCAGTTCAATATTTGATACAACACAAACACAGGTAGTAAGGAATAGATTTTGTAGAGTGCTATCATGGTACGATAACGAGTGGGGATTCTCAAATCGAATGATTGATACTTTAATAGATTTAAAAAAATTTATTTAGTGATAAAAAGAAGATGCTATTCTATTAACACTTTTCTTCAATTTGAAAAACTTATTAAACAAAAAAAGAATAAAAGAAAAATACTAGTTATTTTTATAAAAAAATATTTAGTTGCAGGTTTTGGGGTTGACTGGTTAAATACATTTATCAAGTTAATTAATACTAATTACAAAGATTATAATATTAAATTTTATGTTGATGCTGGAAGCGATTATGGGTTATCAATTCTAATTTTAAAAGAAAACATAGATTATTTAAAATTAAGATCTAACAAAATAATTTTGAAGAAAATTAATCAAATAGCAAAAAAAAATAAAGTTTTATTAAATCCAAATTTTGATGTACTAGAACTCTCAAAAATAAAAAATTATGAAAAATTAAAATTATGAAAATCGATGGAAATGAAATAAAAGTTGGCAATATTCTCGAGATTGAAAATAAATTATGGAAAGTTTTGAAAACTCAGCATACACAGCCTGGAAAGGGCGGCGCATATATACAAGCAGAGTTAAAAGAACTAAAAGAAGGAACAAAAATGAATTCTAGATTCAGATCCTCTGAGTCAGTTGAAAGAGCAATACTTGATGAAAAAAAATTTCAATATTTATATGAGGATAGTAATCATTTTATATTTATGGATCAGCAAACTTATGAACAGATTGAATTAGGTACAGATTTAATCCCTGAAGATCAATCAAAGTTTTTAGTAGAAAATGATACAGTAATTCTTCAATTTTATAATGATAAAGCTGTTGGTTTAGAACTAATGGATAGTATAATTTTAAAAGTAATTGAAACTGAAGGAGTAGTTAAGGGTCAAACTGCTGCATCCTCCTATAAGCCAGCTAAATTAGAAAAAGGTATAAAAACAACAGTACCCCAATTTATTGAAGTTAACGATAAAATTGTAATTAGTACCAATGATGGTAGTTATATTGAAAAAGCAAAAAACTAATGTTACCTGCTGTTATTAATATTTTTGAAAAAGCTGCAAAAAAAGCTGGTAAAATTCTTATTAGAGACTTTGGAGAAATTGAAAATCTGCAAATACAATCAAAATCAGTTGGTGATTTTGTTACTAATGCCGATATAAAAGTTGAGAAAAGTATTTTAGAAACACTTAAATACTATTATCCTGACTATACTTATATTACAGAAGAAAGTGGTAAAATAAAGGGCGATGAGAATACAATAATTATTGATCCAATTGATGGTACATCAAATTTCATTCACGGCATACCGCATGTTTCAATAATTATAGCAAAAATGATTGATGAAGAAATAACTGATGGAATAATTTATAATCCAATTCTGAACGAATTTTTTTGGTCCTCAAAAGGTAAAGGAGCCTGGTGCAACGATAGAAGGCTTAGAGTTTCAAAGCGTTCTAATTTGTCAGAATGTCTAATAGGAACTGGCCTACCATTCGGGAAGAGGGTATATAAAAACTATCTCTCTGAAATTGATGAAATTTTAAAAGTAACTGCTGGCATAAGAAGGTTGGGTTCAGCTGGTTTAGATCTTGCATATGTAGCCTCTGGAAAACTTGACGGTTTTTGGGAAAAAGACATAAATCTATGGGATATATCCTCTGGAATTCTTATCGTCAAAGAAGCAGGGGGAAAAATATCTAATATGGATGGTGATAAATGGACCATAAACTCGAGAGAAATATTAGCTTCCAATAGTCAAATACATGATGTTTTATCTAAAAAACTTTCTTTACTTTAAACAGTAATTTAATATAAGCCAAAAAATGAAGAAAAAAATTCACCCTGATTATCATGAAATAAATGTTGTTATGACTGATGGTTCAACTTTTAAAACTCGTTCTACTTGGGGAAAAGAATCTGACACATTAAAATTAGACATTGATCCAAAATCTCATCCTGCATGGACAGGGGGTAAGTCTAGCTTAAATGAAACAGAGGGACAAGTAGCCAGATTTCAAAAACGTTTTAAGGGTCTTAAGATTAAATAATTTTTATTTAAAAAATTTTTCTGCATTTTTTTTTAAACTTTCTTTTTTTTTAATTTCTAATTCCACCCTTTCAATTTCTGCTTTTAACTCATCAATGTATTTTTTTAGATCTTCAATGCTAAAATCATCTAAATTTAGAGTTTTTATAGTTTTCTTTTTTTCGTCTATTTCAAAAAAATCTGTCATAGTTATCATTATTTTATATCTATATTAAATTTTTATATTATAAGAAAAATTATGAAATATCCACTTATGCCAAAAGCAACAGCAATATGGCTTGTTGAAAATACAGCATTAAGCTTTAAGCAAATTTCTGATTTTTGTGGCTTACATGAATTAGAAGTCCAGGGAATTGCTGATGGTGAAGTAGCTGTGGGAATGAGAGGATATGATCCAGTAGATAATAACCAACTAACTAAAAATGAAATTGAGAGATGTGAAAAAGATGAAAAGGCTTCTCTTACACTAATTAAATCTTCCGTTATTGAGGAATTACCCCCTAGAAAGAAAGATACCAGATATACACCATTAAGTTTAAGACAAGAAAAACCATTTGCTATACTGTGGTTAATTAAAAGATACCCAACTGAACTAAGCAGTTCACAAATAGCTAAACTCACTGGTTCAACTAAAAATACTGTAGAGGCTATTAGAAATGGTACATATAGAGAAGCAGTACTTGAAGCTAAAAGTCCTATGGATGTTGGTCTGTGCACGTATAAAGAATTAGAAAAGACTCTAAACCGCACAAGAACTAAAAAAGAACCTATTGAGAATTAGATTTTTTTTTTAAAATAATCTCCAAATAATAAATCATTAGTAAGGCCCAAAATAAAATATGTATTGTAAAAAATAAGTATATATTTTTTATTGATATTAATCCAATTGGTTGACCAAGAAAATAAGTAGATGGGCCTAATATTGCGCTCAACGCAATTCCAAAAAATTTGTATTTTTTAAAAAAAACTAATATCTCATCAAATAATGTAGAAAAACTTATCCATAGTACAATCATCCAAGGAGGAATTGCTCCTAATATCAAAGAAGAGTTAAATTTATATATTGATAAAGAAACCATTAATGTATCAAATAAATATCCTGGTACTGATATCAATATTGAAATTTTTAAAAAATTTAAAATATTTTTATTAAAGTATAGATAAAAAATTAGAAAAGTAGTCCCAACATACACCCCTAAAAATGGATTATTTAAATTATTGTCTCCATAAATACATGCTAACCATGTCAACTGATAACCAGTGAGAGTTAAAAATACTCTACTCTTACTCATAATTTATTTTTTAATTAAAAAATGTGAGACATCAGTTGAATTATTTAAAAAGCCAGTTTCACAATAAGAAAAATAAAACTCCCACATCCTTTTAAATTTTATATCAAATCCAAAATTTGAAACATCATTCCAAGAATTCTGGAATTGAGTATTCCATATTTTTAATGTTTGTGCATATGATTTACCAAAACTTATTAATTCTAGACATTTTAACCCAACTTCTTTTGCGCTTAATTCTAATTGTTTTTTTGTTGGTAGCATGCCACCTGGAAAAATATATTGTTGAATAAAATCAGGCCTAGTCTGATAATCATCTGCTCTTTTTTCATTAATAGTAATTATTTGCAGAGCTGCTTTACCATTTTCTGACAAAGAATTGCGAATTACATCAAAATAATTATTCCAATATTTTTTTCCAACAGCTTCAAACATCTCTATAGAAGCAATATTAGAATACTTTTTATTTACTTCTCTATAATCCTTAAATTGAACTAATACTTTTTCTCCTAATCCCTCTTTTTGAATTTTGCTCGAAGTATAATCATACTGTTCTCTAGAAATAGTGATTGCGTCTACTTTACATTTATAATTTTTTGCTACATAGCTTGAAAATCCACCCCAACCACAACCAATTTCCAAAGTTTCAGAATTTTCATTCAATGATAGTGAGTCGGCAATCTTTTTATATTTATTTAACTGCGCATCAGATAAATTTGTATTATTATTATCAAAAATTGCAGATGAGTATGTCATGCTTTGATCTAACCATTTCTCATAAAATTTATTTCCTAAATCATAATGATATCTTATATTTTTTTTACTTTGTTTTTTTGTATTATTATTTAAAAAATGCCTAATTTTTGATAAACTAGAATAAAAAATATTTGAATTAATGTTATCTAAAAAAAACTTTTCATTTTTATGAGAAAGCATTAATAAATTAGTCAAATTTGGAGTTGAATAGTATCCTTTCATATAAGCCTCGGCGTATCCAACTGATCCTCTTTTAAAAATATAAGACAAAAAATTATAGTTATGAATTTTTATCGAGGCTGATAAATAATCATTAACCCCAGAAAAAATTTTTTTTTCCCCAGAAGGAAATTCAACTTCTAAGTTTCCATATTTTATTTTTGATAAGAAATTATTTAATAGTTTTTCTAATGATTTATCAAGATTATTTTTTAAATATTTCATAATTAAAAATTACCTTCGAAACTTATTGTATCATTTGGTTTTTTTTTTCTTGCATAGTATTTTCCCCCTTTAGAGATTATTTTAAATGCTTCATAAAGAATGCCAATCATAACTTTAAATCCTAGTAATGGATTGTATGAAATAAATTTCAACATATTTTTAGAGTTAAATTCAATAAATTTTCCATATTGTGATGCTGTTAAAACTTTTTTATTATTATTATCAAAAAGATCAATATTAATATTGATTTGATCTCTAAACATATTGTTAAAAAATTTATAGTATGCATCCATTTCAATAAAAGGAGATACATAAAATTGTTTTGCACATTTATGAGATAACTTAAAATTTTTTGAGTCAGTATACCCTTTAAATATATATGTATGCTGTTCATTAGTAGTGTTCTTTACCTCATAAAGTATTGATATTAATTTGTTGTTATCAAAACAATAAATAATTGATAAAGGATCAAACACATAACCTAAAATTCTAGGAAAACACAGGATCATAATATTTAGATTTTTATATTTAATTTTATATTTTGAGAGTGATTCTAATACAAAAGTCTTAATAGATCTTTTATCTCTATAACCATGATCAGACTCATAAAACGAAAAAAGGTTGAAAGTATTCAAAGAAAAAAAAGTGTGTTTTGTATTAATTTTATTCAAATCATCTATATTTAAATAAAGGCTAGGAACTTTATATTTTAATTTATGTTTAAAAGGTATAAATCTTTTATGAACAATACTGGATAATAAAATATGTGAATTCATTAATTGTTAATTTGCAATCTATTATAGAAATTTTTATCCCTGTTCCAAGGTAAATTGCAATCTAATAATTTAGAGATATAAGCTGAAGATTGTATACCATCTTCATGAAAGCCATACCCAAGATAGGAACCACAAAAATACGTATTATTTAAACCTTGTATTTCCATAACATCTTTTTGTGCACTTAATGTATCTAATGAATAAATAGGATGCTCAAATATAGTTTGATTTATAATATTATTTGGTTTTTTGTGGGGATTAACTGTTACAAAGTAATTATTATTTGATGATATTTTTTGAAGTAAATTCATCCAGTAAGTAAGAGTAAATTTTTTATTATCTGATTTGTTTAAAAAATTCCAGCTAGACCAAGCTAGTTTTGAAACTGGCATTAAAGAAATATCTGTATGTAAGTATGCAGAATTAATAGAATATTTAAATTTATTAAAAATTTTTAATTCTTTATCTGTTGGATGATCTAATAATGACAAAACTTGATCAGCATGTGTAGCAAATATCAACTTATTGAATAAATTATAACTATTATCCTCATAGATAATTTTAATATTATTATTTTCTCTATTTATTTTTACAATTTTAGAGTTAGTAAAATATTTAAAAGTTTCTAGTTTAATCAATTTTTTAATATATTCATTACTTCCACCAAAAACATATTTCCATTTTGGTCTATTTTTGAATTTAAAAAGAGCATGATTTTTAAAAAAATTAATAAATGTGATTAGTGGAAAATTTTTTACATCATCAATATTAGTAGACCAAATAGATGATATCATTGGTAAGATATGATGATATTTTAAATAATCAGAAAATTGATTATCTGTTAAGAATTCATCTAAAGTTAGTTTAGAGATATCATTGAGTTCTAATTTATTACATATTGAATACAATTTTCTAATTTCAAATAACATTTTGTAAAATTTAAAAGAAAATAAATTACTAAAATTAGCAAATAAAGAAAATATTGTTTTTCCGCTGTATTCAATACTAGGAACTTTATTTGAAACTGCAAATGACATATCAGAATCTCTGTAATCAATGTTAAGCATTTGAAAAAATTTTGTTAAATCAGGATAATTCTTTTCATTGAAAACAATAAATCCGGTGTCAATCGGGATTTTTTTTGAATAATCTCCTACATATATTGTTCTTGTATGACCTCCTAACCTTTTGTTTTTTTCATACAAATAGACATCATATTTTTTTGATAATAAGTAAGCGGCACTTAGTCCTGAAATACCTGAACCAATAATTGCTATTTTTTCTTTCACATCAACTTATAGTTTTAAATGCAGAAAGAGCTTTATTTCTTGTCTCTTTTAAATCAACAATAGGAAATGGATAATCTTTACCAATTTTACAATTACAGCTTATCTGATTTTCTTCAGACATTTGCCACGGATTGTGTACAAATTTATCAGTTACATTCTTAAGTTCAGGAATATATTTTTTTACGTAATCTCCTTTTGGATCAAATTTTTGCCCCTGAAGAATTGGGTTAAATATTCTAAAATATGGACTAGCATCAGCACCACAACCAGATATCCATTGCCATCCAGCAGAATTTGAACCAATATCAGCATCTACCAATGTATCGAAAAACCATTCCTCGCCATGTTTCCAATGAAGTAATAAATTTTTTGTTAAGAATGATCCAACAATCATTCTAACTCTATTGTGCATCCAACCTGTTTCATACAACTGCCTCATTCCTGCATCAACAATAGGTATTCCTGTAAATCCTTTTTGCCATTTTTTTAAGTTTTTATTATCTTTTGACCAAGGGAACTTATTGAATTTTTTTTGGATAGGTTTTTTAGTCATATCTGGATAATGATATAATAAATTGTATGAAAAATCTCTCCAACCTATTTCAGCTAGAAACTTACTTTTATTATTATTATTAATATTTTTAGATAAAGTAATTTGTTTATATATCTCGAGTGGAGATATTTCACCAAAATGTAAATAAGGAGATAATTTTGAGGTTAGATTTTGGTCAGGCCTATCTCTACCAATAGAGTAATTATTTGCTTTCTTAGCAATAAATTCTTTTAACATAATCTTTGCATTATTTTCTCCTGGCAACCAATTTTTTTCTATTTTATTAATCCATTTCATTTTAGGGTTTATTAAGTTTAAATCTTTAATTTTTTCTGAATTTTTCAAGCTAGTATTTATGAAATTAATATTCTGAATTGGATTATTAAATTTTTTATTTTGAGTAATTTCATTACAATAACGCCAATATGGAGTAAATACTTTAAAAAAACTTCCACTTTTATTTTTAATATCCCATGGTTCATTTAATAAATAGCTATTAAAAGTCTCACAATTGATATTTTGTAATTTTAAAAATGATTTAATTTTTTTATCTCTAGTAATTGAGTAAGAATCATACAATCTATTCCAATAAAAAAATTCTATAGTTTTATCAAGATGTAAAGATGTAATAATATCGAATGGATTTCCAAAAAAAATATTAAGTTTACCATTTTTTTTTTCTATAATATCACTTAAACTTTTTAGTGATTTTTCTAACCACCACTTTGAAACAGAACCCATTCTTTGTTTTGGGTCAACTATATAAATTGGTAAAATTTTATCTACTTTTTTTGTTAAGGCATTAAGAGCCGGATTTTGGGCTAATCTTAAATCTTGTCTAAACCAATGTATTCCTAATTTAAGTGACATAATTTAAAATTAACTTAATTTGGGATAAAATAAAGGGCTTAAACAGTTATTTACTGTGTGGAGGCATCTTTTTTTCAACAAACCAAACATGCTTTTTAAGAACTGGATCATATTTCTTCATACGAAGTTTTTCAGCTACTTTTAGACCCTTGGTTGGTTTTCTAACAATATATTTTGTTCCAGTTTTAGGATTTTCTTCAGGAACCAATTGTTTCAACGCGTATGATGTTTTTTTTGCCATGAAGTGTCTATACAGAATAATATAATGAAATAAAGTATTTTTTATTCATAGTCCGCAACTGTTTGTTTAATATATCGACTATATAGTCCTCTTTTCTTAGCAATTGAGATTTGTTTATTCCTTTCAATGAGACGCTTTTTCTTTTCTTTACTTACTTTTTCAAAACATTTTGAACATGAAATTCCTAAAATATATTTTTTTGAATTTATTTCTTTTAAGTTGAGAGGTTCTCTACAAGCATGACATATTTTATAAGTACCTTCTTTTAGTTCATTTTTAACAGAAACACGTCCATCAAAAACAAAACATTCTCCATTCCAAAGTGATTTATTTTCAGGTATTTTTTCTAGATATTTAAGTATACCTCCATCTAATTGGCATACATTTTTAAACCCTTTTGCAATTAAGTAAGAAGATGCTTTTTCACATCTAATTCCTCCAGTACAAAACATTGCAATTTTTTTATCTTTGGAATTATTTAATTTGTTTTTTACATAATCTTTAAATTCGGTAAAATTTTTTGTTTTTGGATTTATAGCTCCTTTAAATGAGCCCATTTTTACTTCATAATTATTTCTTACATCTAAAAGGATAGTTTTTTTATCTTCAACAACATTATTCCAATCATCAAAATGTATACGCTCCCCAGATTGTATTTCTGGATTTGAATATTTTGTCCTCAATGTAACAATTTCTTTTTTTTGTCTAATTTTTAATTTTTGAAAAGGCATAAATTTTGATTTAGAAAACTTAATATTAAGATTATTAAGATTAAAGTGTTTTAATAAGACAATAATATTATTAATATCTTTTTTTAAACCAGCAACAGTTCCGTTAATACCTTCATTAGCAAGCAATATTGTGCCTTTAATTTTATTAAATTTACAAAAGTCACTTAATTCAGATGCTAATTTATTTTTATCAAAGTTTTTTTTAAATTGATAAAAAGTAATAATGGTAAAGTGCTTGTTATTCATTAAAGTAAATTATATATAAAATTACAAAAAATACATGTCGAAAGAAACTCTCAATATTGTAAAAAAATTTCTTAACACATATTCTATAGAAACTACACCCAACGTGTATGATAAATATGGTGGTTTTTCTGATTTTTTAGATAAAAATCATGATGTATATATAACATATCTACCAGATGAAAATGCGAATAATGTGATTAACACAGCTAAAAAATTAAAAGATGAAGGATTTGATGTAATACCGCACTTACCAGCAAGGACCATAGTTAACAATAAAGAATTAGAAAAATATGTTGGTGAGTTAGCAAATAAATCAGGTTGTTCAAAAATATTAATTA
>MDSZ01146621.1_pt1 | contig 14641 bp, 16 predicted proteins | sample 811201 | NCBI WGS metagenome assembly MDSZ01 (sample SAMN05326647, study PRJNA326480) | marine metagenome | isolation source: seawater | place: Indian Ocean: North | collected 2010
ACATTAAAAAAGGCACAAAAATTATAGAATATAAAGGTAAAATTATTTCCGTTAAAAAAAGTGCTGAAGATCCAAAATTTGACAATGGTAAAGCAATTTATCTATTCAATTTAAACAAACGTTTTGATCTTGACGGAGATTTTAAATTTAATACTGCTAGACTAATCAATCATTCTTGTAATCCTAATTGTGAAGTTTTTGGTAAAGGTTTGAAAATTTGGATTTATGCCATGAAAAATATAAAAAAAGGTGATGAGCTCTCTTACGATTACGGTTTTAGTTATGATGAGGACTTTAAAAATTATCCTTGCAAATGTCGTTCAAAGAATTGTGTAGGTTTTATTGTTCGAGAGGGTTCAAGATGGCGGATTAAGAAGAGTAAAAGATGAAAAAAATTTTATTTGTAGCTACCAGAAACCCGTTTTCAGGAAGATACTCGGGTGATGTAATTAGATCTTTAAAAATTATTAGTTTTCTAAAAAAGAAATATAATTTAGATATTGTATGTTTAAAAAAAAATGGTGATTTGAAAACTAAAAATAGAAAAATATTATTTTTTAAAGACTCTAATTTTTTTTTGAAAATTTTTTACTGCCTTGTATCGCTTTTAAAATTTGAGCCAATTCAATTTGGACTGTTTTATTCAAGAGAGATGAAAGAATATTTAAAAGAGAATGCCTACCAATATGATTGCTTGTTTTTTTATCACATCAGATCAAGTCAATATTTGCCAAAAAATTTTACAGGTAAGACTATCATCGAAATAGGAGATTTATACTCTGAAAATTACTTACAAACATTCAATTACTTAAATATTCTAAATCCTTTAAAATATGTATATCTATTAGAGAGCATTTTAGTAAAAAAAACTGAAACAAAAATTTTTTCCAACTTTGATAAAGTTACTTTATTTTCAAAAAATGAGGTTAATAAAATTTATTCAAAAATAAAAGGTAAAATACATCAAATTGATGAATGCGTAGATATCGTAAAAAATAAATATAAGTTTTCTAAGGATAATTTTAGAATTTTATTTGTTGGCAATCTTGATTATCTTCCTAATTTTTTAGCTTGCAAAGATTTTATAAAAAATGATTTACCATTATTAAAAAAAAAAAATTCCTCAAATCAAGTTCAGTATTATAGGAAATGTTAATAAATTAAAAAAATTTCTTCTTTTGGGTAGGCCTGAAGTTGAGGTTCTTGGTTTAAAAAAAGATATTTCAAAATATGTTAAAAATTCTATTTGTGGTTTGGCGAATTTAAAAATAGCAACTGGTGTGCAAGTGAAAGTTTTAACTTATATGTCTTACGGATTACCAGTTATATGCTCTAAAAGGGTGTCAGAAAATTTCGGGAGCAGTGTATTAAGTTTTAAAAATAACAATGAATTACATAAAGCAATATACGAACTAAAATCTAACAAAATTAAAAGTAATAAATTTTCTCAAAAATCCCTTGAATTATCGAAATCATTGAGTTGGAAAAAAATAAGTCTAAAATACTTGAAATTAATAAGTTCTTAATAAAAAACTTTTTTTAAATACAATCCTTCCGGAGGTGCCGGAGGGGCACATTCATCTCTTTTTTTTGATTTTATAATTTTTTTAATTTTGTCTGGTTTCCACTTATTTTCACCAACATACTTTAAACATCCTACCATTGATCTTACTTGTTTCTGCAGAAAAGACTCGGACTCAAAGCTAATCGTAATTTTATCGTTTACAATTTTTAAACCTGCATGAGTAATCGTTCTGATCGGACTTTTAGCTGAACAAGAAGATGATCTTAAAGCAGAGAAATTATGTGTTCCAGTAAAATATCTTAAAGCCTTTTTCATTTTTTTAATATTAAGTTTTTTTTTAATTAACCATGATCTGTCTTGATCAATGGAGAGTTTTGCTAATCTATTAATAATTATATATTCATAAAGTCTTTTTTTTGCACTATGTCTTGCGTGAAATAAGCTATTTCTTTTTTTCAAAGCAATAACTGAAATTTGATATTTTTTTAAGAAAAAGTTTACGGAAGATAAAAATTTAAAATGATCTTTAATTTCATTCTTACAAAAAAAATTTGCACTTTGCCCTTCAGCGTTTACACCTGCATCTGTTCGTCCAGAACCAATTAATTTAATTTTTTTTTTTTATAGCTTTAGATATAGCTCTTTGAACTATACCTTGAATCGATTGCCCTTTTTTTTGAATTTGCCAGCCGATTAAGTCTTTACCTAAATATTCAATAATTATTTGATAATTATATTTCAAACTAATTTTTCACCAATTTGTATTTTGTATCCAGCTAAAAAATCTTTTACTTTTAAGATTTTTTTTCCTTCTTTTTGAATTAATAAAACTCTTATTGCTTTTTGCTTACATGCTACCGTTAAATTATTATCCAAAACTTCCCCGATCTTTCCGCTTCGATCAACTTCAATCGCCTCAATAATTTTTAATCTTGTACCTTTATGAGAAAACCAAACCCCAGGAAAAGGATTTAGTCCATTAATTTTTGCAATTATATTATCGGCCGGTAAACTCCAATCAATTTCTGACTCTTTTTTATCAATTTTTTTTGCATATAAAATATTATTTTTATTTTGCTCAACAAATTTGTGTTTATTTTGCTCTATTAAGTTTAAAGATTTTAGAATTAATTTCGACCCTAGATTGCAAAGTTTTTTTGAGAGAGAAATATAATTATCTTTTTTGTCTATTTTTATTTTTTCCTGTAACATGTAAGGTCCAGCGTCTAGCTCTGAAACTATTTGCATGATTGAAATACCTGTTTCGTCATCGCGTTCCATAATTGCTCTTTGAATAGGTGCTGCTCCCCTCCATCTAGGAAGTAGAGAAGCGTGAATGTTTAGAAATTTTATATTTTTAAGAGTCAATAATTGTTGAGGTATAATTTTTCCGTAAGCTACTACTACAACAATATCAGGGTTAATTTTTTTAAAAAAATTTATTTCTTCCTGATTGTTAAGCGACTTAGGTGAACGGACAATAATTTTAACTTTATTTGAAAATTGATGAACTGGAGAGAGATTCAGCTGTTGTCCCCTATTGCTTTTTTTTGGGGGTTGCGTATAAACAGATAGTATTTGATGTTCTGATTCTTGTAACGATTTTAAAATAGGAACAGCAAATTCAGGAGTGCCCATAAAAATTAAATTTAATCCCATTTTTACAAAATTACTTTGTCGAGTTCTTTTTTGCTTTTTATTAATTTTTTAATAATCATATCTCTTTTCAGCTTTGAAATATGATCAATGAAAAGAATTCCGTCCAAATGATCGACCTCATGTTGAATACAAGTTGCTAAAAGACCACTGGCTTTTAAATCTTTTTTTTTTCCGTTATAATCTATAAAATTTAGATGACACTCTGCTGGTCTTTCAACTTCAGCGAAATGACTTGGTAGAGATAAGCAGCCCTCCTCATAAGTAGAAGTTTTACTCGATCTAAATGTTATTTCAGGATTTACTAAAAATAAGGGATTTTTTTTTTCATCTCCTTTTGCAATGTCGATAACTATAACTCTTTTTAACACTCCAATTTGAACAGCTGCTAAACCAATTCCTGGAGCATCATACATAGTCTCCAACATGTCATCCATAAGTTTTCTTAATTCTCCGTCGACTTTTTCTAAAATATTGCTTTTTTTTCTTAAAATTGGATTAGGTTCAATTACAATTTTTTTTTTTTGACATTAAGACTTAGTATAATCTAATTAAACTCTTTGCGGTAGAGCTGAAACTAAGAACTTATTTCTTATATTAATTAAATCTATTTGATTAAGTAGGTTAGTTATAAAGTATATTGTTTCAGGATCCAATTGATGCGGTTCATCTTCGCCAATTATTTCTACTATTTTTAATGCTAAAAAAGCGTCTTGATTTCCTCGAATTAATTGTATCAGATTTTTTGGCACGTCGTATTTAGATGAAAGCTCTGCTTGATTGAAGTTTTCTGGAATAATAAAACCATCTTTTTTTAAAGCATCAACTAAAGCTAAATCTTTAGCTGAATAAAAATATTTTTTATTTTTACTTATCTTTTTAAATATTTTATCAATATCTTTTTGTACTTTTTTTTGCTCCTCATTTTCAAGATAAAATTTAATTATTTTAGATTGATGAAGAATTTTATCATTATATTTTACTTTTCCTACACTACCTTCTTCATATATTAAAATTTTTTTTTTGGCTATTTCTTGGTAATCTTTTGGAATATTTTTTAACCCTATTTTTTTCAAACTTTCGCTCAAATATTTTGAATATATGTTTTGTAAATTGTCTTTTTTAAAAAGCTCCTCAAGTAAAAATAAATATTCGACCTTTAAATTAATATTTTCAGATAATAGATACTTCTGATATATTAGGGATCTTGCATCAATCGGTTCTAGAGTTTGATATAAGTTTTTTGCATTGATTAAAGTATTAAGATTAAACTTAATTTGCCTATAGATATCAAAAATAATTTTTTGATCTACCTGACCATTATCAGCAGCGATCTCGAGCTCAATAATTCTTTTTTTGTCATTTAAATCCTCTAATTTTATTAGGTTGGCAGCATTTAAAAATCTCCATATTTCTTTTTTAGTTTTTTTCGTAGGAGTATATTTAAAATCTTTAATTGTCACGCTAGATAAATAAAAATTTAGTAAATTTTCTTCATTAATTTTATTAATAGTTTTATCTGAGATACCAAGTAAAAAATTTATTTTATCATCAAAAAATTGATCAGATTGCTTTTGCTCTCTTAATAAATCTAGTAAAAGCTGAGCTTGAGAATTTTTGTTATTAAAAACAAGACAATAAATCTTAAATTTTTCTAAATAGGAGTCTTTAATTGTACTATCTATAAATTTAATTTTTTCACAACCCTTTTGAATATTTGCTTCTGAGATATTTTCATCAACAAGAAACTGAACAGCTTTACTTTTTCCGTCAAACTCTTGGTTTTGTTTTAAAAAATTTTCAATTAAGTCGTTGCGATTATTTTCTATCATCCAGTTTATTTTAAGATCAACGAATTCTTTATTACCCATTCCCATAGGAGGATAAGAGAAAGATAATAATATATTTTCTAAAATTTCATTAGAAGTTTTAGATAAATTAATTTTTTTTATTCTTTTTAAACTTGCTCTGACATCTTCAGCTTTAGTAGAAGACCACATATTTAAATTAAAATTGAAATCTTGTGGATCGTAAATTCCAAATACTTTTGTTTCTCTCGTTGACACTGTAAGACCATCTTCTATTTTTATTAATTGAGAAGGTTTAACCTTCTGATTTTCTTTAAAAATTATTTGATTATCATTTATTGATACATCTGGATTTTCTTGTCTCTCATTAACTTCAATTTTTTTGTTTTTCCAAATATCAATTTCCTCCTCTCCAATGGAGGGGAGAGAAAGAAAAATTACAGTAAATAAGCCTAAAAGAAAGTTATAGCTTTTTGATATCATCGGTAATATCTATGTCGTAATTTTTATTTGGACTTGGAAAATTAATTTTTTCGATAAGAAATATTGCCACTATTAGAAAAATAATTAAGAGTGTAAGTTTTACTACAATTTTAATAATGGAATTTCCTAAACTTGGTTGTCTGTTGTATTTAAGTTGCATACTTTTTGAATTTATTTAAACTCAATAAATAAGACATTATTATGAAAAATCAAATTCAAAATCGGTAATAAAATTGAAAAAAAACCTTGTTTTAACTGGAATGATGGGGGTTGGCAAAACTACAGTTGGAAAAAGACTAGCAGAAAGACTTTCGTGTGAGTTTGTTGACGTGGATAAATTAATTGAAAAGAGAGAGGGGTATTCAATTAATCAAATTTTTAAAGATAAAAGTGAAAACTATTTTAGAAAAGTTGAAAATGACTTAAGTCTCAGAGTATTAAAAAAAAAAAATTTAGTTATTTCTCTAGGTGGAGGTGCATTTTTGAATAGTATGATTCGTAAGTCTGTCAAAAATTCAGCTATGAGTTTTTGGTTAGATATTAACATATTAGAGCTAAGCAGAAGACTTGCTAAATCAAAAAAAAGGCCTCTTTTATTTAAAAAAGATATAAAATCAACAGTCAATAAAATTTACTTAGAGCGTAAGAAAATTTATAGTCAGTCCGATTTCAGAATTAAGTGTGATTTTTTAAAAACAGATATAATTGTAGAAAAAATTTTAAAAATTTATGAAAAGTCAAAAAATTAATTTTAAAGATAAGAAAAAATCTTATTCAGTTATAATCGGAAAAAATATTCTTAATTTGATATCCCAAGAGATAAAAAGATTATGTCCTAGAACAAATAAGATTGTTATAGTAATCGACAAAAATGTACCTAAAAAATTTAAATCAGTTTTAAAACATTTATTAAAAGGATATAAATTGTTCTTTCTTAATTTTGTCGCTAGTGAAAAGTCGAAATCATTAAATTCTGTTGAAAATTATTTAAATATCTTATCTAGAAAAAATTTAAATCGTTCAGATTTAATTATAAGCGTTGGTGGAGGAATTACAGGAGATGTGGTTGGTTTCATAGCGAGTATTTTTAAAAGAGGCATTAATTTCATAAATGTTCCAACTACTTTACTTGCTCAAGTAGACTCTGCTATTGGTGGTAAAACTGGTGTTAACTCAATCCATGGAAAAAATTTAATTGGGTCTTTTTATCAACCTAAATTGGTTATTGCAGATACAGATTTTATCAAATCTTTACCTAAGAAAGAGGTCACATGTGGTTATGCCGAAATTTTAAAACATGCTATTATTAATGACTTAAAATTTTTTAAATGGTTAAAAAAAAATACAAATAATATCTTTTTAAAAAGACCGAAAGAATTAATTTTCGCTATAAAAAAAAGCTGCCAAATAAAAATGTTTTATGTCAATAAGGATGTAAACGAAAAAGGTTTAAGAATGGTACTTAACTTTGGCCACACATTTGCACATGCTATTGAAGTCAAAAACAATTACTCAAAAAAAGTTACCCACGGAGAAGCTGTTTTGTCTGGAATGATATTAGCTACAAAACTTTCAGTTGTAAAAAAAGTCTGTCATATTAAAGTTCTTAGAGAAATAGAGCAAATTTATAGAGAAAATAATTTATCTTATACTTTTAAAAAATTTACTAAAGCTAATGAGATTAAAAGTTTAATTCCTTTTTTAAAAAATGATAAAAAAAATGATGATGAAAAAATTAATTTTATTTTATTAAAAAAAATTGGAAAAACAACAAGACCAAATTCTAACAAAATATCCTCTAATAATTTAAAAAAATTAAGTAGATTTATTTCTCAATATTAATTTCTAACGCATGAATTTTTGTTTCAAAATCTGCTTTTAATACTTTCGTAATTATTTTATGAGCATTAATTTTTGAAATAGAATTTAAATATAAAGATTTTATATTTAATTTAAGATGATATCTACCAGGTCTGTAAAATTTATGCTTCCTATGTAAATGTGAATTATCAATAATTTCAATATTTTCTAATTTAATATTTTTTTTCAATTTTTCTTCAATTTCATCTAAATAATTTTTCATTTTTTTAATTTTACTATATAGAATTAAAATATGAAAATTATATGTGACTGGGAAAATTGTAAAGAGCTTGGATTGTACAAAGCACCTATTGAAAAAGACAATAGCAAAAAATATAGACTTCTTTGTCTAGAACATATCAAAATTTTTAACAAAAATTGGAATTATTTTGAAAATATGAATAATCAGGAAATTGAGTATTTTATAAAGTCTGATCTAACTTGGCACAAAGCAACAAAAAAATTTGGCTCATCAGATAATTTTTTTAATATTCTCTGGAACAATGCGCTAGAAGACAAGTTAAACATTTTTAATAGCTCAAACTATAAAGATTTTAAAAAGACTAAAATTTCTCAAACAGATAAGGACGCTCTTCAAGTTATGGAACTTGCTGATGATGTAAAATGGGAACAAATACACTTAAAGTTTAAAGAACTTGTAAAAAAGTTCCATCCTGATAAAAATGGTGGTAGTAAAAAATTTGAAGAAAAATTAAAAAAAATTACTTTGGCATATAGCCAGCTTAAAAAAACTTTAGGGAAGAAATGAGTTCAGGGCAATTATTACAAAAACCAGATATTAAATTATCAGTCAAACAAACTTTTGGTTTTGATAGTGATATGAGGGTAAGTGCATTTTCAAAAAAAAATGATTATGTGCCCAAAGTTGACCCTAATTATAAATTTGATAAAGATACGACCTTAGCAATTCTGGCTGGTTTTTCTTATAATAAGAGAACTTTAATTCAAGGCTATCATGGTACAGGTAAATCTACACACATAGAACAAGTTGCTGCAAGATTAAACTGGCCATGTATTAGAGTGAACTTAGATAGTCATATTAGTAGAATAGATTTAATTGGTAAAGACGCGATTGTTTTAAAAGACGGGAAACAAGTAACAGAATTCAAAGAGGGTATTTTACCCTGGTCAATTCAAAACCCCATAGCTTTAGTATTTGATGAATACGATGCAGGACGACCTGATGTAATGTTTGTAATCCAAAGAGTTCTTGAAAGTGATGGAAATTTTACTCTTTTAGATAAAAATAAAATTCTAGAACAACATGATTTCTTCAGAATATTTGCAACTACGAATACTGTCGGACTTGGTGACACTACTGGACTTTATCATGGCACTCAGCAAATAAATCAAGGTCAAATGGATAGATGGAATATTGTAACTACTTTAAACTATTTACCTTTTGAAAAAGAATTTGAAATAATTTTAGCAAAAAATAAAAGTTTCAATAATAGGGAAGGAAAAGAATTACTTTCAAATATGATCAAGGTAGCTGACTTAACTAGAAAAGGCTTTATAAATGGAGATATATCTACAGTAATGAGTCCTAGAACAATTCTGCACTGGGCTGAAAACACAGAAATTTTTAAAGATAAAGGATATGCATTTAGGATTACTTTTTTGAATAAATGTGATGAATTAGAAAAGAAAATAATTTCTGAATATTATCAAAGATGTTTTGGCGAGGATCTACCAGAGTCTTCTGTAAACGTATTATTATAAAGTGAATAATAATAAAGAAATTAAAAAAGAATTAATAGAAAGTTTTAAAGCTGCAATTACTTCGACAGTAAAATCAATCTCTAATTCTAAAAAAATTGAAGTTTTTTTTGGAAATAAAGATTTAAAATCAAGTAAAAATTCCATAACTCTTCCAGAATTAGAAGGCATTAAAAGTGACATGAATTTTGAGCAAATCAGAGCATTAGCTGACTCTAAATCATTAAGATTAAGATTTTCAAATACCAAAACTTTAAAAGAATATGAGCCTTCAGGAAATATTTCAAAAAAACTTTATTATATTTCGGAGAAGATAAGATGTGAAAAAATTGGATCAAATTATTTTAAAGGTGTTAAAAATAACATAGAAAAATTTTATAAAAAAAGAATTTCAGGATTAGATCTTAAAAACAGTGAAGATAAAATAGTTGAGTCTTTTGAAAATTATTTGAGAATTAAATTTTTAGATTACAAAAATGATACCCAAATTGACAAAAAACTTAAATCATTTAAAAAGGATTTGGATCAACAACTCAACAATAAAATTAATCTTTTAAAAGACTTAACTTTTGAACAAGAAAAATTTAATTCTCTTATTGCTGAGCTATTATCACAAATGAGTTTAGATGAAAATATTGATGATGAAGAAAAAAAAAATGAGGAAAATGAAAGGAAAGATAATCAGTCTAAGCCTCAAAATCAGGAAAAAAGAGCAAAACAAAAAGAAGAAAAAAATGAGGAAATGTCTATTGATGCAGGGGTGCCTGATTTGGAAAACGAGGCAAAAGAGTCTGACGAAGCTGATGAGGAAAAAGAAGTTGAAAGCAGTTTCAGACCAGATTTAAGAAAAAAAGGAATCTCTCATTTAGGAGATCTAAAGTATAAGTTTTACACTGAAGAGTTTGATGAAATTATTAAAGCTGAAGAACTTGAGAGCGCTGAAGAACTTTTAAGACTTAGGAAAAATTTAGACCAACAATTATTGCAACTTAAGAATTTTATTGCGAAATTAGCAAATAAATTACAAAGGAAGTTATTGGCCAAACAAAACAGATCATGGAACTTTGACTTGGAAGAGGGTATGTTAGATACATCAAAACTTCCTAGAATTATAATGGATCCATTTAATTCCTTATCATTTAAAAAAGAAAAAGACATCGAATTTAAGGACACTTTGGTGACAATATTGATTGATAACTCAGGTTCTATGAGAGGTAAACCAATTTCGGTGGCCGCAATTTGTGCGGACATCTTATCTAGAACTTTGGAAAGATGTATGGTCAAAGTTGAAATATTAGGATTTACCACAAAACATTGGAAAGGAGGGTCCTCTCGAGAAAAATGGATGAAAAATGAAAAACCCATTTCCCCAGGTAGGTTAAATGATTTAAGGCACATTGTTTATAAATCTGCAGATAGTCCTTGGAGACAATCTAAAAATAATATGGGTTTAATGCTTAAGGAAGGATTATTAAAAGAAAATATTGATGGTGAAGCACTTAAGTGGGCTTTTAATAAAATGAACAAAAGAAAAGAAGAGAGAAAAATTTTGATGGTAATTTCAGATGGTGCGCCAGTGGATGACTCCACTCTTTCAACAAATACGAGTGACTACTTAGAGACAAATTTAAAAGACACTGTAAAGTGGATAGAGAATAAATCAAATATCGAACTCTTAGCAATTGGAATTGGCCATGATGTAACACGGTATTATAAAAGAGCAGTAAAAATTACAGATGTTCAAGACTTAGGTGATGTTATGATTAATCAATTAACTGAATTATTCGTAAAAAAAAATCTAAAAAATTTACACTAAGATTGAATTCTTGTGTCTGAATTTTCTGAATAATCTTTAATTTTATTAAGCAAAAGTCTAAACGGTATTAACATTACAAGGGAAATTAATAGTTTTACAGCTAGATCTCCAAAGGCGAGAGTAATCCATGGTATGCCGGTTGAATAAAACGCTATGGAAAAAAATAAGAACGTGTCTATTATCGATCCAAATAGAGAAGATGTAAGTGGGGCAACAAACCAGCTTTTTTTTCTCAATCTATCAAACACCTGAACATCTAAATTTTGAGCCACAAAAAATGCTATGCCTGATCCTGCTGCAATCCTTATTGAAATTGTATCTTCGAAATTTGTAGAAACAAATAAAGTCAAAAGTATCCCAATTACAAACCCAATATAAACAATTTTTCTAGCAACAACTTTTCCATAGGCTCGATTAGCTAAATCGGTTATCAAAAATGTTATTGGATAACTAAAAGCACCGTAGGTTAAAATTTCATCCAAACCAAATTGTTGTACAGGAAATTGAACTAAATAGTTTGAAATTACTACTACTACACCCATCAGTATTGATAGTTTGTAATACAAGTTCATATTATAATTTTGCTGAAATAGAAGCTTTTATTTTTTTGACTTTTTTTGACAATTTGTTGCTTTTTGTTGACTTTAAAAATTTATCTAAACCACCTTTGAAATCAACAGTTCTTAAAGCTGCATTTGCAACATTTAATTTAATATCTTTTTTTAACACATCGCTTCTAAAAGTGACTTTTTTTAAATTTGGGAGAAATCTTCGCTTAGTCTTGTTTTTAGCATGACTTACGTTGTGACCTTTCAAAGGAGATATTCCGGTAAGTTCGCATCTTTTAGACATAAATTTTTTCCTAAAGCTATATAAGTATAGTGTTGAGACTGGTCAAGCATTAATTCCGATAGCTTCATTAATACTTTTAAGATTTTCTTTTTTTAATATTGAAATTAACTCCTTTTTCATATTTTTGACTACTCCTGGGCCTTTATATACCATTCCAGTATATAATTGTACCGCGTTTGCTCCCGCGCAAATTTTCTCAAAAGCTGAATGGCCTGAATCTACTCCTCCTACGCCTATAATTTCAATTTTACCCTTAGTTTCTTTATAAAATTTTTTGATCAAATTTGTTGAAACATCTCTTAAGGGTTTACCTGACAACCCACCTTTCTCATCTTTTTGTAAATCATTTAATTTATCCCGATTGCTATCGGTTGTATTAGAAATTATTATTCCTCGGATTTTATATTTTATTATTAATTCAATAATTCTGCTTATTTCACTAAAATTTATATCGGGTGAAAGTTTTAATACGACAGGTTTAAAAATTTTTTTATCTTCTTTGATTTTATTGATTCCTGATAAAAGCTTTTCAAGTGCTTTTTGATCATGAAAATCTCTGAGACCTTCAGTATTAGGTGAGGAAATGTTTATAGTCAAATAACCTGCAAATGATGAAAGCCTAGATAAACATAAGTAATAATCCTCCTCTTTGTTCAATGTATCTTTATTAGGACCAATATTCACTCCTAAAAAACCATTTGGTGAATTACTAGATATTCTTCTAGAAACTATTTCAGAACCATGATTATTAAAGCCAAGTCGATTAATTAGTGCTTGATCTTTTTCCAATCTAAAAATTCTAGGTTTAGGATTTCCCAGTTGTCTTTTTGGCGTTATAGTGCCAACTTCAACAAACCCATAACCTAGTTTAAATAAAGAATTATATACTTCAGCACTTTTGTCAAACCCTGCTGCAAGACCAATTGGATTTGGTATTTTTTCATTTAACAACTTAGTTTCCAAAAAATGCTCATCTTCAACAGAAAAAAAACTTTTTGGCAAAATGTTTAGTTTAAGGGACTGAATTGCTAAATCATGTGCTACCTCTGGGTCCAAAGAAAAAATATACGGTTTGAATATTGAGAACATTATTTTATTTTATTACTTATTAAATCAATTGTTTCTTTAAGTCCAAAAAAACTTATAAAAAATCCCATTCTAGGACCATTCTCCTCACCAAAAACAACTTCGTAAATAAGTTTAAACCAATCTCTGAGGTTTTTTTCATATCCATTTTCTTTACCAACTGTGTATACGTGGGTTTGTATTTCCTCTGGCGTTAATGATTGATTTATCTGCTTCAATTTATTAACTAAATTTTTCAAAGCTTTTTTTTCTTCAGCGTTTGGTCTCTTGAACTTTTTATTAGGCTCAACTTTATCTTTAAAATAATTAATTGCATATTGGGTTAGATCGTCAAGTATTTTATTCTCTTTTGGATTTATTTCTTTATGAAATCTTTTTATAAATTTCCAGAGAATATCTTTGGTATCAGCATTGCTTGATCCAACTAAATTCAATAGCATAGAAAATGGCATAACAATTTTTTCATTAGGTGGCTTGCCATTATGTATATGCCAAACAGGATTTAGTATTTGATCCTTTAATTTTTGAGATGGATATTTTTCAATATTTTCAAGATACTCATCTACTGTTTTAGGTACCACCTCAGAATAAAGTTTTTTTGCTCTTTTTGGATTGGGATACATATATAGAGCTAAACTTTCTGGAGAAGCATATCTTAACCACTGATCTATAGAGATGCCGTTGCCTTTGGACTTAGAAATCTTTTCACCTTTTTCATCTAAAAAAAGTTCGTAAGCAAAACCGTTAGGTGGATTTTTACCAAGGATCCGACAAATTTTATTAGATAAAATTGCACTCTCAGCTAAATCTTTACCGTACATTTCAAAATCTACATCAAATGTAAACCAACGCATAGCCCAGTCTACTTTCCATTGTAGTTTACAATTTCCATTAAGAATGTCAGTTTCAATTTTTTTACCCTCATTATCAAATACCACTTTGCCTTTTTTTTTATCAATGCTCACTAACGGGATCTCAAGTACTTTTCCAGTCTTTGGGCAAATGGGTAGGAACGGGCAATATGTCTTGCGTCTCTCCTCTCTCAAAGTAGGTAAAATAATGTTCATGATATCTTCATACTTTTCTAAAACACGAATGAGGGAGTTGTTAAAAATTCCCTCTTTATAATTCTTAGTGGAGCTTTTAAAAATAAATTTAAATTTAAATTTGTTTAAAAATTCTTTCAGCATCTCATTATTGTGTTCACCAAAACTTTTAAATTTTTTGAAGGGGTCTGGTATAGATGTGAGGGGTAAACCTAAGTTTTTTTTTAAAATTTCATTGTTGGGTATGTTATCGGGAACTTTTCTTAATCCATCCATGTCATCAGAAAATGTAATTAGCTCGTTTTCTATTTCCATAATGTGGTTTAAAGCATTTATCATCATTGTAGTTCTTGCCACCTCGCCAAATGTACCGATGTGCGGTAACCCACTTGGACCGTAACCTGTCTGAAAGGTAATCTTTTTCTTTTTTTTTATTAATTCTTTTCTTTCTTTTAAAAGTTTTCTTATTTCTACAAAGGGCCACGATGAAGTAGTTTGTATCAAGTTGTTATCAAGCATAAGTAAGGTTTATTAAATTTTATGTGCAAAATACAGAGTTTATTGCATTATATTAAGTTGAATTTTAGATCTATTTAAATAATCTTAATTTTTATGGCTACTAACAAAACTGTATTTTTTTTAATTGGCGTATTATTAATAGTTTTGGGCATCGCTATGTTAGCGCCCTACTCTCTTCAAATTATTTTTGATGAGAAAAGCCATAGTTTTATTGGTGCGTCTTTTGTAACAATTTTTATAGGAATTCTAT
>MDSZ01129139.1_pt1 | contig 14640 bp, 11 predicted proteins | sample 811201 | NCBI WGS metagenome assembly MDSZ01 (sample SAMN05326647, study PRJNA326480) | marine metagenome | isolation source: seawater | place: Indian Ocean: North | collected 2010
CTCAGGTATTATAACCACTGGGCAAATATCTGGCTCTAGCCATATGAATGTCGCCGGCGCCACTGCAATTGAAGGTAATTTAGGAGTTTCTGGTAGTGCTACCGTTGTTGGTAGTACGACTCTTGAAGGCGGAGTGAGTGGTGATGTATCAGGATCTGCACGTGGTATATTTACCACTGGACTGATAACTGCTGGAAATGCCGGCATCTCAGGCTCGCTAACTGTGGGAGGCGTGTTTAATAGTGTTTCAGGGTCCTCAAGAGGTGTATTCAAAGGTTTATCGATAGCTGAAAATGCTAGTGTTACGGGCTCGCTCTTTGCAAGTTCAGGCATTGTGGTCACTGGGCAAATATCTGGCTCTAGCCATTTAAATATCGCCGGCGGCGCCTCTGTCGAGGGCCCGCTAGGAGTCTCCGGTAGTGTCAAGTTGCCTGGTGTTAGTAGTGGCTCGATTGCAGGCGCTGGGTCTTACCTAGGTGTTAATTCAGTCGGCGCTTTAGTGCTGACATCTTCCGCCGGCAGTGGTGGAGGCTCAGGTGTTATTACAGCGCTAAATAATAAGGCCACAAGCAGGTTAGTTACAATTGGTTCAACCACAACAGAATTAGATGGAGAGGCCAACTTAACCTACAACGGCACTACTTTTGCTGTTAATGATGATACTAGTATCACTGGTAAATTTACGGTAACTGGTCAAATTTCAGGCTCAGGAGACACAAATCTAAGTGGTATGGCGGCTGTAGAAGGCGCCCTCGGAGTTTCTGGAAGCGCGACTTTCGCTAGTGGTATAGTAACAACAGGACAGATATCTGGCTCTAGTCATTTAAATATCGCCGGCGACGCCTCAGTTGAAGGGGCTTTAGGGGTTTCTGGAAGTGCAACATTTGTAGGCGGCACGGTAATAGCTGGGCAAATATCAGGCTCTAGTCACTTAAATATTGCTGGCAGCACCGCAATCGAAGGCGACCTGGGCGTCTCCGGTAGTGTTAAATTAGGCGGAATTGACAGCGGCTCTATCGCGGGCGCTGGATCTTATCTTGGCGTCACTTCAGCTGGTGTCTTAGTGCTGAGCGAGGGCCGCGGATCCGGCACAATTACCGCTTTGAACAATCAGGCGGAGAGTCGGTTAGTCACCATGGGTAGTACTACGACAGAACTTGATGGCGAAGCAAACTTAACCTATGATGGCTCTACTTTCACGATTAACGACGATGTGATGATCAAAGACGATCACAAATTCTTTATTGGCACCAACAGCGACGCATTCTTGCAGTATCGTGAGACTGGTGATAATTATATGGTCTTGTCGGGCTCAACAACCGGACTAGTCCTCTCTAGCTCAATTTTTAAGGTAGATGCAAATTCTAATATTGAACTTGACGCCGGCGGCGGATTTACCTTCTTTAAACAACATGATACTAGTAAGGGCGCTATTATAATGTCTGATGCCCTTCAGCGCTTTGTATTAACATCCAGTGTCTCAACAAACGATTTATGTTTGGTGTCAGGTCGCGACATAGTCCTTGATGCTGATGGCGGTGATGTCTTCTTCGCTGATAATACATCGATTCGCGGTGTTGTCGATATGGATCAATCAAATAAGTTCATATTGTCCTCTAGTGTTTCTACTGACGACTTCCATTTAATGTCTGGTAAGAATATACACCTTGATGCAGCCGGCGGTGAAGTAAGTGTGTCTGGAGACGTCTCTGGTTCAGCTCGTGGTATCTTCGTTAATCAAATAATTACCGCTGGTAATTTAGATGTTAGCGGATCCGCAACATTCCAAGGTCAAATATCTGGCTCAAATCATATGAATATTGCCGGCAATACGGCTATCGAAGGCACCCTGGGAGTATCTGGTAGCTTGGTTTCAGCCGGTCAGATATCTGGCTCAAATCATATGAATATTGCTGGAAACACGGCTTTGGAGGGCACTCTAGGTGTTTCCGGCAGTGTTACGATTGATGATGATGTCTTGCTAAAGGATAATCATAAGATAAACTTTGGTACAAACTCTGATGCGTTTGTACAGTACAGAGAATCTGGAGATGATTTATTTGTCATTTCCGGATCAGCTGCCGGAACAGTTGTTTCTGGAGCTGTTGCATTTATATCAAACAATCGACCAGTTGCACGAGTAAATCAAGGTGTGGTATCTAATGTTAATAGTGCCCGAGATGGTTTCAGCCATATAAGATCTGTGATCTTTGTGGGCACTAGTAGTAATTTCCAGCTTAGTGCTGGAGATTCAGGTGCTAGAGTTTGTATTGTTGATAATTCAGCTGCCTCAGCAACAGTTACTTTACCTGATAGTGGAATTCCAGCTAATATTGGTACTCATTATGAGTTTGTAAATCTAATGTCAGGCTCCAATGTATCAATTAAAATAGTCTGTGCTGACACGTCAAATGAAGTTATTCTAGGGTATGCAAAGACAATTAACATGGCCTCGTCTAATGCGCTCGTTATTAACTCTACCGGTGCCTCTACAAGCGCGATTAACTTTAACGGAAATACTCAGGGTACTCAAGGCTCTAGAATTGAACTGATAGCTACCAATACTGATCAGTGGCAAATTATAAATTCTGAATTTTTGGGAGCTGGAGGTGCTGCTTCACCGTTATCAGACTCCTAATATTAGCTCAGTTTACACGATACTTAAAAATCAGTCATTTAAAACTTGAGCCTACTATTTATTATGACGAATTGTCTTCTAGGAGTTAATAAATGTCTAATATGTTGGAGCAGGCTATAATCGATGCACAAGCCCTAAAAGAGGCGGCCTTAAAAAATGCAGAAACTTTAGTTTTAGAAAAGTATTCATCACAGCTTAAGGATGCTGTTGATACACTACTTGAACAAGATGACCCGATGGCGTCCCCAGGAGTCCCGGATGCAGCAGAAGCTGCGCCACAAGCTAAACCAAAAATAATTGATGATATCCCTCTTGCTGCAACGCACAAGGGTGATGATCAAATAGAATTAGACTTAGATCAATTAATGGAAGATCTTTCTGTTTTAAACGAATCGTTTAGGTTCAATGGCGACACTCATAACGATGAGGAGCTTTTTGAACATAATTTAGCTGAGATCGAAGAAGCCGATTTAGAGGAAATGATAGAAGAGGCTGATGATGACGACAAAGACGACGACAATGTTGAAGACGCTGCTGGGACATCAGGTGTCGCAAGCAAAAAAGAAGACGCATTGGAAGAAGATCTTCTAAGCCAGATTGCAGAAAAATTAAGCGTAGATATATCGCCTCAAAAATCTGGTTGGGCAGGCACACCTACTTCAATGATCGAACTAGCAGAGGAGGAGATACTTGCTCTGGAACAGGATTCTGTAGTTCGTGAAAAGAAAGCTGCTTTAAGAAAAGCCGTTCAGCAGCTTGATAGTGTTAACGAAGGCTTAAGCAAGACTAACGAAAATTTAAATTCATCCTTAGACCAAGCTAAGGAACAGCTTGTAAAGATGAGAGATGCAGTCTTGACTTTAAATGAAAAACTAGAGCACTCTAATTTACAAAATGCAAAATTACTATATCAAAATAAGGCATTGACTAGCGACTCCCTAAATGAGCGACAAAAACAAAAACTTGTTGAAGCTATTTCAAATGCCGACACAATTGAAGAGGCAAAAGTAATATTTGATACCCTTCATAGCACAGTGGGCAGCACCTCTCGCAAAAAGCAGCCAAAATCACTGGGCGAAGCAGTACAAAGGCCATCTTCAGTAGTCTTATCCAATAGGAAGCAAAGCTCCAAAGGACAAAGACAGAGCCCAACTTTAGAACGTTGGAAATTTCTTGCGGGAATAGACAAATAATATTATAAGGAGAACCAAAAAATGTCTGTTTTACAAAAATTAACTGAAGGTATTGTCGAAAGATCCCTCCAGAGAGAAGGTGCTGCTTTACTAGATAAGTGGGAACGCACTGGACTTCTTGAAGGTCTTGATAATGATACGAAAAAGTCGGGTATGGCCCGTCTATTAGAGAACCAGGCTGCTCAGCTTCTTAAAGAGGCTTCATCTATGGCAGCTGGTGATGTTGAGGGCTTCGCTAGCGTTGCCTTCCCAATTGTCCGTCGTGTTTTCGGTGGACTACTTGCTAACGATTTGGTTAGCGTTCAGCCCATGAGCTTACCCTCTGGTCTAATCTTCTTCCTTGACTTCACTTACGAGAATAGTCGCCTCCAGGTTGATGGTGGTGATTCATTGTACGGCGGTGGTGTTGTTGGTAGTGAGATCACCGGCGGCGTAAAGGATATCACTGAAGAGGGTGGCGGTTTCTACAACTTAGCTAACCACTACTCACATGCTACTGGTACCCTAAGCGCTCTTACATCAGTTGCTGACGCTGATCCGGATACAACTGCAGCTGGTGAGCTTAACATTCCTGCGGCAACTACCAATACTCCTTTCGCGAATAGTGGTACAGCCATTGGCGATCTCTCCGACGCTCAGAAGAAGGCGCTTCGTTATGACGTTGACGTTCTTAACGATACTAGCACTAAGCGAGTTTACGCATGTCAAGTGCACTTAACTGCTGCTGATGCAGCAAAGGTTAACTTTGATGCTCTTGGTGGTGTCAGTATCCACACTGGTATTGCAACTAACGCTGAGGATGCCTTAGGTCTTACTGGCGGAACACTAGTTCGTCGCCTTACCGAGCGTGGTTACCGTGATGAAAATGGCGTGCTTCAAGGCACGAATAGTTCAGACGCTCTAGCTAAGAACTACATTACGCTTTACTTTGTTGCAACTAGTGGTACTCTGGCAGCTACCGGCGATAACACTGAGGCTCTCAATGTTCCTTTCGCTGATCAATTTGCTGCAGGTGATGCTCTTGGTTCTGTTATCGGTACAGACAACTGGCCTCTTGAAGAGCCACGTCCTGGCACTGGTAACAACAGTGGCGTTGCTGGCAAGGCTACCATTGCTGAGATCGACATTAAAGTTGATTCAATCGCTGTGACAGCCCAGACGAAAAAGCTCAAGGCCAAGTGGTCTCCAGAGCTTGGTCAGGATCTCAATGCTTATCATAATCTTGACGCTGAGGTCGAGCTTACTCAGATTCTTTCTGAGCAAATCGCCTTAGAGATTGATCGTGAGATTCTTAATGATCTAGTTAAGGGTGCAACCGCTGGTACGTACTACTGGTCACGTTCACCTGGTCTTTTCGTCAATCGTCAGACTGGTGCTGAGCTTGGTGCTACGGCAGCTGCTCCAGACTTCACTGGTACTGTTAGTGAGTGGTACGAGACTCTTATTGAGACTATCAACGACGTTTCAGCACAGATCCACAGAAAGACTCTTCGTGGTGGGGCTAACTTCTTGGTGACATCACCAGAGGTTGCTAACATCCTTGAGTTTACTGCTGGTTTCCGCGCTAACATCACGCACGATGCAGATCGTGGCACCGTTGGTGCAGTCAACGTTGGTCAGGTTTCTCGTAAGTTCGACGTTTACGTTGATCCTTACTTCCCAAGAAACTTGATTCTTGTTGGCCGTAAAGGTGGAAGCTTCCTTGAGAGTGGCTTTGTCTACGCTCCATATGTGCCTCTACAGGTCACTCCGACGATCTTCGGTACTGAGGACTTCGTGCCCCGTAAGGGCGTGATGACTCGTTACGCTAAGAAGATGGTTCGACCTGATATGTACGGGTTGGTTGTTTGCCGAGGACTTCTTGGTGAGTCAGGTGCCTCCTAATCAATAATTGTTGATTGACTAACCCCGTCACTGGTTTTCCTTTGGCGGGGTTTTTTATTTGGTATTTAAAACTATTAAACACTATTTACTAGTGATTGATAAGGCGAGATATTGCCTTCTAAAAAGGAGAAACAAAATATGGCTAAGCTAGGAAGATACTCTGCTGATAGAAAGAAGATTGAGGCTGTCAGCTCAGATTTAACACTAAAGGCAGCAGATTGCGGAACTATTTTTATGCTAGGATCCGGAAGTGCTGACTACACTATTACACTACCTAAACTTTCAGGTAGCTCAGACAATGCCGGCAATGGCTGGTGGGCAAAATTTACTGTACAGGGCGGCAATGGTGTCGCAGGTCCTGCAAACACTGATGATGTTATTATTCGTGTGCCTGTTGGAGAAACAGCTGATTTGGTTAATATTAACGTTATCGCTTCACAGGGATCTGACACGAGCTTTGGCGTGCCTGTCATGATCTCAGGATCAGATGGTGCACTACTTGATTTAAGTGCTTGCCAGGGCGCGGACACAGTAGAGCTTTGGACTGATTCAAATCGGTGGTACGGACAGGCAATCGTTTCTGGTACGGCAGCATGCACTAAATTCGATGCAACTGATCTCTAGAAGCTAGCTGGTCTTATCAATTGTAAAGCCTCATGCTTAATTAAGCGTGAGGCTTTTTATTTATATAATACTATTTATTTAGTAAACAGGAGACTTTAAAATGGGTAAACGCAAAAAAAGACTACATAGTCCAAAATATGCGAAAAAATACGCTTCAGTAAGAGCGACGTATGCTAGGCTTCGCAGCGCCGTGCAAGAAGCCGAGGCTGATGGTGTAATTACTCCTCAAGAGGCTGAGGTAATCAAAGCCGCTGAGCAGGAAGTCGCACTCGCTGTAGCGGATGTTGCCGTACAACATGTGGAAGAAGTGGTTGCTTCGCTAGAAGAGCCTGCGCCAGTGGTTGAAGACGCACCGGCGCCAGCGCCCGAGCCTGCACCTGCCCCAGAGACTAAAAAGAAAGCTGCTGCCCCAGTAAAATCAAAAGTTGCGGAAAAGATTGTTAAAAAATCTACCGCACGTCGATCGAAGGCAAAAACAGCAACTAAGAAACAAAGCTCTAAAGGATAAAGCAGCGTCTCCAAACTAATTATACTGAATAGGAGGCTGCATGAATGGCTACACCGACACTAACACCAAGCTCACAAACACCGGCGATTGCTTTGAGGTCAACCGGTTCGTTTACAGATGCGGCCACAGCCAGTAATTATCCCTATGGTCTTTACGTAGACTCTGAGTCTAGTTTGTACGATGCAAATTTTATCACAGGTGCTGTTGAACAAGTAACCTATGTTTTTCGTAAGCTAGGTGGTGATATTCTAGACTTAGAGATAACGGACAAGAATGTATATTCCTCTTATGAGGAGTCTGTCTTAGAATATTCGTATATAGTCAATGTACACCAATCTAAAAATATATTACACAGTTCTCTTGGCGCCGCGACTGGCACTTTTGACTCAGATGGCCAAAGAACTGATACGTTGAGTGGTAGCAATGTAGAACTTAAGTATCCACGTTTTAAATTTGGGTATGCTAAACGAGTTATGGATCACACAATCGGTGAGGTCGGCCTAGGCGCCCATTCATCACCCATATATTCAGCGTCTATAATAACATCGCAGTCACAACAAGATTACGACTTGCAACACATTGTTTCAGCTTCGTCTTTAAATACTGATTCTTCTTTCTATAATAAAGTAGGAAATAAAAAAATTAATATTAGGAGAGTGTATTATAGGACACCACATGCCATGTGGAGATTTTATGGTTATTATGGGGGCATGAATAGTGTTGGTAATTTATCAACTTATGGCATGTTTGCAGATGATTCAACCTTTGAAGTCATACCGCCATGGCATAATAAACTCCAGGCCCAGGCTTACGAGGATGCAATATATACCAGAAACTCACATTATTCTTATGAACTTAAAAATAATATTTTAAGAATTTATCCAATACCATCTAGTGTATCACCTACAGAGATTTGGATTAATTTTAGTGTTGAGGAAGAACCATGGGATGAAACAATTGACTCACGTGATGGAATGACAGGCGTCAATAATATGAATACGCTTCCATTAGCAAACATACCTTACAAAAATATTAATTCAATAGGCAAACAATGGATCAGACGTTTTGCACTGGCTCTTGTAAAAGAAACCCTGGGGCAAGTTAGATCTAAATTTGCTAGTATACCAATACCAGGCCAATCCGTCAATTTAAACGGAGGCGACTTGATATCCCAGGCTAGAGAGGAACAAAAAACACTTAGAGAGGAACTACAAACGGTATTAGATGAACTAACTTATCAGAAGATAGCTGAATCGCAAAGTGCCATAGCTAAGAGCACTAGTGAAATGGTGCAGAATTACCCATATTTCATATACGCAGGATAATAAATTATGTCTTCTGAAGAAAATAAATGGTCACAACCCAATCAGCCTCCACCGCCACTTTTTCTCGGTGAGAAAGAGAGGGACTTGGTTAAGCAAGTAAACGATGAGCTAATCGAGAGAGTAATTGGTCAGGTTATAGCTTATTATCCAATTGATCTAAAAAATACAAACTATCATCCATTATATAATGAGGCGATTGTTAAATCATTTTTGCCTCCTGTTAGAGTTCACGCGTTAGTTGAATTTCAAGGACAAGAAACAAAGACTGATAAGTTTGGTATCGACAAGACAACAAAAATAGTGGTGCATTTTCACAAAAGAAGATTAACTGAAGATCAAAATTTGTTTGTGCGAGAGGGTGATTTTGTGGCGTATGGAGAGAGCTTTTATGAAATAGTATCTCTAAAAGAGCCTGTCGAGCTTTTTGGCCAGGCAGACCGAAGAGTTGAAATTTCAGCTGAGTGTATTAAGTCTAGGGAGGGTCTATTCGATGGCACGTAATGGTTCTATTAATGAAGAGGGTTCTTTGCGCGATGTTCCTAGGTTTAAGTCTGAGCTAGAAGATGTCGATTTCGCAGTTTATAAGTTTGTTGACGAGAGTTTAGACATTCATTCCAAGACTAATAAAGGTTTTGGTAAGGTGCCAGTTGTCTGGGCTGGGTCTGAGAGGGCTCACAATTCAAAAAATACAGAAATAGAGCGCGACACGATTGGAATGGTAACATTGCCGATTATAAGTATAGAGAGAGGGGGCATAAAAAAGTCCGATGACAGTAGGGTTATTCCATATGCAAAGATCGACCCTGTTGGAGACCTAAGGAACGGTTCGTTTGTTATAAATAAGGTAATCAAACAGGACAAAACTAGTAATTTTGCCAACGCTGACGCCTATCGTCAAAAGAAGCAACAGAACTTTCCCCTATATAGGAAGAATAAAAATAAAAAGATAGTATATGAAACATTGACAATACCAATTCCAATATATGTTGACATAGAATATAAAATAGCGCTTAGAACTGAATATCAAGAGCAGATGAACGATTTGGTTACTCCATTTATAAGGGTGACCAACGCTCATAGAAGGGTGCTAATACCACATGCTTCAAATCAGTATGAAGCTTTTATTTCGGAAGACTATGCAGTTGAAAATAACATTTCAAATTATCAGCTTGAAGAAAGAAAGTATGAAACTAGCATTACCATGAACGTTTTTGGTTATTTAATAGGCGATGGTAAGAACCAATTAAAGCCACGAATCGCCCGTCGTGAAAACGCTGTACAGATAAGGTTTGCAAGAGAACGCATTATTGTACAAGACGAAGATGGAGAATTTAGATTTTAAAGGATTTTGTAGCTAGGCAAGACTATTTACTAGAGAAAATATTCTTATAAAAATGGATCTTTTCATTTAAGGAGCAATAAATAATGGCAGTCGACAAATTTAAGTTTATATCCCCCGGTATTTTTATTGACGAAATTGATGAGTCAGCATTACCACCTTTACCCGAGAGAATGGGCCCTCTAATTATCGGACGTTTCCCAAAAGGCCCAGGCATGAGGCCAATCACAGTTAATTCGTACAAAGAATTTGTATCGGTTTTTGGCGATCCCGCACCAGGAAACGCGACTGGCGACATTTTTCGCTCAGGCGACATGACTGCCCCTACTTACGCTGCATACGCTGCTCAAGCTTGGTTGCGTAATAACAGCCCATGCACTGTATACCGAGTGATGGGGGAGAACAGAACAGATGCCAACACATACAGCACTTATACCACAGCACAGGCTGGCTGGAGAACAACAAAAGACTTCACAACAACCGAGACTGACGTTGCAAATGTTGGTGGTGCATATGGCTTGTTCATAGTGCCCAATCCTGATGAGGACCCAGCTGCTACCGATAGCACAGCGACAATTCAGATCGCTGCAGCCGAGACTACTGCTCACGCTGCAACCAGTTCAGCAGTGCCAGCGGTTGATGACACTGTAGTTATCAAAGATCGCAACGGCTTAACGGTAACTTATACAGCTAAGGCCGCAAAGGATGAGTCCGCCAATCAATTTAGCCGAGCCGGCTCAACAGCTGACGCTGCAGAGTCTTTAATGAACTGTATCACATCTTCTGCTGGCCATGGTAGCTCAATCACAGTCACGCATGATGAGAAAGGTATACTAACGCTTACCCAGCCTGGTATCCTAGGCGAGGGAGCAAATATTACTGCTACTGGTCTCCACTTGACAGCCTCTTCCTTCAACGCCGGGACTATCCCTCATGTTACTGGTACTCTAGCCGCCATTTGGTACATGCAAAACGGCGGTATTGTGCTCACCGGCACCGCTCGCGATGGTCGCCAGAGAGAGGGCGCCGGCGTGTACATTAAAGGTACAAATGGAGTGTTCACAGCAAAGATTAAATCAACAGACGCTGTTGTTGCAAAGACTGCAACATTTAATTTTGATAGAGATTCAAACTTGTTTATTAGAAAGGTTTTTAACACAAACCCAACTGAAACTAATGGTGATGTTGTTTCTTCTACGAAAAATTACTGGCTCGGTGAAACGTTTGAATCTAATGTTGTTGCAAGCGAGAACAGCCTTCTAAAGGTTACTGGTTCGGCGCCTAGTCATAATAATCAGTTAGGTGTTATTTTGGCACTAGACGGAACTGGTGAGTCTGGTGTTGTTTGGGGTAATCATCTTAAGAATTCTACACCCGCTAAAACAGGCATGTTTATTTCTCAAGATAATCGAGGGCAAACAACCGCCTCATTTGATCCCACAGCTCATACTGATGATTTATTTAGATTTATCGCTTTAGACAGTGGAGAGCATGCTAACCGTGATTACAAGATATCAATTATGGATATTAAAGCACCATCTGATAACTTCAATGCATATGGTACATTCACAGTAGTTGTTCGCAGAGGCACGGACTCTGACAACACCCCTGAGATTCTAGAGAGATTTAGCAATTGTAACTTAGATACAAATTCTACTAGGTACATTGAAAGAGTAATTGGAGATAGACATTATACTTGGAACTCTGACAACAAGACTCTTGTTGAGCACGGCAACTTCCCAAATAAGTCAGAATTTGTTAGGGTTGAAGTTTCTGATTACGTTAAAAACGGTAATGCCGCCGGCGCTCTGCCATTTGGTGTAAAAGGCCCAGTTGTTCTTAAGACTTTCCATGTTGTTTCTGGTTCAACTAGTGCAACTTTAAAGGACAAAGCTGGAAACACAATTGATAGCTATGTTGCCGGCTCAGGAAGCAGTAATGCCCTGGCAGATGGCTTGATAACGACTGGTCACCCAGCTGGATTCTTAGTGTTCCAGGCGCCTCCCCGCGCAACAGGATCTGCAGTGGCAGCTGCATTTGAATTCCCAACATCTAGATTGAGAATCTCGTCTTCTGATGGCAACATCCTCAATGGCACGAAAGCGTTCTTTGGGTATCAGTCGACCATGAAGGCGAGTAAGAGATATGACCACACAAATGTGGACCTTCTCCGTGGCGCCCCAGCAAACTTAGATCCAGCTGGTACAGTTAGCGCTACCACTCAATTCTCATGGGTGTTTACCTTGGATGACGTTCAGGAAGGAGCTGATACTTCACATGCAGCTTATGTTTCTGGCTCTAGAGCAAACGGCACATCATTTACTGCTATGAGTGCAAGTGGTGACCCGACTACCGGCCAGCCCTTTGTTCTTAAGAAAGGGTTTAACCGATTCACGTCGCCATTATTTGGAGGCTTCGACGGATTTGATATTACCGAAAAAGATCCGCTTCGTAATAGCTACCTTGATGACAACCAAGGCGAAAGATCAAACTACGCTTTCTACAGCATCAAGAAAGGAATTGACATGACTGCTGATCCGGAGTTCGTGGAGTTTGACGTCGCAACTGTTCCTGGGATTACAAATACATCCCTAAACACTTCATTGATTCTCGCATGCGAAGAGCGCGCTGACGCTTTGGCTATCATTGACGTAGCAGGTGGCTACACTCCTGCTCACGAGAACACAGACTCTGAAGAATCAAGAGTCGGTGACGTTGGCACCGCTGTTAACAATGTTAAAGATTTAAACATCAACAGCAGCTATGGCTGTACATTCTATCCGTTTGTACAAATTAGAGATACTCAGACAGATTCTGTGCTCTATGTCCCACCATCTGTGGTAGCTCTTGGTACTTTCTCTAGCTCACAGCGCAAATCAGCTGTCTGGTTTGCACCAGCTGGCTTCACCCGAGGTGGCTTAAGCGAAGGATCGTCTGGCTTGCCAGTGCTAGGAGTGCGGCAGAGACTAACAGCAGCAGAGAGAGATGAGCTTTATGATGCGAACATCAATCCAATTGCTAGCTTCCCATCAGAAGGTATCGTCATCTTTGGTCAGAAGACTCTTCAGGTTACTCCATCTGCACTAGATAGAATTAACGTAAGAAGATTGATGATTTTTGTGAAGAAAGAGATCTCTAGGATAGCTTCTAGAATCTTGTTCGAGCAAAACGTACAGTCGACTTGGGACAAGTTCTTAGGTCAGGTGGTACCATTCTTAGAGGGTGTACAAGCCGGCTTGGGCTTAACAGACTTCAGAGTTATTCTAGATGAGACTACAACAACGGATGACCTAATTGACAGGAACATCCTGTACGCTAAGATCTTCCTCAAGCCAGCAAGAGCGATTGAGTTTATTGCTCTAGACTTTATAATCACTAGAAGCGGTGCTTCTTTTGACGATTAAAAAAATATTTTAAAAACTAATTAATAATACAGGAGACAAAATAGATGGCATTTTTCAGTCAGACCGGCTTCGAGCCAAAAAGAAAATTTAGGTTCTTAATTGACTTTACTTCGTTCGGAGGTGGCCTACAAATTATGGCAACAAAGTGTTCAAAACCTACTTACGAATTAACTGGTGTTACAGAGCATAGAGTGTTAAATCATCAATTTAAGTTTCCTGGTATAATTAAGTGGAATGATATTGACGTTAGTTTTATTGATGCCATAGAGCCAAATATAGGTTCTAAGTTCTATAACGCTTTGAGAAATGCTGGCTATGTTGAGCCTGTCGCTGCAAATGACTTGGTGACTGGAATCACAAAGCAAAGCGCACATATTACTCTTGGAGAAGTTAAGATTAAGCAGTTAACTGGTGGCGGCACATCTGTTATAGGTGGAGCTGGCGATGCTACACCCGCCGCGCCCCTGCCGACTAACTGGAGTGATGAGTGGGTTCTCAAAAATGCCTTTATTAAAAGTGTTGCATTTGGAGAGCTAGACTACAACTCCGAAGATATCGTGGGTATTGATGTTGGTATCGTGTACGACTACGCGACTTACATCCCAGGCCCAGTTCCCCTTCAGGAGCTAGCTAGCGAATAGCAAAAAACTTAAGAGGTTTAAATGAGAAACAATCAGCGTCGTGATAGGGGATCTTCCCAGACGCCTGCTGTATTTAGCGCGCCAACCACCCCAGGTTTAACTTACGAGGTGCCCACAGAATTTGTGGTCTTACCTTCTAGGGGCTTGTTTTATCCAGAGGGCCATCCTTTGTGCAATCAAGAGACAGTTGAGATTAGGTTTATGACGGCCAAAGAAGAGGATATCTTGGCCTCACAAACTTTAAGTGATAAAGGCTTGACAATTGACCGATTGTTGAGTAGTATTATCGTACAAGATCTAGATCCTGAAAGCTTATTAATTGGGGATCGAAATGCGATCATGATAGCAGCTAGAATATCTGCATATGGAAACGAGTATCCAGCCGCCGTTCTGTGTCACAGTTGCAATATGCGTTTAGATTATAGTTTTGATCTAGAAAAGATTAATTTACATGAAAATTGCTTTGATGAAAAGTTTCTTAAAGAGCATAAAATCACTTTTGATAGTGAAATAAGAAGTTTATTGATAAGTTTACCAAAGTCAGGTGTTGAAGTGGGCCTTAGAATGTTAGATGGTGCTGATGAAAAAACTTTAAATTCTGAAATAGATGATGATAGCGCTATTACGTCTACTCTTGCTAGATTTATTAGTCACGTTGAGAAAAATGAGGATCCTGACCATATAAAACAGTTTATTGGTAACATGCCCGCCGCTGATTCCGTATTTCTTCGAAATTTATATCCGAAGTTAGTTCCAAATATTGACCTAAAACAGCCTTGGATCTGTAAAAATTGTGCTAATGCGAAAGATGTGGAGGTTCCGCTCAATGCGAGCTTTTTTTGGCCTGAGTGAGAAATATATGGAGAGCGTTTATGATCAATTTTTTTCACTTAAATACCATGGCGGATGGAGCTTCATAGAAGCCTATAATTTACCTGTTGGTCTTCGTAAGTGGTTTTTAGAAAAATTACGAAAACAATTTGAATTTGAAAATGAGCAAATTGAAAACTCCAGGAAAAAACGTTAGTCTATAGGCCGTACACTTTCTTTTATTATTATTTTTGTTACTATTTATAGTATCTAA
>MDSZ01247624.1_pt1 | contig 14639 bp, 12 predicted proteins | sample 811201 | NCBI WGS metagenome assembly MDSZ01 (sample SAMN05326647, study PRJNA326480) | marine metagenome | isolation source: seawater | place: Indian Ocean: North | collected 2010
GCCGACCCTGGAGTTCGCCGCGATCTGGAACGTTTTATGGCTCGTATATGCCCTGATGGTGATCCCATCTTTGAACATGATTATGAAGGACCAGATGACATGCCCGCCCACGTGCGCACAGCTCTAACAGCAGTAAATTTATCCATTCCAATTTTCAAAGGGCGAATGACACTTGGCACTTGGCAGGGAATCTTTCTGTGGGAACACCGTCACGCGGCACATCAACGTAAAATAACAATTCATTTATTGGGCCAATAAAACAAAAAGTATCGAATACTTACTTTGATGCCGGAGGTGTGGGTATATAAATTCCCATTCGGATTTCTTGCTTATCCGCCCTAACCCCAACCACAGAAAAGTTAAAATATTTTGAAATTTGCTTAAACTCAGGCAGCAACTGGAAGTCCAACCACTCACCAAATCGATCTTCTTGAACCGGCAAACCGGTGTCAGGATCAATTCCCTGGGGCCTTCCCCTAAAAGCATTTGAAATAAGATCAGGATTCTTTTTGAGCATGGCAAATACCCCTTGAGCCATAATTTTTGTGTTTTCAAATCCAAAAGCACCACTATCCATCCCACCCACTTTTTTGGCGGCTTGATTTAACCCAGAGAATTTGGATAAAGGTTTAGCTTCTTCCTCAGGTCCATCCAGGTATTGTTTCATTGCCTTTAAGTCCTGCGAAAACATCACATATTCCCCAACTGCCATGATATGGACCGATGCCTCCTGATTATCAATAAAATTACCAAAATTATAGGAATACAAAGTACGACCCTCTATTTCTTCCTCCTCAGGTGGCGCATCAATTACCATGGAAATTATATCCATTAATGCTCTGAGAGTTACTTTTGGTTTTTTAGAATTAATCAGATACAACCGTGGCGGGGTGATCATATCCTTCAAAACTAATCCTCTTGGAGCCATTTCAATCATAATAAAGTCATCGCCCATGGTATCAATAAGCTGCGCCTTAAGTTTGAAATCCGGATTTTTGGTTTGAATCTGAGCCTGAAAGAAAGCCATAGCACCGGCGGCGGCGGGGGTAATTTCATTCGCAGTTTCAACAAAGGTTTTCCAGATATGCGCCGCACTTTGCCTCAGCCGACCAAAACTCACGACATCTGATGGCACAAACGGCGGAGGACCAGCATCCTTATTTTTCGGTGCAATCATGCTGAAAAGGCCGCGTCGTGCCGCTTCTGGCACATTCATGTTAATTTCGAACAACATGCCATCATCAGTGCGGCCTGAAATGCCCACATCCTTTAGGCCAGTCAATCCCAATGCCTCCATAACTCGCTTTGGTTCGGGCATTAATGGATTAGGTTCTGCATCAGGGTCACGACGCTTTTCTATTTCAAGATTTACGACCTCTAATACCGTAGAAAAATCCAACCAACCGTACATCCACGCCCCAGCAAATTGTGCCTTATGCTGTATTGCAAAAGCTGGATTATCCTTCAAAAGTGCGTTTGCTTTCGGATTTTTTTGATTCTTCACCATGGTTTCTGCCAACTGCTCGGAATTTGTAATGATTAACATGGACTTAGATTGCCCCAAATAAAAAGCCGCCTCATTTCTAACTGGGAAGGGCATACGCAAAAAGTCCGTTGCCTCAATCCGCAATCTTTCATGCTCCACCTGATTGTCAGCCAAAGCCTCACGCAACAACAACATACCCCGATCCAGTTCGGCTATTTTTTTACCACTATCAACCAAAAGAATAATACCCGGTGATGATTGATCAGGCTGACGCGTTAGGGCAATAGTCATCTGTCTCTGCGCAAGATTCCATATTTCAGCCGGATCAACAGAAGCCTCTTCACGAATGCGATCCATTACATTTTCGCGAAAAGCCTCCTCAATCTTTCCGGTAAAAGCAGCCATGGATGGGTCATTCCACATCAGAGATAAGGGATCAGCTTTGAATAATTTCCGAGCTGCATTCAAATCAGGAACTGTTACTACTGCAAAGGTATTTATCGGGAGTATCTTTTCCGGGGTTACCGCCGACCACGCCGGTAAATTCAGTAGGGTGACTAAGATTATAAAGAGGGCGAGATTCTTCATGCGACTAGAAAATCATAAGCTCATGCTAAAGCTTCAGCAGGCTATTGCAAGCGTGCTCGCGCAGCATTCAATTGTTCGGGAGTATTAACATTTTCCATCTGAGCCCGATCTGATTCGGGAATACAAAATAGATGACCAGTGGCCTCTGCAAGAGATTGAAGAGACAGTTTTCCAGATTCTATATGCTGTTCTACTTGAACTAATATTTCTGGTTTCAGGCAAAATGGAAAACCGGCCATACCATCAATCTGAGAAAATACGGCCAAACAATCGTGATCTAAAAGAGACTCCACCAGTTGGGAAGTAAGAAAAGGCATGTCACAACTAAGAAAGAGAACCCTTCGCATTTTTGTCCTGCGTAAGGCTGTTTCAATCCCGCCCAAGGGCCCATATCCAGTTCTGTAATCTACCTTGATGACACGACTGGATATATTCAGATCCCGAGCCACTCTACGGGCATGCCCCAGTAAGGTATACTTACCCACTCTGAGTTTAGTCTTGTCCGATCCCATTCGCTGACTCTTGCCACCAGCAAGAATTACTGCTTCAAGTTGGCTTTTTTTACCTATTTTACTCAAAAACTGGTTGCCTTTTGATTAGCACGTGATAGTTTGCCCGCCCTTTTCCATCCAACAAGATGGTTAAAGGTAATGGTCTTAATAGTCAGATTCGAGTGAATCTGATGACCACATTAACAACTAACTGTAATCCCGTCGTCCTGCGGGATGGCCCGTAGCGGGTCTCAAACAAGGGAACACAATATGAGTACTGGAATTCAAGAACTGCTTGAAGCGGGAGTCCATTTTGGACACCAAACCCGCCGTTGGAACCCTAAAATGAAGCCCTATATTTTCCGGGCACACAACGGAGTTCACATTATCGATCTGGCACAAACTGCCGAGCAACTCAATGCCGCCTGTAATTTTCTAGGCAATACAATCCGATCTGGGGGCAAAATCCTTTTTGTTGGGACCAAAAAACAGGCTCAACCCTTTATTCGGGAACTAGCTGAAACTCACAAACAACATTTTGTAACCGACCGGTGGCTTGGTGGAATGCTTACCAATTTAAAGACTGTCAAACAACGACTCAAGCGCCTTAAGGAAATTGAGACGATGGAGGAAGATGGCAGTATCGCCGGATATGTAAAACAGGAACAAGCCTCCATACGGCGTGAAAAAGCGCGTTTGCTAAAAAACTTAGGTGGGATCCGCCATATGGATAGCACCCCAGATGCAATGTTTGTAGTTGATATCAGACGTGAACACAACGCGATTGCCGAAGCACGTAAACTGCGAATTCCAATTGTGGCATTGGTCGACACAAACTGTGATCCCGAACTCGTGGACTACCTCATTGCGGGTAATGACGATGCCATCAAATCAATTCAAATTATTGTTGAGACAATCAGTGAAACGATTGCCGAAGCTAAGGGTGAACATGCTGCAGCAGCCGAACAAATAGAAGAACCTGTTCCAGCTCAGCCCGAAATTGAAGCGACAGAACCTTCTCCGCTAGCAGAGCCCTCAGAAAACCAAGGCGAAGCATCATCTATATCGACAACAGAAAGTATAGCCGATGCAATATATAAGGCCTGTAAAGGCCCTGGCACAGACGAAAAGGAAATTATAAATTCAATTAATCTGATCAATTCGCAAGAAGAGTGGCAATCAGTAAAGTTATCCTTTAAGGCCAAATATGCTGACCACTATGATGGAGACATAATTAAGTGCCTCAACGGTGACTTAAGCGAAAAACACCTAGCCGAATATGTTCAAACGCCCCTGCAAAACAAAGGCATTCAACTTTAGACAAAAAAACAAACCAATTTTAACAAAGAAAAATCCCAATTATGGCCGAAATTACCGTAGCTCAAATCAGCAAACTCCGTCAACAAACCGGAGCAGGGATGATGGACTGTAAAAAAGCCCTCACTGAAACAGACGGCGATGTCGAAGCTGCAGTAGAATGGTTGCGCAAGAAAGGCGCAGCCACTGCTGAAAAAAAATCTAGCCGAACTACCCTAGAGGGAATAATAGCTCGCAACCTTACACCTGATGGTAAAAAGGGAACACTTGTGGAAATAAATTGTGAAACTGATTTTGTCGCTAAAAATGAAAAATTTCAGGAGTTTTGCGACGAAGTTGCCACTATGTACTGTGAGAATCCAGAGGTAGATCTGGAAGAAAAACGAACCAAAGCCGTTGCCGAAATTGGTGAGAACATCCAATTATCTCGCAATGAAAGTCTAAGCATAGAGGGTTCAGGGGCAGTAGCCGCATACATTCACCATGGTGCCAAAGTAGGGGTATTAATAGCTGTGGCCACAGGCAAGGAGGAAACCACCGAATTAGAGGCCTTCAAAGAACTTTTGAGTGACATTACCCTTCAAATTACTGCAGCCAGCCCTGAGGCCCTCAACCGTGATGCTCTTGACCAAGAAAAACTTGAAAAAGAGCGAGAAATCGCTCGCGAGCAATTCAAGGATAAGCCGGCTCAAGCCATCGAGAAAATAGTTGAAGGTAAAATTGAAAAGTATTGCTCGGAAGTTTGTCTTGTCGATCAAGATTTTGTGAAAGGAGAAGGAGCTGTCAAAGATCACGTAGCAGCAGTCGCAAAAGAGCTTAATGACGAAATAACCATCAAATCCTTCATCCGGTATCAAGTAGGTGAAAATCAGGAGGATTAAATCCTGATAAGGAAATATCTGCGCGGCTCGAGACACCGAGCCGCTTTTTTTATGCTTACGTTTGACGTCAAAGGGCATCTGATGGTAGACAAACCTCGAAGTGAAACGCGCTACCTCATCTCGCCAAAAACCCAAGTACAAACGCATTCTTCTGAAACTTTCAGGAGAAGCACTGGGAGGTAAAAAAGGCCAAGGTATTTGCCCTGAAACAGTTGCTAGTATGGCCCAGCAGATTGGAGAGTTGCGTGATTTGGGTGTGCAAGTAGTAATTGTAGTCGGTGGCGGAAATATCTTTCGTGGACTCGAAGGTGAAGGGGCAGGGATTGACCGCGCCACCGGCGACTATATGGGCATGCTAGCTACCATTATCAATGCACTAGCCCTGCAAAATTCCCTTGAGCATCATGATGTCGAAACTCGGGTGCAAACTGCCATAGAAATGAGTGAAGTAGCCGAACCATTTATTCGAAGACGTGCAGTTCGACACCTAGAAAAAGGACGTGTGGTTATTTTTGGAGGAGGAACCGGTAATCCTTATTTTTCGACTGATACCGCTGCCTCTTTAAGGGCTAATGAAATAGGAGCTGAAGTCATCTTGAAAGCCACAAAAGTCGACGGTATTTATGATAGTGACCCGGAAAAGAACCCAAAAGCCAAACGCTTCCGTGAAATCACTTATCTTGATTGCTTACAAAAACAACTCAGAGTAATGGACTCCACGGCTTTCTCTCTGTGTTTAGATAACAAAATGCCTATTATTGTGTTTGATCTATTCAAACCTCACAATATCCGTAATGTTGTATTGGGCAAACGTGTTGGCACTTTGGTAAAGGCCTAGTCAATTTTTCTTCCCCCTCACCATCACACTGCCTAAACTGGCCACATGCCCGTAGATGACATCCTTCTCCAAACAGAGGAGAAAATGCAAAAAAGTGAGGAAGTGGTTTTAAACGAATTCTCAGGTGTTCGCACCGGAAAAGCCTCTCCTGCGCTTGTTGAAAATATAAATATAGAAGCCTATGAAGGCAGCTCCATGCGCCTTAAAGAATTGGCAGCCATCACAGCGCCTGAAATGCGAACGTTAGTCATCCAGCCATGGGATGCTTCGACCGTCACTCCCATTGAAAAAGGCCTACAAGCGGCGAATCTTGGCCTTAATCCTGCCGTAGATGGCAAACTTATCCGCATTAATTTACCCGATCTTAGCAAAGAACGACGGCAGGAAATGGTAAAAGCAGCTCGCAAACTAGCTGAAGATGGCCGGGTATCTGTTCGCCATGTCCGCCGTGAAGCACTAGAGTCATTAAAAGCGGAACAAAAAAATGGTGAAATCACTGAAGACGATTTGAGTCATGGGGAAAAAGAAGTTCAAAAACTAACAGATAACTACGTTAAAAAAATTGATGACCACCTTTCCTCAAAAGAGGAGGAAATTCTTACCGTCTAATAATGTCATGAATACTGAAACTACCACACCCAAGATACACCTTGAAATGGAGCCGGTCAAAAAAAGCACCGACCAGCTCTGTGAATCTATCGTAAACCAAAAAGGATTCGAGGAGCTCTTCTCCAAAATTGATGCATTCATGACTGATGAAAAGCTGAAATATGACTACAGTATGCTTAACGAGCGTGGCGTACTACTGCAACAAAAGCAACAGGCAGGAGTTGAAATAACTGAGGAGGAAATAGTCGAGTTAGATAAACTGAGTCAGGCATTTATGGCCAACCCTGTTGCCAAGAATTTTCTCGAGGCACAAGAAGAGTTTCAGCAGGTTCAGAACCGCATCAATCAAGTAATCACAAAAACCTTTGAGATCGGAAGAGTTCCCAATCAGGATGATTTTGATTTCTGCAGTGATGGGTTTGGCGATTGTGGCTGTAGCTAGTAGGCCGATGAACTTTATAACTCGCCGTAGTTTTCTTGCTTCCAGCTCAACTCTAAGTTTGATGAGTGCCCTAGGAGCCCCCTTTGAGCGCACTGGGAAGCCCAATATTCGTCTTGGTCTGGCAGCATATTCCTTTAGATCATTTTTCAAATATCAAAAAAATAGCTTACGCGAAGTCAAAAACCGACCAATGGACATGTTTAAATTCATCGATTTTTGCGCCGATAACGGCTGTGATGGCACTGAACTAACCAGTTATTTTTTTCCACATAATGTTACAGATAAATACCTAACTGACTTAAGACGCCATGCGTTTTTGCGTGGAATAGATATTAGTGGAACTGCGGTCGGAAATAATTTTTCTTTACCTAAGGGGGAAGAACGAAATGCCCAAATTTCGTATGTAAAAAAATGGATCGACCATGCGGCTGTGTTAGGCGCACCACATATTCGTGTATTTGCCGGACGAGAAGCAAAAGGAGTCGAAAGAAAGCAGGCTGACTTATGGGCGATTGAAAGTCTTCGTGAATGCTGTGATTATGCCGGCAAGCATGGAATCTTTCTAGGCATAGAAAATCACGATAGTATTGGCAGCTCCAAAACGTTAATTCAGTTTGTCAAAGCAGTTAATCATAAGTGGTTTGCTGTAAACTTAGATAGTGGAAATTTTCGCACCCCTGACCCTTACGTTGATTTTGCATCTTCGGCTCCTTACGCGGTAAACGTACAGCTCAAAGCGGAATTGCGAATTGGGAAAGACCGAGAGTCTGCAGATTTTGAACGTCTGATAAACAGCCTTAAGAAGGTCAATTATCAGGGGTATGTCATCCTGGAGTACGAAGCTGAAAAAGATCCGTATGTAGCTATACCACCGCTACTCAAAAAAATACGCAAGCTACTTTCCTAGGATCCATCAGGTTCTGTCTTTTTTATCTCTGGAAAATTTTTAACGTATTTATCGAACCACTCTACCATCTCTGCCAAAGTATGACCTACGCTTTCGCGTGCCTGGTAGTTATGAGTTTCATGTGGTAGAATTACGATTCGGGCCTTTCCCCCATTCCCCTTAATAGCCCGAAATAAACGCTTGGTTTGGTCCGGAGTAGTAGCTGGATTTTTGTCATTTTCCCCATGAATCAATAAAAGTGGCCCACGAATTTTAGGTGCAGCCAGAAGCGGTGACATTTTTAGATATGTCTCAGGTGCATCCCATAAGGTTCGCCGTTCATTCTGAAATCCGAAAGGAGTCAATGTTCGATTATAAGCTCCGCTTCTCGCTATACCTGCTCGGAAAAGATCACTATTAGCCAATAACATGACTGCCATGAAGGCTCCATAACTGTGTCCCCCAACTCCAACGCGGGATGGATCGCAGACACCCATCTTTACGGCTGCCTCAATTGCAGCCTTCGCATTATCGACAATCTGATAGGTAAAATTATCGTTAACCGTATCTGCATCACCGACAATGGGCATGGCTACTTGATCTAATACCGCATACCCTTGAAGGGCCAAAAACCGCGGCGAAGCCCCGGTAAAAGTTGAAAATCGATGAGGCGAGTTAGCCACCTGCCCTGCCATTTTGCCTTGAGTGTAGGCTTTTGGATAAGCCCACAGGATTGTCGGTAAAGGGCCCGAGTTGTCTAAATCATATCCCGGAGGTAAATGCAACATACAGTTTAACATTACTCCATCTGCCCGATCATAAGTTATAAGTTTTTTCTGAACCTCACGTAAGGATTTGGCTGGATCCCTAAATTCAGTAAGAGCTATACGTTGCGGATCATTCAATTTTCTCAAAAAATAATTAGGGTGTTCTTCGGAGGTTTCGCGCCGAGTCACATACTGCGAAGCATCATCGGAAGTTAGAGCTACAACTGCCTCATAACTGTCTTCAGAACATTTAAACAAGTGTTCACGCTCAAACTTTACCAGATCAAGACGGTCCAAAAATGGTCTATCCCCTTCCGTTGAAGAACCATTCCCATTTAAATAAATAGAATTCTGATGCACGCGCATTGCCCGCTTTCCGTTGGGTAATTGTCGCATCAACGGATAGCCGGGATGGCGATAACGTTCATCTACAGAATGACTCCATAACAACCGATCGGGAATATCCGGATTATCCGGATCCACCAACCAGATTTTATACCAGTCCCGGCTACTTTCATATTCTCTTACAAGTGCCACATTACGGGTTTGACCCCAATAAATCTTGGAAAAACGATTTTCCAAATAGGTGATTTTCCTTGCTCGTCCAGTGAATGGGGCTTCCAACATCATTACCCGGTCACGATAATCCACCTCTCTCGACGGATCCCCCCCGTCAAGTGCCTCAACCCAAGCGATTGTCGCAGGCCCTGTGGGACGCCAGTGATGCCCTCTTGGCTGAAGCGGTACTCCGCCAGTCACCACATCTTCTGTAGCAGGTCGGATTGAAACGTGCTTAACCGAAGCCTTAGCCTTGAGGTCCCATACCTCGATACTCCGTGGGAAAAACTGCGCCGGTGATTGATATGAATAAGGAGGGTGAACCCGCTCAACCAATACATATCTACCATCAGGTGAAATATCAAATTTGCCGAAAATAGAAGGTCGACCAAGCTTCTTGATTTGTGATCTATGAATGTCCAAGCTTGTTAGCTGGGCCGTAAGATAATAATCAAACAATTTTTCATCATGTTCGTTTTGAAGAAGATCCGGATAGGTTAAAACTGGTGTTTCCTTGGGACCGGTCTCCTGAACCACCGGCCCAACCGGCCCTCTGGGTGCTGTTGGGGATTCACCACGACCCGCAGGGATTGCCAAACACAACAATCCTTTACTATCCGGAAGCCACTGAAAAGCCCGGCCCCCCGCAGCGTTCAGTTTTAATTTTGGGAAAGACTTAATTACCCCGGTCTTAGCATCACCCACATGAATAAGAACCTCAGTGCGATTATATTGTAAAAATGCAAATTTTTGCCCATTTGGCGACCAAATCGGAAGGCTATAACGTCTCAGTCCACCCGGAAGCCGTAGTGCTTGTGTTTTACCCGCAGGAATCCCTTTTTTTAGCTCCATGCGAAAATAATATTCAGGTAGAGCAGGCCCATTATTTTGCGAATCCAATCGAATTCCAGCCAGAGCCGTTACTTTGGATGCCAGTTCTGCAATACGGCGAAAACGGTACCGTTCTGCGATCAACAAATTATCACCCTTTGGGCTTAATGAAACCCGCGGCATTGGGCGCGACGCAAAAAGCTCTTTTGCCGCATCTGGTGGCTCCAAATACTGCGATTGCCCCGAAACAAACGCACCGCAAAAAATCGTTAAACAAAAAATAACAACCCGTATATACATTTAGAGATGCCAAAAATCATTCCAGATCATCAGGCCTACTGCAAGCCTCCTTGAATCCTGTGTGTAACACAGGTAAGATTGGCCCTAACGATGGCCACTTATCCCCAAAAAATTACATACATTATATTTTTAACAATACTTTCTCTTGGCTGTATCAACTTGATCGATAACCCTCCAATAGAGGAAAAACAACCCCAACAGCCTTTTAACCCATCCAAACTGGAGTCCATCAAAACTGCGATCGCCAAGGGCCAAAGAGAAAAACGCCTCCCAGGGGGTGTCCTATGGATTGAACACAAAGATAGCAAATTCTGCAAAGCTTACGGCAAAGCAAGTACAACTCCCATTCATTCGCTCACACAGATTGACACTATTTATGACGCTGCATCACTCACAAAGGTCGTCGCCACCACGCCAGCGATAATGCTACTCCACCAACGCAAACAATTAGATATTAATGATCCAGTAAAAAAATACATTCAGGAATTCGATGGTGAAGGACGAGATGAAGTTACAATTAAGCATCTCTTAACTCATACAAGCGGCTTAAGGCCGGATATATCAGTCACAGGTTGGGAAGGTCACACCGAATGCATAGCAAAATGTGTCTCTGAAAAATTGCGCGCAAAACCGGGTGAAAAATTTATTTATAGCGACATCAATTTCCAACTGCTTGATGAAATTCTCAGGAGAACCACCAATCAAAGATTGGATGTATTTTGCGAAAAGGAAATATTTGGGCCATTAAAAATGCATGATACGGGCTACAATCCACCCACAGAAAAAATTGGCCGTGTCGCACCAACAACAGTAACCGAAGGCAAGGTCCTTCAAGGAATTGTGCACGATCCAAGAGCGCGGAAAACAAAAGGAGTTGCTGGCCACGCCGGTCTCTTCACGACCGCTCCAGATCTTGCCCGCTATGCCCGAATGCTTCTTCAAAAAGGTGAACTTGATGGTATCCGCCTATTTAGTTCAGCAACCATAAATCTGATGACTTCCGTGCAAACCCCTCCTAGCTTAAACGCTCGTCGTGGATTGGGGTGGGATATTGATACCGGCTATTCAAGCCCTCGAGGCAGCATGTTTCCCCTAGGCTCTTACGGACATTCAGGTTTCACAGGCACCTCAATGTGGATTGATCCGTTTTCACAGAGCTTAGTCATTTTCCTCTGCAACCGTGTTCATCCTTCTGAAAAAGGCCCCAGTATTATTCCTCTAAGGCGGACTATTGGCACTTTGGCAGCCGAATCAATTCGAGGTTTTGATTTTGAGAACGTGCCGGGAGCTCTGCCTCCCATGAGAGACTAATATTTAATATCAGTTTTCTTCCAATCGCGCTTTTCACCAGTACTCACCTCAATCTGCATCCCTGCTTTCCACGGATATTCTTTTCGATTTACTACTAACCCACGCGGCAAGAGCTCAATCTCATGACGTCTACCCTTACTAGACGCGTTAGCATCTTCCGCAAAAAAATTATAGGTCACTGTACCTGGAAGATAGGTAAGATCTGCAAAAAACCACTCTCCAAAAGGGACCTTTAGCGGTAGGTGCGAAGGGTCCACATAGTTGGTCTTCACAAGCTCAAACCCTTCCGGCACCGAATCTCCATGAAACAGTACCGTGCAGTTTGAATAATCACGCGCGGCCCAGTTTATAGTCAATATGGGCGTCCCATTGGCATCCTTATCAAAAGTCACCTCCCATGGCCCATCTTTTTTACGCATCCACTGGTCAAAGGAATAGAAACCAAAATAGACCACAACCGCGATTACTGCGGTCTTGGTAAAAAACTTAATGATATCATCCCGCGGAGGAGTATTTGATTCTTCCTTGGCCATAAAAAACCCCGCACATCCTGCAATGAAGAGAAGGCGGGGGCAAGTTTATGACGTAAATTAATACTCTCTGTTCTTGGTAATACCTGGTTGCGGAGCAGGATAAGATCCATCTGCATTTGCCTTCACCGGTGCGTCTCCATCAAAACCGACGAGGTTTTCCAAATCCGGAGCCAGCGGATCCGCATTCAATGCATCATCCCACATAACCTTCTGGCCAGTATGTGCTGCCATTCGTCCCATATTACAAACCTGACTGGCCAATGCTCCCCGCTCGGCTTCGTTGTATGGCTTATCATTTCGGATTGCATCTAATAAATCATCCCATTCATCCTGATAAGGATTAGTTTCGCGAGCCGGGAACTTCCATGTCTGATTCTTTGGGTTGGGTGTCAGCCCGGTATAGAGTGCACTCGGCGCTGGCCAATGACCGTTCTTTGAAAAAGTACCAAAGCCCTTGGTTCCGTGAATATAACTGGCAAACTCATTGTGACAGCCCTCAATGGTTCGGCCATAATGCATCAACTTGGTACCATCGGCATATGTATATTCGACTGAATAGTTATCGAAATTCTGATCTACATAAGGCTGGCCCTGCTTATTCTTCGTATAATGTTTACCCCCCGTAGCTTGAGCCATTATCGGCCAGCTCCATTTTTCCAGAGAGCCCATCACGTTGAGTGGATCACCACCTGTGTGCTCAGGATCCCCCATGGCTGCCCCCTTCATCCAACAACATTCATCAATGTTGTGAATATAATAATCGTTGAAGCATCCTCCGCTAGCCCAGATAAAGCTATGGAAACGGCGGATTTGCCAGCGAATCTCCTCCAAATCCTTGTATTCATTACGCATCTTCTGAGGGATTGAGCGAGCTGATGCCACCGGTCCATGCATACGGTAACTACGCATGAGGACCACATCTCCGATTGCGCCCTCCTGTATCTTATCAGCCATGGCGCCTCGCGCACGACTGTGCCGGCACATAAGGCCCACACCCACCTTAAGGTTCTTTTTCTTAGCCAGCTTATTAATTTCCAGAATCTTCTTGGTTCCATAACCATCAGAAGTCACAGGTTTTTCCATGAACACATTGATCCCGCGCTCCACGGCGTACTTATAAAAAACCCAACGGAATGCCGGAGGTGTGGTGAAGATGGCCACATCTCCCTTATCTAAATTGTTTATCGCCTCCTTGTATGCCTCAAATCCAACGTAGGCGCGCTCCGGTAAACCATTTTTACCCTTCTTACCAAGATCCACCTTTTCCTTATATTTTTTTGAGAGCCCGTTGAGGCTACTCTTGAGTTTACTCTCAAAAATATCGGCTGCTGCTACCAGTTTTGTAGGCCCATGCCCGGCAGAAACCGATAACGCATTATTTGCAGCCCCAGTCCCACGCCCACCAGCTCCCACCAATGCGACCTTAACTGTATCATCAACAGCGGCATGTACGTGAGGAATGGCTACACCCGCTAGCGCCGAAGCGGCCGTTACCTTGCCCGTAGTCTCGATAAATTCACGACGGTTCTGTTCTTGCTTTTTTGACATAGAGAAAGGTTCGCTCTGCAACCCCTAGCCGTCAATAATAGATGCAACTAATTCCCCAACGCTGCGGTTATTGCCGACTTAATTTCGGGCAAATCCGCAAAGGGGTCCTTTTGAAGTTTGCAGTATCTCTGCAATTGATCAGTCATTGTAGTGATAATGTTTTTTGATTCTGGATCATTAAAAAGATTAATCAGCTCATCAGGATCTTTTTCTAAGTCAAAGAGCCACGGATCACCCATTTCTGAATAAACAAGTTTATAGCGATCACTCACTGCACAAAGCCACGGTTTACTCACACTGGTGGAACGGATAAAAGCCATATCATTCCAATCAGTTTTGGCTCCAGTAAAGAGAACTGTTGCATCACGCCCATCGACCTTTTGTCCGTGCTTGGTATTCATCAGGTTCATCACTGTAGGCATAAAATCAATACAACTTAAGGCTTCATTAACTACGGTTCCACCTTTGATTTTACCTGGGGTATAAATAAGAAAAGGAATACGCGCGGAACCTTCATAGGGGACACCCTTGTTCAGCCTTCCATGTTCTCCGCAGAGATCACCATGATCACTGGTAAAGACGATGATGGTATTATCAATCTGCCCATTCCTGCGAAGCGTATCGAGAATACGACCAATGTTATCATCCAAACACTTTACCATGCCGTAATACTTAGGCATCAGAAGCCGGATCGTATCAGCAGTAATGCGAGGAGCCTTGGCAGCCCACTTTGGAGTTTGCGCACGGGTTTTATTGACTGAACGTGGAATAGGCGGCTTCACGTCCTCATACATGGTGTCGTAAGGCGCACGTACGGTATTGGGGCCGTGCGGGTCAGGGTAGCTCACCATGTAGCAGAAGGACTTGCCCTTTTTCTCGTTCACAAAGTTGATGACCTTGTCGGTAAGCCAATCGGTGGCGAAACTCTTTTCATCTGCGCCTTTCAGGCCGTAGTCAGGCCGGCCATTCTTCGTGGATCCCACACGTGGACCATTGGGCCCATCAGCAAACATCTTCCAGTGGCCGCGATTGAACATAAACCGGTTATCTTCCCAGCCGAATTTACGCTTGGGCCCCCACTGGGGCTTGCCATCGCCATCCAGATGCCATTTACCGGCGTAACCGGTGGCGTACCCCTTGCGGCGCAAGACCTCGGCAAAGGTAACGATGTTATCACCCAGCTTGATATTGTTATTGGTTACAGGGGTATGTTGCGGGTACTTGCCACTCATGAGTGCACCACGCGAGGGAGA
>MDSZ01101070.1_pt1 | contig 14638 bp, 8 predicted proteins | sample 811201 | NCBI WGS metagenome assembly MDSZ01 (sample SAMN05326647, study PRJNA326480) | marine metagenome | isolation source: seawater | place: Indian Ocean: North | collected 2010
GGAAATCTTTAGCCAGCTCAACATCTAAAATTTCTTTAAATACATGTCGTGTCAATCCAGTTGCCATATTAATTATATCACCTTGATCAACAAATGACATTTCAATATCTATCTGAGTAAATTCAGGCTGTCTATCAGCTCTAAAGTCTTCATCTCGAAAACACTTTACAATTTGAAAATATTTATCAAAACCTGAGACCATCAATAATTGCTTATACGTTTGAGGAGATTGAGGTAAAGCATAAAATCTTCCCTGATGCAATCGACTTGGAACAAGAAAATCTCTTGCTCCTTCCGGTGTAGATTTCATTAAAACAGGTGTCTCAACTTCAATAAATCCATTTTTTGACATGTGATCTCTTACTGCAAAAGCTGCTTTATGACGTACAAACATATTTTCCTGAAGCTCTTTAGTTCTAAGATCAAGGAATCTATACTTCAAACGATGGTCTTCATTGGCAGAATTCCTATCATTTACATCAAAAGGCATTGCATCAGCTTCATTAAAAATATCTATATCTGAAACCTCAATATCTATTTCACCAGTAACCATATCTTTATTAATAGCTTCTTTAGGTCTTTCAACAACTACACCTTCAATGCCAATAACATCTTCCAAACCAAGTTTCTTAGCTTTATTAAATACATCAGAATGCAGCTCTTCGTTAAAAACTATCTGTGTTTTTCCATATCTATCTCTTAGATCTACAAAACTCAATCCCCCATGATCACGTCTTTTACTTATCCATCCACATAATGAAACTGTCTCTCCAATATTCTTTTTTGTTAATTCTCCACAAGTATGACTACGTTTTATCAAAACCTCTCCTTAATTAATTCTTATTCTTCTTCCATTCTAACTAGAAATAAATCTTCAAAATACAATCGTTTTGTTACATTTAATTTTGTATAACTCCACATATCATATCTAATTCCGTCTATATCAGTTATTGTATCTATAAAATCAGGCTCACCTAGAATACTCTTAACCTCATGAGGAAGTAATCCTAACTCTAAATTTTTCTTATTTGAATTCTGATTTGGGCGCCTTTCAATATTTACAAGATCATCAATTATTTTTTGCACCTCTCTTTTATCCATTTCTTCTAACCGATTTTCAAGTTCCTTAACAATCATCATCATTTCTTCTTCTAAATCAGGCTCCATTTTAATTGCAGATTTTAATGATTCTATGACAAGATATATTGATTCTACATCAGTAGCTTTTGAGGCATCGCTTATAAATCCTAAGGCTAAGTCTTTTCTCTTAACATTTAATAAATTGCCCATATCAGGATCAAGCCTTTGAGCAAAGCTAAATTTTTCTAAAGCTTTTTCAAAATTTCCAATTCTAAATAGAATATTTCCCTGTTCAAAATACATTTGAGCAAGAACTTTATCACCTCTAAATCTAGTTTTAGGTGAAATCTCAATCGCTCTTTGAACTAAATTTTCTGATTTTTCATAACCTAAAGTATTAAAATTATTTAATACACTATCCAACAAAGAATTAGCTATTTCAGATAACCGCGAATTAATCTCAAACTGTAAATCCTGATTTGCATCTTCTTGTGCCATCTCAAGTAACTTAATTGCTCTATCATAATTATCAATATTTAAATCTTTTAATCCTTCTCTAAATCTTTGATATGGAATCTGTTCATAGCAAAAATCTAACATCTTTTCGGCTTGATCTTTTTTACCATGCTTTGGATAATTTTCTAAAAATTCTTCAAATTGAATTGCACTATTTACATAATCATCATTCATAAGACTTTTAAAGGCCTTATCTCCAACCGTGCTGACCCCTCCCACATTTGCACTAAATGTAAAATATAATCCAAAAGATCTTAAATCAACACCTTCAATAGGTGAAATATTATCAGGATCATCTAACTCATCTATAATAATTTTTTGCCATTGCGATTCGATACCCCAATTAAAAGAAAATCGTTGATTATCATTATCTCCAATATACTTTATACCCCATCCAAAGCTCTCAGATATCCCATCTCCATCAAGATATGTATCACCTCCAACAGACTTATACATTGTTGCTGTAACATATCCTAATGAATGATTTAAATAAAGTAAATATGTCGGTGACCTTTGAAATGTAATGGTTGTATTAAAATTATAATCTTGAAATGCTGGTGAAAATTTTAATGAACCTGTTTTAATACTTGGTGCAGTATTGCTCCAATTATCCATCAACTCAATTTCTGATAACATCCTATTTAATCGATAGCCTAAACCAAACTGAATATCAATGACATTTTGATGATAAATTAAATTTGTTAAATTTGTTTTTGCAAAATCAATTGCAACAAACATTCCTTTTCTAACATCTGGATTAGCTATATTTTCAAAATCCTGTTGATAGGGATCCAAAACTAAGCCAAAATTTCCAGATGACTCTTGTTCACCCAAAGGTTTTAATATTTTAAAGCTATCCCAATAATCTTGACCACCCCAATAAAATTGACCAATTCTAATATCAAATGGAGTAATAACAATAGGGTCTCTGTACATCATTGGATGAACAGTTTTATTCCATATTCTATCGAAAGGTGTTGTATTCCAACTTCTTTCTTCAGAAAGAATAAAATTAAATGCTACAATAAATACATAGACAATTCTTATCTTCATCTGTCAAAATCTATTTAAAAAAATAGATATAATGAAATAACTGTTTTTTTTAAAAAATATTAAAAATTCAAATGACATCTAAAAAATCAAAACAGAATTGGGATTTTCAGGAACTTATACTCCATCGGGTACATGAAATACTCTTAGTTGCAAGTCCATATGATGCATTTACATTAGAGGAAGATGGACAGCTTACTGAACAAATATTGCATGAGTATATGGGTATGAATCTAAGTTATGCACCTAGAGTCTGGAGAGCCTCCACAGCAGCTGATGCAATCAAAATGTTTTCAAAAAGAAAATTTGATTTAATCATTGTTATGATCCGCATATCCGATATGGATCCAATTTCACTTAGTACTAAAATCAAATCAAAAGATTCTAAAATTCCTATTGTTCTTCTTGTTTTTGATGAATCTGAATTAAAACAACTTCCTAATCCAATACCAAAATCTAAAATTGATAGAGTTTTTACATGGTCAGGTAATGCAAATGTATTTCCAGCAATAATAAAATTTATTGAAGATAGATTAAATATTAAACGAGATGTTAAAAAAGGTGGAGTTAGAGTTATTATTTTAGTTGAGGACTCTCCTAGGTACTACTCAATCATTCTTCCATTACTATATAAAGAAATCACTTATCACACACGCAATCTAATTAGTAAAAGCATTGATGATGCACAAAGACAGTTACACATGCGAGGTAGACCAAAAATCTTGTTAGCAAGTACATGGGAAGAAGCTGAAAAATATTATAATGACTATAGAGAAAATTTATTTGGAATTATTTCTGATATTAGATTTCCTAAAAAGAGAAAGCTAGTTAATAATTGTGGTATTGATTTTATTGAACTTGTTAGACAAAAAGATCCAGCAATGCCCATTTTATTACAATCAACAGATATAAATCACAAACATAAAGCTAAAGAAATAAAAATTCAATTTTTGCACAAAAAATCGCCCACATTACTTCAAGACCTTAAAGAGTTTATTATGAAAAACTTTGGTTTTGGAAATTTTGAATTTCAGTATATTGCAGGTAAAAATAGAATTAGTTGCAGTAATATTTATGAACTTAGAGAAGCTGTAAAAAAAGTACCAATTAAATCTTTAAAATTTCACGCATCTAATAATCACTTTTCTAATTGGTTAGCAGCAAGGGGTGAATTTGATTTAGCAAACATTATGAGACCTATTCTATTTACAGACTTTAAAAAGCCTGAAGATATGAGATTACACTTACTAGATTTATTAGGTAAAACACTAAAAAAACAACAGGAAGGGAAAGTTGTAGATTTTTCAGCAGAATCATTTAATCCCGAAACCACATATATACGTATTTCAGAAGGTTCTTTAGGTGGTAAGGCACGAGGTCTTGCATATGCAAATCAATTAATAAGTCAATCGGATTTAAATAAAAAATTTGAATCTGTAAATATTCGAATCCCCAAAATTGCTGTAATAGGCACAGATGAATTTGATTTATTTATGGAAACAAACAAACTATGGGAATTTGCTTTAAAAGAAAAAGATAATTCTATAATTGAACAAAAATTCTTAAGTGCACGATTATCTAGAAGTTTAATAATAAAATTAAAATCTTATCTATTAAATATTAACTATCCAATTGCTGTTAGGTCATCTAGTCTTCTAGAAGACTCACAATATCAACCATTAGCAGGACTTTATGCGACTTATATGCTTCCTAATAATTCAAAAACTCTAAAAACCAGACTTAGTCATCTATGCGAAGCAATAAAAAGAGTCTATGCTTCAACTTTTTTTCAAGATCCAAAATCTGTAATGCATACTTCATCAAGTAGACAGGAAGAAGAAAAAATGGCCATTCTAATACAAGAACTTGTTGGTAGGCGTTACAAAAACATTTTTTATCCTACTTTTAGTGGTGTTGCTCAAAGCCTTAATTATTACCCTGTTTCATACCTCAAAAGAAATGATGGTGTTGCCTTTGTTGCAGTTGGTTTCGGGAAAACTATTGTTGAAGGTGAGAAATCTCTTAGATTCTGCCCTCAATATCCAAATATTTTACCTCAATATTACTCTATTAAATCAACTATTGAAAATACTCAAAATAATTTTTATGCTTTAAAAATGGATTCAAAAAGTAATCTGCTTAAATATGGAGAAGAATCTAATCTAAAAAAATATCAGTTAAAACAGGCTGAAAATGATGGGGTTTTAAAGTATGTTGCTAGTGTTATATCAATGGAAGATGGTATTGTAAGGGACTCATTAAGATATAATGGTAAAAGAGTAATAACATTTAAACCAATTTTAAATTGGGATATTTTTCCTCTAACAAAAATATTAAAAAAAATATTAAGCTTAGGTAAAAAAGCTCTAGGATGCGATGTTGAAATCGAATTTTCAATAAACTTGTATGATAAAAAAGATAAATCTCCTGAATTTTGTTTATTGCAGATTAGACCTATGCTTATAAATGGTTTGGGATCTAAAAATAATAAAGTTATATTCAAAAATAATGAACTCATCTGTAAAAGCAACATAACGCTAGGAGATGGGAAAATCGAAACAATAAAAAACATCATTTATATAGATCCTGATAATTTTGATCCATCACAAACTCCTAAACTAGCAAAAGAAATTGAAAAAATTAATTCTAAAGTCAGCAAATCAGATAACTATCTTTTAATAGGTCCAGGAAGATGGGGTTCAACAGACCCATGGCTTGGCATACCTGTAAATTGGCAACAAATATCAAAAGCTAAAGTTATTATAGAATATTCAACAGAAGATTTTAATATTGATCCATCATTTGGTAGTCATTTTTTTCAAAATATTATTAGTTTGAGAATAGGTTATTTTACAATTAATAAAAACACGAAGGATGAATTTATTAATTGGAATTGGTTGAAAAATAATCCAATAAAAAAGAAAACAAAGTCCATTAAATGGATTGAACTTAAAGAACCACTTTTTATCCAATTAGATGGCACAACAGGGACTGGAATAATTATGAAACCCCAAGAAAAGAAAAATGAAACTATGGATGAAAGAGAATCTACAGGGATTTAATTATACTACACCTTGATCTAGCATTGCATCAGCTACCTTAATAAATCCTGCAATATTAGCTCCTTTAACATAATTTGTAAAGTCATCTTCAGTACCATATTCAACGCATTGAGTATGTATATTCTTCATTATACTATGGAGCTTTGAATCAACCTCATTTCTATCCCAATGCATAAGCATTTTATTTTGACTCATCTCTAATCCAGAAACTGCTACTCCGCCAGCATTCGCTGCTTTCCCAGGCCCAAATAAAACTTTATTATTTATAAAAACATCTATAGATTCAGCATCAGATGGCATATTTGCACCTTCTGAAACACATATACATCCATTTTTAACTAATAATTCAGCATCTGCTTTATTAATTTCATTTTGAGTTGCACAAGGTAAAGCAATATCACATTCTAGATTCCAAGGACGAGAATTTTCCATATACTCACAATTAAACTTATCAGCATATTCTTTTATTCTTCCTCTTCTAATATTTTTTAATTCCATAACATATGATAATTTTTCTTTATCAATTCCTCCAACATCATATATAGTACCACTAGAATCAGAAAAGGAGATTACTTTTCCTCCAAGTTCTATTGCTTTTTCAGCTGCAAATTGAGCTACATTTCCAGAACCTGATATAGCAACTCTTTTGCCATCAAAACTATTATTGTTTTTGTTTAGCATTTGTTCTGCAAAATATACACAACCATATCCTGTTGCTTCAGGTCTTATAAGACTTCCACCCCAGTTAAGGGCTTTCCCTGTAAGTACGCCAGTAAATTCATTTCTAATTCTTTTATATTGACCAAACATGTATCCAATTTCTCTTCCACCTACACCTATATCTCCAGCAGGAACATCTGTTTCAGCACCTATATGCCTTGAAAGTTCAGTCATAAAAGATTGACAAAAACTCATTACTTCATTATCAGACTTACCTTTGGGATCAAAATTAGAGCCACCTTTTCCTCCACCCATAGGTAATGTAGTAAGACTATTTTTAAAAATTTGTTCAAAACCTAGAAATTTAAGTATACTTAAATTAACTGATGGATGAAACCGAAGTCCACCCTTGTATGGACCTATTGCAGAATTGAATTCAACACGATAGCCTCTATTAACCTCAACTTCACCCTTATCATTTCTCCATGGAACACGGAACATAATTACTCTTTCAGGTTCAGTTATTCTTTCTAAAATATTAGAATGCAAATAATGTTGATTATTTTTTAAAAAACTCCAAATAGAATCTGTCACCTCATATACTGCTTGATGAAATTCAACTTCACCAGGGTTACGAGATTTAAGATCATCCATAAATTGATCTATTGATTGATACATTAATTATTTCCTCCAAAAAAATAAAAAAAACCGCTTAAAAGCGGATATATTTAATTTACACAAAAATAAATATGTATATCCTAACATTTTAATTGCAACTTTTAATGTTTCATATATTTTTTTACAATATATCTATATAATTATATATTATTAAATAGTAGACTTTAATATGAAATACGTAGGACAATCATCATTAAAAGAAAAAATTATTAATTTTTCTATATCAAATTCATATAAAACAATAGCTATTTTATTGGTCTTAACATCTATTATAGGCTTTGGATGTAAATGGATAATTATTGATGATGATTTTATGAAAATCATGCCTGATGATATCCCATCAAAAATAGAATGGGATAGAGTTACAGAAGAATTTGGTAATGTTGATTTAATGTTTATTGCATTTGGTTCTAAACATAACAATATTTTAAATCAAGAATCTCTATCTGACCTATGGGATGTTACTAAATCTCTAGAAAAAATATCTCTTATTGATGAAGTTATATCATTATCAAATATTAATAGAATTGATAATATTGATGATTTCCTTGAAGTAGACTTATTACAAAACTCAAAAAATTTAAGTATAGAAGAAATTAACTCTATATCATTTTATTTAGATAAAAATCCTCATGTTTCTAAAAGACTATTAAGTAAAAATAATGACTATACATCAATAGTAATTAGACCAAAAGCAAATATTAATTATGCAGATCTTGTAAAAGAAACAATGAAGATTACAGATAAACAATTAAGTTCATGGGAAGTTTATTATTCAGGTGTACCATATACAACTGGTCTTGCGCCTGAATTAATTCAAAATGATGTCGCATCATTAATGAAATTTGGTGTAATTATAATGGTTTTTATTCTTTTGTTTAATCTAAGAAATATTTATGCTGTAGCATTGGTGTTTTCTGTTATTATCCTATCTCTTATTGGAATGATGGGTTTTATGGGTTGGATTGTATATTTAACAAAATCAGAAAAATTTTATTTTACATTATTAAATTCAAGTATGCCCATACTTGTGCTTACGATTGCAAATTCTGATGGTGTTCATGTTTTAACCAAATTTTTTAAAGAACTTCGCAAGTTTAAGGATATACAACAAGCTATCTTTTCAACAATGGATGCATTAATGCTTCCAATTTTTCTTACTTCTATAACAACAACAGCAGCTTTTTTTACATTAATTTGGGCACCTTTAAATCCATTAACTGGATTTGGATTAAGTATTGGATTTGGTATTATATGGGCTTGGATTTTATCTACTACTTTCTTACCAGCATTAATTTCATTAATAAAATGGGATTTAAATTCTAAAGCAATAAAAAATAAGAGTATTTTAGAAAAATTAATTGAAAAAATAGCCTATGTAATTACAAATTATCCAAAACGTATACTAATCTCTGGAATCATATTAGTTTTAATTGCAAGCCTTGGAATTACTTTAGTTAAAGTTGACGTTAACTATAAAACATTTTTTAAACCCGGAACTGAGATTCGTGAAAGCATGGAATTTATTGATAATGAAATGGCTGGAAGTTTAAATATTGTTTTTCGTATAGAAGATGAAATGAAAAATCCAGTTGTAATTAAAGAAATGGAAAAAATACAAAATTTTGCTGAACTTGATTCTAATGTTACTTTTTCAATGTCAATTGCTGATATTATTAAACAAATGCATAGAATTGTAATGAATGATAATCCTGATTTTGAATCAATTCCAAACAATAGATCCGAAGTAAATAACCTTTTTACAATGTATGCTTTATCTGGTGACTCTGATGATTTTAGCGCTCTTGTTGATTATGAATATAAAGTAGGAATTATAACAGCATTAATGAAATCAGTTTCAACTGATCAAATATATTATTTTGTTAAAAATATGGAAGATTATATTAAAAATAACATTAAAAATAATATTAATATAACAATTACTGGTATGCTTGTAGCATTTAGAGATTTAGTTAATTTAATTATACAATCTTCAATAATTAGTATTTTATCAGCAATCTTGATTATTTTCTTTATTTCATGGATTTTTTATAGATCGTTACTATGGGCATTTTTTGCAATTCTACCATTATCAGCAGCTGTAATTTTAAATTTTGGTTTAATGGGCTTATTTGGAATCAAATTAAGTCATGTTACAGCAATTCTATCATCAATCATTATTGGTGTAGGAGTAGACTTCGCAATACATTATATTGCTGCATATAGAATTACATCAAAAGAAAATACAAGCATGGATAAGGTAACACAAAATGCTATAAATGATGTAGGATATCCAATTATTTTAGATGCTGGGTCAAATATGGCATTTGGAGCTCTATTATTTTCTTCATTTGTTCCTGTTCAATACATTGGTGGTTTAATGGTATTTGCAATGATATCAACATCTTTAGGTACACTTACTATTTTAGCTGCTTCAACAGAAATTTTCAAAGGTTACTTATATGAAAAATAAATTTATAAAACTTTTTACAATCTTGCTCAGTTTTATCTTTTCAAATAATGGATTAGATATTGCTAATTTGATTGATAATAAATTACAACCAATTGATATGAAAGCTACTCTTGAAATGACTCTTATAAATAAAAAGGGCTATAAAAGAGTTTCATCATTAAGATCATTTAGTAAAAATGGTGGAGAAAAACAAATCGCATGGTTTTTATCTCCAGCTGATGATAAAGGTATTGGTTTTTTAAAAATTGAACACACAAATAAAGATGATGAAATGAGGATATATCTTCCAGCATTTAAAAAAGTACGTCGAATTTCTGCAAAAAAAAAATCAGATTCATTTATGGGTTCAGATCTTAGCTATGAAGATATGAGCAATCGCAATATAAATGAGAATATGTATAAACTACTAGGTGATGAAATATTAAATAATAAAAACTATTATATTTTAGAAATTATTCCCAAATCAAATATTAAAACAGAATATAGCAAACATATCGCATGGATAGATACTGATGAAATTATTCCTTTAAAAGAAGAATCATATGACCAGTCAGGAAAGTTATTAAAACAAAAATATTTTTCATTCTCTAAAATAGGAGATTATCACATTGTAGATACAATGAAAGTATTTAATGTCCAAAAAAATCACTCAACTATACTTACATTTAAAGATATAACCATAAATACCAATATTGAGGATAATATCTTTCAAGAAAAAAATCTCAAAAGAATTATAAAATAATATTTAATGAAAATGCATGATAAGCAAAATCGATTAGAAGAATTTATATCTAATCCATATAAAGCACTTTGGACACTAGCCCTTCCAATGATGATAGGAATGGCAGTTCAAACGATCTATCAAATTGTTGATATGATTTTTGTTGGTAAGCTTGGACCCAATGCAATTGCAGCGTTAGCATTTAATCTTCCATTATTGTTTTTTGCTATTGGAATAATATTTGGTTTAGGCTCAGGCGTAACTGCTATTATTGCTCAATATATTGGAATGAAAAATAAAAAGAAAGCTGACAATGCTGCCGAACATTCAATCCTGCTAGGGATATCAATTAGTATAATTTTTACAATTACAGGATGGATATATGGGAAGAAATTATTGCTTTTACTTGGAACACCAATTAATATTTTAAATGATGCATTTAATTATTTTATCATACTAGTTTCAGGAATAATTTTTATGATTTTAAGTGTTTTCTTTAGATCTATTTTATCAGGTGAAGGAGATACAAAGTTTCCAATGTATGTTATGGGATTAGGAACAGTTTTAAATATAATTCTTGATCCTATTTTAATTTTTAGTTTAGATATGGGTGTTAGTGGTGCTGCAGCTGCAACTATTATTAGTCAGGCAATAGTTTGTTTTGTATTTTTATATGCATTTATTATAAAAAAATATCCTTACATATCATTTGAACCTAAACATTTTAAATTTGACTCTTCTATTTTATATTCAATTCTAAGATTAGGTCTACCTGCATCATTCTCTATGGTTATAATGTCATTTGCTAGTGCTATTTTTAATAAAATACTCATTAATTTTTCAGCTGATACTGTTTCTGCTTATCAAATTGCTAGTAGAATAGATAACTTATTTTTTATGCCTGTAATAAGTATTATATCAGCAATGGTTACTCTCGTTGGAATGTTTTATGGTGCAAAAAAATTATCGCTTGTAATTAAAATCATTAATTATGGCCTTAAACAAAGCATCATAATATCAATTACTGTTGGAATTTTCTTTTATTTTTTTGCAGCTAATATCTTTCCAATTTTTACCGATTCTATTAGTATTACAAATTATGGAATAGAATATATAAAAATTGCAGTATTTAGCTATCCATTCATTTCAATTGGTATGACAAGCAGTAGAATTATGCAAGGTTTGGGGTATGGAATGCCAATGCTTATGCTAACTTTGATGAGAGTTATTCTTATAAGTGTCCCTTTATCAATGTATTACATTTATATTCAAAATCAATCTCATATCTACGTATGGTATTCAATGGTAATTTCATCATTTATCACTGCAATGGTTGCATATCCTTGGATGAGGATATGTCTTAACAATAGATCAAAACAAATTGAAATTGATTCAATTTTAAAAAATAATATAAATTAGAATAGCTAAAATTAAATGCTCAAATAACTAATTTATCATTTAAGCCGGATATTTGAGCAACTTAAAATTCAAACCAATTTATTGAAATTAAATCATGTTTTATCTATATCAAATTTTATATGAGCATATAAAGCAATTAAATGTAAAACTATTAAAATCCATCCTAAATAAATAAATGGTGAGCTTGGTATTAAAATATACCCAAATACTATTCCAATATAAACCATAACACCAATACATATTAATAAAGATAATCTTATATCTTTATTTTTAATCATTTTTTTTCTTGAAAATGAAACAATAAATATTCCTATTATTGATACCCACAAACCAAAAAAACGATAAATCTGCTTTAAATAATCTGGTAAAGTTTTATTTAATTCAGAATTAAATAAATCATCAAATGACATACCTAAACGTTCCTCATTAGCTACTCTATCAAGCATCCATGGTTCATCAACTGTAATCCAACCTAATCCTAAAATTACCATTGAGGCTCCCATTATAATAAAGGGAATATGAAATAATGATTTAATATTATTTTGCAACTATTGTATTAAATATTTTGATAGTTAAAACTTTTGCTAAAATTATTTGACTCTTTATCATCTACTTCCATTAAAGGATAAATAAATAAATTAACCAAACCCTGATCATAACCCTCTATTGTAAAATCACGACCTACCATCATCTCAACTCTATTTTTACATGCATTACCAAAATAATATTCACTTTTTTCTTTATCTTTATCAGCCTCAGAAATATCTACAGGATACCAACCCTCTTCTTCAACATAATAATCTGCCCAACAATGATACCCACCAACACGACCTTCAGATCCATTAGGAATTGGGAAACCCATATGAAATCTAACAGGAATTTCCATAGTTCTACCTAAAGACATAAAATAAGAATGATAATCAGTACAATTACCAACGCCTATATTACACGCATAAAGTGAATTTCCATTTCCAAAAGTAAAATTTGATTTTGTTTTTTTTGCATTTTCATACATTGCAACAACCATATCTCTATTTACTTTTCTAATACCATATTTTCCATCTTTAGTTAACCAAGGATCATTATAATATTCATTATCTTTACTTTTTGGTTTTCCATAATGCATACCATTCAAAACAAATTCATATGTTTTTTTTACATCATCTTTTGTTAAAGAATTATTTTTGATAATATTATTAAAAATAGATCCTGTAGGAACAGTTGAATATGAAGATAAATAATTTTCTGGATTTACATTTTCATATACAACATTTTGATGTTCTCGTCTTTCAACATCAAATTTAAGCTTTACTAATGTTTTTTCTTTTAAACCGCTATTTTTATAAAAATATAAATATTTATTCCCATGAACTAATTCATTTTTAATTTCATAATCTAAATTACCAGATTCAACTATTATATTTGTAATAGATTGAACTTCATTAGATTGTGGGTATGGTATCCATAATTCTAATTTTTTATCCATACTTGGTTCAACCTCAACTTCATAACTAAATGAAAATGTTCTAATATTTTCATTATTACTGCAATTAATTAATAAAAATAACATAGTTATTGATAAAAATTTTTTCAATTTATTCTCCAATTGTATTTTGATTATTGTTATAGGTAAGTAATATGCTAAAAACTATACAATCAATGTGAAAAACGATAGAACGCTCCGACCGGAGGTTGAATTTCTGCATCATAATTGTTTGAAAAGTTTCATATTAATGAAATAAATTTATTTAATTTTTTTATTAAATGGAACAAAACATTTTCAATTTCATTATATAAATAGTCAAAAAAAAAGGATATTATGAAATACCAACATTACTACTATGTTTTATTAATACTATTTTCAATGGTATTAACATTTCCTAATCAACAAGATTTTAGTAAAGCATTTATTAATGTAGCTGAAAAAACTAATCCAGCTGTAGTTTCAATAATTTCAGAAAGAACTGTTGAGCAAAACTATCATTTCTTTTTTAGAGATATGCCAAAGCAAGATTATAAAGGACAATCATTAGGATCTGGTGTCATTATTGATTCAAATAATGGGTATATTGTTACTAATAATCATGTGATTAATGATGCAGAAGAAGTAAAAGTTTTATTACAAGATAATAGAGAATTAACAGCAGAAATTATCGGAACTGACCCACCATCAGATCTTGCTCTATTAAAAGTAAATCCAACTAATTTAAAAGATGTAAAAATTGGAAATTCTGATGAACTTAAAGTTGGTCAATGGATAGTTGCAATTGGCAGTCCCTTTGGTTTACACTTAAATCATACAGTTACTGCAGGAATTGTAAGTGGCGTTGGACGAAGTGATATAGTTTCACGTAGAAACTTTGAGAATTTTATACAACATGATGCTGCAATAAATCCTGGTAATTCTGGGGGAGCATTAATGAACCTTAAAGGTGAACTTATTGGTATAAATACAGCTATTGCCACTGAAGGCTTTTCAAGACAAAATGCCGGAGTTGGATTTGCTATACCAATTAATCAAGTGATGAGAGTTATAGAAGATTTAATCGATGAAGGCTATGTAACAAGAGGTTGGTTAGGAGTCACTATACAAGAAATTGATGAAAATATTGCAAAAGCTTTAAATGTTGATACTAGACAAGGAGCAATAATATCTCAAATACTTAAAGATAGTCCAGCCGATAATTCTGAACTCCAAGAACAAGATATCATTATAGAGATTGATAATAAAAAGATTGATGGTCCATCTAAATTAAAAAATGTTATTGCTGCAAGTAGACCGAATCAAATAAAAAAAATAACTGTAATACGTAATAGTCGAAAAAAAATATTAAATGTAAAGCTTGGTAAAAGGCCAAATGAAAAAAATCTAGCTGAAGGGATTTATATTGATGATCAATATGATATATTAGGACTAAAAGTACAGAATACAGATGATAATAATAACGATGGTGTTAAAGTTGTTTCTATAAAAGAAAA
>MDSZ01168111.1_pt1 | contig 14636 bp, 15 predicted proteins | sample 811201 | NCBI WGS metagenome assembly MDSZ01 (sample SAMN05326647, study PRJNA326480) | marine metagenome | isolation source: seawater | place: Indian Ocean: North | collected 2010
CTATTGATGGATTCATGCCTAATAATTCTCCACTATAAGCAACTTGATGGATGGCTTCTAATTCAGGGTTTAAACAATCATACTCTGGCATATAACCAATTTTTGAACGAATTACTGGCCCTTCTTCACGAATATTATGATTTAAAACTAGTCCATCACCTGATGTAATACTTATTAGCCCTAGAATTGTTTTGAATAATGTTGATTTTCCTGCCCCATTAGGGCCAAGAAGGCCAGTTGCACCGCTTTTTATTTTCAAATTGATAGAATCTAAAGCAATATGTTTTCCATATGATTTAACTAGGTTGATTGTTTCTACAACATTACCTATACTCAAATTAAACCCTCAGAACAGTATGTGTCACAAGGACCAATACTATCAATGTCATGCCTTGTTGTGGAGTTATTTTATTCCCGATTTTATTTTTACAGCAATTCCTTTTTTTAATTCAATCGCCTCTGAATTTGTACAATTGGAAATCCCGTGTGCGATTAAATTATTTTCAGTGTCTATAATTAAGCAAGGCATCCCAGGTTTAAGTTTTCCATTTACAGAATTAATAAATCCGTGCATGACATTTCTGCCTTTAGATACAAAGGGGACTGCACCTTCATCAATAATTATTATTGGAATATTACACTGTTTATTGTTGTAAAAATCGTATAATTTTTTGGCACCTATTGTTGTTAATGAGATCCCTCCATCTTCTAATCTAGGCGAAAGAATATGTTCTCCCTCAGAATCAAATACGTTTCTAATTCTTTTTGTCCCTCCCTTAAGGTATGAAGAATTACTTAACCATTCTTCAGCCACTTCAAAGTTTAATCCAGTAAATAATACTGTTTTTGATATTATTGAATAAGTGTCAATATAATTTTCTAAATCCTCTTCATTTAATTCTTTATCACTCAATTCTAAATCAGAATTTATTAATTGTTCTACAGCTTTTTTGGGTGTTGTCAAACCATGAATTGTAGTTAATGAGTTGTATTTTAATTTCAAATCATTTTTATTATAATTCCAAATTTCATCAGGCCCGTTAATATGTGAAAATGGGTTTAAATCTTCAAGAAAATAAGGTATAATTCCTATTGGTGTTTGTAAAAATATTTGGATATTTTCAAACTTTGAAAATATATTTTGAATTAGTTCTTTACATTTCATTCTCCATGGACCTTGCACTCCATGAATTAACACTATATCCCATTCTTCTTTGTTTACATTATTTCCAAATGCATCTCGTTTCGGGTGTTTTAAATTACTATCAATCAGTTCTTTTGAAGTTTTTACATAAGGATGATTACTGATGTTTTTTGACCATAGAACTCCCCTCTTTCTTTGAACTCTTGTACTATCTTTAACCCAATTCATGAATTCAAAATCATCTGAATATTCTAAAAGTAATTTTGTAGCCTTTTCAAGAGAAGGGTGCTCTGTAGACTTCCTTTCGACGTATTCCCATATCTTTCCATTTCTAACAGCTTCTCTAACTTTAGCCATTTCTTTCATAGAGATTTCTAAATTAAACTCTGCTAGAATTTTTGTTCTTTCTTCTTTAGGATAGGATTTTATTTGTTCGGGACTTAGTCCAAAAAATGTTTTTGATGCGGTTGGCCATTCTGTAATATTCTCTAATTTTTCTGTTCCCCATGGCATTATTAAACGATCATCTCTGGCAAAAAGTGCATATGCAGCCGAATCAAATAGATCAACTCCCATAGCGACTGCAATAGCAAATAAATGTGGATGACCACAGCCAAAAAGGTGTACAGGCCGAGAAGGAGGAATTAAATGTCTACAAGAGCTAATTATTTTTATTAATTCAGGATATTTTTGTTTTTCCATTAATGGAACAATTCCTCCAATTGGATGAATTGTAAAATTAAAACCACTCATTTTTTCTGCAGAAAGTGCTCTTAGTTCTGGAAATAAGCCACCTTGTATTGGGCCATTAAGCATCATTCCATTTGCAGTCTTTATTGAAATTTCAGAACGAGAAACAGTTTCTTCAACTATTTTTTGCGATTCTTCAAAATTTAAATTAGGTTTTCCAAATACATCTAGCATTGTAGCAATATCTACACCAATACTTTTTTGAAATTCTATGATTTCTTCTGGTTCTACTTCTATGTCTCCATAAACATAACTCTGAAAAGTGCCCGAATCCGTCATTATTGCACCTGGAAAATTTAGTAGTGAGTGTACACCATGTTCCGTAGCTTCTTTGCTTAAATTTTCTGAATTTCTAATAATATATGAATTGGTAATGAGGCATTCAACTCCGAAAACATCCCACATATCTCTTGGTTCTATAGTCCTAATATTTGGATTAATTACAGGCAGCAATGTTGGAGTATTAACTACTCCATGGATTGTATGGAATTTACCAATTCTCGCTGCACCATCTCTAGAAACTATCTCAAATTTCCCTATGTCACTTTCACGACAAGGTTCAGGATTAGGACGTTTCATATAATCACTCCGAGGTAAACATCTAATTCAAGTACTCTTAAACAAAATATTTGTCTGACTAACTAGAAATTCTCTAGATAATTCATCAAAACTATCTAAAAGTTCTTGATCAAAACAAATTGAATTAATTTCAGAATCATTTTCTAAATCATATTTAATTCCTATCAATGTGCTTGGTGCAGCACCACAAGCAATACATGATCCATTCAATGTAAGAATAAAGTTTAGTAAATTGTTTTCAATATCTATTTTATTGATGATAATACCTCCACCATGCCCATCAAGGGCCGAACGTACAGGGCCTAGTCTTTCTAATAATGAAGGAATCAAATCTTGATGGTTTGGATCTTCAGAAATTAAATCAATTAATGAGATTGAACGTAATCTAATTCTCTCTTTCATTGGAATAGACGAATTAATTCTTTGTTCAGATTCTTCCTTAATGGATTTTTCAGATTCAGCACGATACATTTCGACTAAATCGTCTTCCTCCATGTATCTAGGATGATATTCTGTCTTTTGATATTGTTTCTAATATACACATTAAATATCAAAATTTTCAAACATTATTTTTTTAGGAATTCCTAAACTTTTTGTGAACTAAAACATCCTTTGATAAAGGACGGTTTACAGCCTCAGTTCATCCGAGCCTAACCCGAATGAGTCTTTGAGACTCGACAGAGGCATACGACTCAGGAGAGTGAAGCCCATGAACGAAGCGAAAGGGAATTTACTTGAAATTTCTAATTTACATGTTTCGGTAGATGATACCCCAATAATTCAAGGTCTAGATTTAGTTGTTAAATTTGGTGAAATACATGCAATAATGGGTAGAAACGGTTCAGGAAAATCAACTTTAGCAAATGTTTTGATGGGGCATCCAGCTTATGAAATAACTAAAGGAGAGATTTACTTTTTTGGTAAGAATTTATCTGAATTATCTGTCGATGAAAGAGCAAAAGCAGGTATGTTTCTATCTTTCCAGTATCCAATGACTATTCCAGGAGTTCAAGTTGGTAATTTTCTTAGAAAATCAGTATCTGCCGTAAGCGGAAATAAAATTTCTGCCAAAGAGTTTAGAACTGATTTAAAAGAAAAAATGACACAACTTCAGATTGATAGGGCTTTTTTATCTCGTTATGTAAATGATGGTTTTTCTGGTGGTGAAAAAAAACGTATGGAGATCCTACAAATGTTGATGTTAAATCCTAAACTTGCAATTTTAGATGAAACAGATTCAGGTCTTGATATTGACGCTTTAAGATTAGTTTCTGAAGGAATTAATTTGGCTACTAAAAATGCAGGGTGTATTTTGATTACCCATTATCAAAGATTATTAGATTTAGTAAAACCAGATATTGTTCATATTATGATTGATGGAAGAATTGTGAAAACAGGCGGTGCCGATTTAGCAATAGATGTTGAAAACAAAGGTTATGATTGGTTGGAGGTTTAATTGTGAAAGAAGAGATTAAGCCAGAGGAAATAGTATCTGAATATAAATATGGTTTTAGTGATGCTGAAAAAGCAGTAACTAAGTTTGATAAGGGTTTGAGTGAAAAAGTTGTAAGGGATATTAGTGAGTTAAAAAATGAGCCGAAGTGGATGACAGATTTACGGGTTAAGGCTTATCATCATTTTTTGAAACGCCCTATGCCGAATTGGGGAAATAATGAGATGCTTAATGGGATTGATTTTGACTCAATTATTTATTTTTTAAAATCCAGCGGGAAAACCGAAAAAGATTGGGATGAAGTTCCTGAGGAAATAAAGAATACATTTGACAGATTGGGAATACCAGAAGCAGAACAAAAGTGGTTAGGTGGGGTTACTGCTCAATATGAATCAGAGGCTGTTTACCATTCAATTAGAGAAGATCTAGAATCTCAAGGTGTAATATTTTTGGATATGGATAGTGGATTAAAGGAACATGAAGAACTTGTAAAAAAATACTTTTGTTCCGTAGTTCCCTACACAGATAACAAATTTGCTGCATTAAATACAGCAGTCTGGTCTGGTGGATCATTTATTTATGTGCCAAAAGGAGTACATGTTGAGATGCCAGTTCAAGCCTATTTTAGGATAAATGCAAAAAATATGGGGCAATTTGAAAGAACATTAATTATCGCTGATGAGGGCTCTTCAATTAATTATGTTGAAGGTTGTACAGCACCAACATATTCCACAGAATCTTTACATTCAGCTGTTGTTGAGTTAATAGCTCATAAAGATGCAAAAATCAGGTATTCTACAGTTCAAAATTGGTCTAATAATGTGTATAATTTAGTTACAAAAAGGGGAGTTGCACATGAAAATTCAACGATAGAATGGATTGATGGTAATATTGGCTCTAAGTTAACAATGAAATATCCTGCTGTTGTGTTAAAGGGTAAAGGTTCACATGCTGAAATAATTTCTGTAGCTTATGCTAGTGAAGGTATGCATCAAGATGCAGGATCAAAAATACATCACCTTGCAAGTAATACAACAAGTAATATTTTGTCGAAATCGATTTCGAAAAATGGTGGACGTTCATCTTACAGAGGTTTAGTTCAAGTTTCTAAAATGGCAGATAATTGTAAGTCAAATGTAATTTGTGATGCTTTACTACTTGATGAGGATAGTCAATCGGACACATATCCTACAATGGAAGTTTCAAATCCTACTTTCGATATTCAACATGAGGCAAGTGTGGCAAAAGTTTCTGAAGATCAATTATTCTATCTAATGAGTAGAGGTCATTCAGAACAAGAAGCTATGGGTATGGTTGTAAATGGTTTCTTTGAACCATTTACTCGTGAATTGCCGATGGAATATGCTGTCGAATTAAATAGACTTTTAGAGATTGAAATGGAAGGATCAATTGGATGAGGTGTTTTTTTTGGATGTTGCAGGATTATACCTTGAACATAGTGAACCAAGTAATTCAGAGCATTTGTGGAGATACACTCCATGGAAAAAAATCCATCCACTTGGAGTACATTCAAAAATACCACAAGATGTAATTTTTCCTAAAGCTAAATTAAGTTTTCTTGATGGAACAAAACCCGAAAATATTAGTTTAGAAAAATCACAATTAAATGAAGGATTTAGTAAAAATGATCCTGAGCTTTCGGCTTCATTCATTAGGGCCTTGTGCGATGGTAATTATTACAAAATTTCGATTCCTAAAAACATGGTCCTTGATCAACCATTATTCTTGGAATTGACAGTTTCAGGATATGTTTCAGCATTTCATTTGGTTATTGAAAATTTATCAAATAGTAAATTAGAACTAATTACATCCATACAAGGAGATGCTGAATGGTTTGGATTGCTGAGAGAAGGAAATTTAAATCATAATTCTAATTTTTCTGATTTGTTGGTTAATCAAATGAGTGTTGAATCATCACTATTACGTGCTGAAAATTTTACGTTAGATGATGATGCTGAAATGAATTCTGCAACATTGTCCTTGGGCGGGTTAAAATGTAAATCAGATATTCGTGCATTTATACAAGGGAAGGGTGTTAATTACACACAAAAAATAGCAATTCACGGCGTAGAGAAAAGAAGTGACGATGTTCATTTACGAATTATTCATGATTCTGGAAATAGTAATAGTCGAGTAACTGCACATACAATCTGTGATGATTCTAGCAAAAATACAACTACTGGTAAATTAATAATTAATGAAGGTGCACAAAATACAGATGCTGGACAAAAATTCCTTAATCTTTTATTATCAGAGGGAGCAAGGGCAAATTCAATTCCAGAGTTAGAGGTTTTAGCAAATGATGTTTTAGCATCACATGGTGCTTCTAGTGCACCAATTAATAATGATCAATTATTCTATCTTAGGAGTAGAGGATTAAATTTAGAAGAAGCCAAAGCATTGATTATTGAAGGTTTTTTAATGTCGGTTTTTGATGATTTTCCAAGTAAAAAGTTAATTGAATGGGCCCAAGCACGACTTTTAGTGCATTTGGAATGTAGGTTGGTTGCATAATATGAACTTAATTTCAGATATGAGTGAAGTAAGATCACAATTTCCAATTTTAGAACGAATTTTACCAAATGGAAAGAAATTAATTTATCTTGATAATGCAGCAACATCTCAAAAGCCTTATTTTGTAATTAATGCAATGAATGAATATTATTCAAAGTATAATTCTAATGTACACCGAGCAGTACATGCTTTGGCGGGTGAAGCCACAGAAGCCTTTGAGTTGGCACGTAAATCAGTTGCTAATTGGTTTGGTCTACCTTCTGGTGGAATGGTGCTTTTTACTAGTGGTACAACAGATGCGTTGAATTTATGTGCCTTAGGTTGGGCTAAAGTGAATTTAAGTTCTGGTGATGCTATAGTGTTAACAGAAATGGAACATCATTCAAATATAGTTCCGTGGCAAATGCTTGCAAAAGAGAAAAATTTAGAATTACGTTGGGTAGATGTTGATTCTGAAACATATCAATTAGATTTAGACGATTTTAAATTAAAAATTAATGGCGCAAAATTGGCTTGTATTATACATACATCAAATGTTTTAGGAACAAGAAACCCTGTGGAAAAGTTAGTCGAAATAGCACATGATTCAGGAGCTAAAATAATATTGGATTGTGCACAAGCAGCAGCACATGAAAAATTAGATATGAACGAAATTAATGCTGATTTTCTAGCAGTAACTAGTCATAAAATGTGTGGCCCTACAGGTATTGGTGCATTATTAATCTCTCCAGGTATTTTTGAACAAATGGAACCAATTCAAGGAGGCGGCGATATGATTACTGAAGTATTCAAAGAATATTCAAATTTTCAAGAAAATGAACATAAATTTGAGGCTGGAACTCCAAGGATTGCCGAAGCAATTGGCTGGTCTGCAGCAATTAATTGGATGCAGAAATTAGACATGAATGCAGCACACCAACACACACTTATGTTGGCTAAAAATGCAGCAGAAGGACTAAAGAAAATACCTGGAATCAAAGTATATGGAGATCATTCAAATGATGATGTTAGTGGAGTAGTTTCATTCTTACATGAATCTTTACATGCGGAGGACATTGCTCATATGCTTGATTCAATGGGTATTGCAGTAAGGACTGGGCACCATTGTGCTCAACCATTGATGAGGCGATTGGGAGTTACAGCAACTAATAGAGCATCATTTTATTTTTACAATACTATAGAAGAATCAAATGCTTTTGTTGATGCTGTTAAATCAATTGTTGAACGTTTTACATAGGTGATTTAATGAATAAATGGCCAAATAAAATACAAGAGATTATTAATGAATTTTCAGAAGCATTAGATCAAATGGAAAGGTATGAAATGTTATTTGAGTATGCTGAAGAAATTGATGAATTAGACAAATCTGAGTGGACAAATAAAACACGTGTTGTTGGTTGCCAATCCGAAGCTCATGTTCTAATTGAGTTCGGAGAAAATGGATTTCATTTAAGGGGAAGTTCAGATTCACAAATCATTCAAGGATTAATGGCTATTACTGCAATTGCTTTAGAAGGTTTAACTCCTGAAGAAGTAACAGGTTTTTCTCCTAATTTTGTTTCAGAAATGAAAGTTTTAGAAACACTTACACCAAATAGGGCAAATGGTTTTCTAAATATGTTTATGAGAATTCAAGATGATGCAAGAGAAATGTTAGGGTGATTTTATGGTTGAAGAAGAAGAGATAAGGGAGGCATTACAAATGGTTGAAGACCCAGAGTTAGGAATTTCAATTCAAGAATTAGGATTAGTTTATGCAGTTAGGTTTGAAACTAAAGATGAAGGATTATTTTGTGAGATTGATTTGACTTTAACCTCTCCTGGATGCCCCGTAGCTCCAGAGATTATGGCTGCCGCTCATAGAGCAATTTTATCGGTTGAAGGCGTTTCAGAAGCGCACGTAAATTTAGTTTGGACTCCAAGGTGGGATCCAAAAATTCATGCTTCAGAAGATGCAAGAATGGATATGGGCATTTGGTGATTATTTTTCTAACCAAGAATTAACTAAATCAGGTAAAATTTCTCCTGCTTTTCCTAAATGAATTTCATCAAAAGCAAAGGCATTTGCTGGAGATTCAAAATTTATTAGGATTGTTTTTGCACTACAAGAACGTGCAACATTAACTAAGTCAGCAGCAGGATATACATGTCCGGAACTTCCAATTACAATAAAAAAATCACATTGCTCAACAGCCTCATAAATTTCTTCTAAGTACATTGGCATTTCTCCAAACCATACAATATCAGGCCTTACACGATTGGGTTCAGCACAACATGTACAAAAAAGAAAATCATTGACCAAATCTTCTTCTTTCATTCTTTCTTCATGTTTTTGGCTGACTTCACAACGTAAGGTACGTAATGTTCCATGCATGTGAATTACATTTGAACTCCCTCCTCTTTCATGTAAATCATCTACATTTTGAGTAATTAAAGTAAATTCATTAACACCTTCTTCAAGTTTAGATAATGCATAATGGGCAGGATTAGGTTTTACTTCCATTAATTGTCTTCTTCTCGTTTGATAAAAATTCCAAACTAATTCCGGATTATTCATCCATGCGATAGGAGTTGCAACATCCTCTATACGGTGATTTTCCCATAACCCGTCATTATCTCTAAATGTTTTAATTCCAGACTCTGCAGAAATTCCTGCCCCAGTTAATATTACTACGGATGAATCAAACATACTAGACATTTTGTTTACTTCCGTGTAATTATTGTTAGCAAATCTCCATCCTTTAATCGATGTTCTAAACCAACTCTTTGCCAATCAAATTTTGCACTTGGTCCTTTAACTCTTGAATATCTGAATTTTCTTACGAAATCTCTGTGAAGTGTATTACAAATATCTTCAACTGTACTTGTATCCTTTACAATCAATGGTTCTACTAAATCTGCTTCTTGCCCTTGGGGTTTTAGATAAATGCTCATGAACCCTAAATTATCATAAATAAAATCCTTTAATTCTTCAATTCCATCGCCATTAAATGCAGAAATTCTCATTACAGGCCAACCATCAGGAAGTGCTTTTTCTGCTTTGATTAATTCATCTTCATTTGCCAAATCAATTTTATTTATTGCAATTACAGCTTTATTGTAAATTCTGTTTTGTGCTAATGTATCTACAATCATTTCAGCATTTACATCAACACGTAAGGTAACTAATGCAGAAACGATTCCAAAAGATCTGATGATGTCTGAAATTTCATTTTCAGTTAGTTTAGTTTGTTCAACAGTAGATCTGACATCTATTCCTCCTCTTTCAGTTCTAGTGATAAATACTTGAGGTTTTTTCTGATTCAGTCTTATCGCTGACATGTCTAATTCTCTATGGAGGACATTAAAATGGGCTTGTTGGAATGGATCTACAACAAATAATACCATGTCTGAATTTCTAATAACTCCGAGGATTTCTTTTCCGCGTCCTTTTCCTTCTGCTGCGCCTTTGATTAAACCAGGTAAATCTAAAATCTGAATTTTTGCACCCCTATGAGTCATCAAACCGGGTATACAAGTTAGAGTTGTAAATGCGTAAGAACCAGTTTCTGATTTTACATCAGTAATTTTTGAAATTAGTGTAGATTTACCTACGGATGGGAAACCAACAAGTGCTACAGTAGCATCTCCTGATTTTTTTACTTCAAATCCCTTTTTAGGTCCACTTGCTTTTGAATGTTGTATGACTTTTTCTCTCTGGATTTTTAATTTAGCAATTTTTGCTTTTAACTTGCCAATGTGGTGTTCTGTGGCTTTATTTTTTTGAGTTTTATCAATTTCTGCCTGAATCTCTTTAATTTGGTCTTCAATAGTGGCCAATTGATACTCCCCCAGTTCTCTCCTGTTGCGTTTATTTATGAATTATAATGTTTAGAAAACAAAGATTAGTGCAATCTCCTAGCATTGAGTAGAGGGGCGGAGATTGAGCATTGAAATGACTGTACATTTGCTTGATACAGTTAGTTTTTCAAATGTATGTAATTTAAAATGGAATGAATTATATGAAAAAGCTCAAAATGGAAGTTTAAGATTGATGAGGCCTCCATTAGATTCAGAATTGCAGAGAAGGCATGACATTGATTCTGAAGTTGAGTTGTTGGATTGGATGGACTCTACAGGGATCATTGATAGTAATCAAGATTTTATTTCAACAATTTGTAACGGAATAAATAATGGTGAAATTGATTTTGAGGTTGGTTGTGATGGCATTTATAATTTAATTGAATTATGTTCAGCTGGTTATTGGGAAATTTGGGAAGCTAGATCTTATCTATATTTTGAAAAAATTCTTGGAATTAAAGTTGTAAATATTGAAGAACTATATGATCAAGAAATTTGGAGAGATCTAATTGAAAAAGTTACTGAAATTTCGCCTGAAGAATTTTCTGAAATTGTGGTAATGGATTGGATGAGAAGAAGAGAAGAATTGGGTGAAACTTTAGATGAAAAACAAGATCCTAGAATATTGCCCACTATGGCAAGTCATAGTAAACTTACATTGACATTACATCATTTACTTACAATTTTTAAGAAAAATCCTAATTTTGAACTAATCTTAGGTAGAGATCATTTGAAAAAATCTAAATGGGGGCATGGAGATTGGAATTTAGGTAATATTCTTAAAAAAAACGAGAACTTCAAATGATGCACTTTTGTCGGCAATCATATGACTGATGCAGATTCACCCGCAGAGGAAGAAATTGAATTGGAAGAAACATCAGAAGAGGAAGTAGAAATAGAGTTAACAATCGAAGAAAAATATGCACTTTTAGAGGAAAAATTAGAGAAAGTTGAGGCTGAGGTGGGTTATCGTGATGCTGAAATTATTAATGTGAGAAAAAAGATGAGTGCAGAAAAATCGTCTTTGATACGTTATTCTGGTTATAATTTATCAAAAAGAATACTTCGTGTCTTAGGTGATGTAGATCGAGCATTAGAAATGATGGATTCTGAAAATGAAACACCTGAAGCCGAAGGTTTACGTTTAATTCGTACGAAGTTATGGCAAGAATTGACTCAAGATGGAGTATCTCATATTGATGCACTTAATTCAAATTTTGATCCTAACTTGCATGAGGCAATTACAACAGTCCCTCCCTCTGAAGAATTCCCTAGTGGAAAAATTGTTGAAGTTTTAGAAGAAGGATATATGTATAAAGATAGATTATTAAAAGCCTCAAAAGTAGTGGTTTCTAGTTAATTATCCTACGTGTTCTACATTCGGACCAAGAAACGGTAGTCTGCTCAAGTGATCTTTTTCCATCAACCATTCTATGACCGCTTCAGGAATAGTTTCAAGCAGTATTTGTTTTACCGAATCTTTTTCTTTTACGGTGGAAAGCATTTTACAAGTCTCTCTTACTCTCCAACCTTCATATTTTTCTCTTTTTTCTAATTGAAAAAACTTTGTTTTCCATTTTGATTTTTCATATAGTTTTTGAGTTTCTTTATCACTCGTTAATAATAACCCGGATTTGCCATGATATCGGGTTGCATGCTCTACCCATCTTGGTGGGTCGTTAATATCTGGTATTGCGATTATTTCGATATTCCATTTTGGATGTACTTTCTTTTTCCAATTTTCTATCATCTCTTTACGCTCTTCCCAACTCCATGGATTTTCAGGAGTTTGAGGGCGATTTGCAGAACCTATTACAATTCGTAAATGAGAACTTTCTTTTTGTTCATATGCCCATTCAATTAATGCAACGTGTCCTCTATGAAATGGTTGGAATCTACCTAATACCAATGAACAAGGTTCAGGCTCATGTTTTGGAGCTTTTGGTATCATCTCTAGGTCTTTTTCATTTATCATTTGAAATAACTCTCCACATTTAAAGATGGCAATTTTAGTCCGAAATCAGAAAAACATGCAATCATTCTTTTACATCCTTCAATCATTTCATCATATGTTGTAGTGCCCATTGAACCAACTCTGAACATTTTCCCTTTCATATGATCTTGCCCTCCGATTACATGTGTTTTGTAGATTTCTGCCAGCCTAGTTCGCCATTTGTCATCAATTCCTTCAGGATAAACTATTGCAGTAGCAGTGGTTGATCTTTGTTTAGCATCGGCAAATAGAGCGAACCCGAGATCTGTAAAAAGTCTTTGAACGCCATTAGATAATTTTTCACATCTTATCCATCTGTTTTCCAAACCTTCTTCATTTAATTCTCTTAATGATGAAACCCATCCTATAGTTAGGTTTATTGCTGGAGTCCAAGGTGTTTGGTCGTCAGATGCTTTGTTTAAAGCAGATAAAAAATTAAGATAATATGTCGGCACCATATCTCCTTTTTCTTGTTTATTCTTTACAGCATGAGTAAATGAATCATTAATCGCAATTGCTGCGAGTCCGCTGGGGCCAGCAGTGCATTTTTGAGCACCAACAACAACGGCTTCAGCACCCCATTTGGAGGGGTGTACTGGTAATCCGCCAACGCTTGTAATCCCGTCAATAATTAATGCAACATTGTATTTCTTTGCTAAATCTCCAATCTCTGCAGCATTTTGTGTAATTCCCGTAGATGTTTCATTATGACAAAATGCCAAACCATCATAATTTCCGGATTTCAATTCATTTTCTAATTCGTTTAAATCAAATGATTTTCCCCAGCCAAATTTTAATTCTTTAGCATTAGAAAAAACGTTGGTGATTTTTGCTACTCTTTCCCCAAATTTACCGTTTGTTGGTACTAAGATCTGGTCATTTTTTGAAAATCTATTTGCAATCACCATTTCCATTGCAGCTGTTCCACTTCCACTGACAACAATTACAGAATATCCATCATCACCTCTAAATGATTCTTCACCTCTTTTGAAACTAGTTTTAGATAAATTAAATGCAACTCTAAGGAGTCCATTTAACTCCGCAATAATGTCTCGATATTCGTTTCCTCTAGCTGTTATGACCGGATGAGACATTGACTCCAGTGTTTTTTGTGACATTTTTACAGGTCCAGGAACTAAGAAACACTCGTCCTTAATTATCATTGATGGACCACTCTCCAAAAAACCATCATTTGTTGATATTGGTTCTTGCATGATACCCACTGTTAACAGAGGGTTATTCAATAAAGCGTAAGAAGGCCTCATATGTAATCACTTAAGCGGCTTAAATGTGGTAATTCGAATAGGGTTGGCAATGTTGCAGGGCGCTCGTCATGAGCATGCACAAGCATTGTACAATGCAGCTATGGAATTAGAATTAGAAATTGAAGTAATACCTTTACGTTCAGAAGATGATATTTCTGGAAAAAAGATAGACGGGATTGTACTACCAGGTGGAGAATCTACCACTATGCGAAAAGCGTCCGCGACTCATGGCCTTTTGTCATCAATTTTTGATTACGTTGATAATGATCCTCAATTGCCTGTTTTAGGAACTTGTGCAGGTGCTATTTTACTTGCTAACCCTCAAATGGGACGTGACCCCTATGTTGAAGCAGACGTAAACCGTAATGCCTTTGGTAGTCAAAAAGAATCTTTCCAATCTGTTTTGAAATTAAATGGATTAGAAATCCCTCCCATCAAACATGACGGATTATCTAAAAAAAATATAGTTGAAGGCAATCATTTACCTTTGCTAGTTGAAGATTCTAATGAATTAAAAAGGGAACAAGAATTTCATGGGGTTTTTATTCGGGCTCCAAGATTTACAAACATCAATTCTAATGTGGAAAAAGTGGTATTTTATAATGATGAAGCCGTTGGATTAATTCAAGAAAATAAATTAGCTTTGTCTTTCCATCCGGAATTAACTAATGATTACCGGTTTCACCGTTGGCTATTGTCAAAAGCAAGCGAGAGGAATTAATTGAGGTGATTATGATTACAATAAAATTACCTGTAATTAGTATGATACCACCTCCAGATATGGATGACACTCAAGGATGTATTCAATGTCAAGCAGGTTCAAAATTAGTTTTGTTTGTTACGGGAAAATGTCATTGGATGTGTGATTATTGCCCTTTATCAGAAAATAGAAGGGAAATTGACATAATGTATGCAAATGAAAGACCATGTCATGATTTTTCCGAAGTAATCGAAGAGGCTAAAGCAATGAATGCTACTGGGACAGGAATTACAGGAGGAGACCCTATGATGGCTCGAGAGAGATCAATTGAGGCTATTAAAAATTTGAAAAAAGAATTTGGAATTAATCATCATATA
>MDSZ01003404.1_pt1 | contig 14634 bp, 14 predicted proteins | sample 811201 | NCBI WGS metagenome assembly MDSZ01 (sample SAMN05326647, study PRJNA326480) | marine metagenome | isolation source: seawater | place: Indian Ocean: North | collected 2010
CCTGATTTCCAATCATCCCCATGAACTACAAAATCAGGTTTTACTTTGTAAAGATTTTCCTTGTAGCTCCAAGTATTCTGTTCTATTACGTCAACTACACCTTTGATATTTGCAACAACTATTTTTCTCTGATTAAAATCTAAAAACGGAAGTCTTTTATGTTCTGCAATTGCTTCATCTGTTAATAACCCAACAGTTATATCCCCTAATTCTGCGGCTTTATTAAATATATTTACATGACCATGATGTAAAATATCTGCCGACAAAGCTACATATACTTTTTGTCTACCCATAAGCCCGCTATGATACTAGATGCTTGAGCTTTTATACATCTCCTTAGCTTTCTCTAAATCATCTAAATAATTGATATTTTTCCAAAGACGGTTACCAATATCTTCATAGAAAAGCTCAATTGTTTTATTTTCTGATAGGAACGGTTTTATTGTTTGTTCCCAATTAATTTCTTGATTTTCTTCCAAAAAATATGAAAGAAAACTGAAATATTTTTCCATAAATCTAATAGTAAAAAAATTGATACCTAATGATTCTCCAACTTCTAGTTTAGATTTAGGCTTTCCTTTTTTAAGAGAGTGAACTAATTTTTTCTTACCAAGAACCACTTGTTCATCATTAGTTTCTTCTGAGTAATTTTCATCTAGTAAGATATAGTTTTCATTATTCAAAGACTTTGATAAGAAATCAGATAGAATTGATTCCTCATAAAATATATCAGCATGAAGCATGAGTATATTTTTTTTATTTTTTTCCCATATATCAAATGTAAGAAAAAAACTGTAGGCGCTCCCAGTGACATTAAATTTGTTATTTATGACATAGAAAATGCTCAGCCCGTCGTATTCATTACCAATTTCCTTCTTAAATTTTTCTTCTAAGTAGCCAATTACTATTATGACCATCTTAAAACCTTGCTTTATGAGACCATCTAATTGAATTTCTAGAATTTTTTTTCCGTGTAACTCGATAAAAGTTTTTGGAGAATTTGAAAAATTCGAACCCATTCTTGTTCCCATGCCTGCTGCAAGGATAATAGGAGTAATGTTATCTGTATTTACCAAGTATTATTGACTGATCAGTTAAACCAAGGGGAAGTTTCAATGATTCTATCTACATTTGCAAAAGAAGAAAGTTCCTTTTGAACACTCAAATTTACATATCCGGGAACCCTGAAAAGAAATATAGTTGCTATAGCTGATTTATTTGACCACATCTTATGCGTGACATGTGGATACATATAAATTGAATCTCCAGGTTCGATAGTTTTATGCTTCCAAGAATTTTCTTCTAACCATGAAAAATTAACCGGGTGTTCTCCATAGTTATAAATAAAGTTATGTAGTGCTGAATTAAGTTCACTTGATTTAGATTGATCTTCAGAAAAGACCTGTAGATTGAATCCTAGACATTCAGGCATTCTTGGATTTTTTGCTAACATATTTAGTTTATAGTCCTTAAATTTATTATTGTAAAAGTAAGATTCTTGAGAATCATGATTCTTAACTATCACCTCGTCTTCAGTATTGTTAATAGGAAGATTGAATATATCCAAGGGTAGATTGAGAACTTTACAGAATGAGTCTAAAGATTTTTGATTCTTTTCAATAGATTCATTCAATAGATCATAGACATTAACAGATAATTGCTTTTTTTGAAAAATTTCCTGAAGCTTTTCTGGGCATAAGAGCTGATCATCCATAATCTGCCTAATTACTTGCGTTACGGCATTATTAAAATTTGCATTATCAAAGCAAAACTTTTGAATGGATTCCTCTCCTAAAGCATAAAGTTCATTTCTTGCTCTTCCTACATCGCCTGAAAAAGTTACTGCTACAATATAAGCTTCTTTTGTCTTATCTCGAGAAGTAAAGCTATGTTTCCAAAAAGGAGTAATAAAATTTGAATCCCCTGTGTTCATTTCCTTACAAAATTTTTTGCCATTAACCTCCCAGTAAAAGTTTACAGGTCCAACAAATGTTGTCATCTGATGCATAAGGTGACCATTGTTATAAGCAACATCAGGATTATTTGGATCGTTATTATCAACGATTCTCAATTCCTTGATCCACTCGGGTCTAAAAGGGCTTAATTTTGATATAGCCGCATCTCTGTATTCATAATACTCAGTTGCAACACCATCTTTGTTTAGTCTTGAGTAAACTCTACTTGATTCTATAGATTCACTATTTTTTGAGAAAACAACTCTTTCAGAACTACTTTCAAAATCTAATAATATATCGGAGACTTTGACTGGATAAACCTTAGAGAATTTTTGTGCGATATCAAAAGCTATCCCTGAATCTAATTTACCGTCAATAAGGGAATTAAGTGTATCGAGGCTAACTGAAATATCTTGGGATACAGTTTCGAGAGTTCTCTTAAGATCATTAGCCTCAGATAGTATTCTTTGCCCAATACGTTTCGTTAATTCACTTTTTTTCATTTATGCCTTCATTGTATAACTTAAGTATCTGATCTTTCATATCTTTAGGAGATGTTTTTTTATCAAATTTAAAGTGTATATCTGGATTTTTAGGGAAATCGACTTCTAAATCCAAACCAGCAACATTTTTAATCTTACCACTCAACGCCCTTTTATAAATATTCTTAGGATCTCTTTTAATAAGCTCTTCAATAGGCGTATCAATAAATATCTCGTAATAGTTCTTTAAGTTAGCTCTATTCCAGGTATGAATTTCTTTAAATAATGCAATTGTTGCTATGACAACTGTAACTCCTTGGGAAGATATCATCCTGCATAATCTTGAATAAGTAAAAGCTATTTCCAACCTCTCCTCTCGGTTATTTTTACTCTTGATATCAAAACATTCTCTTAGCACGTCTCCATCTAACATAATTGCAGGGCTGCCTGATTGCTTAATAGAATCGGTTACTAAAGTTGCTAATGTAGTTTTCCCTGATCCTGATAAACCAGTTATCCAAATTACATTAGACATTGCAAATCAAACTCATTTTTTTGTGAGAAACCACCTTTCAAAATCTCCATTAAGACTTTTTTCATTTAAAAAAGCATCAGGTTTATCACTAATAAATTCTAGAGTTGCTCTTCTTGCTCCAGGATATTTAAGCGAGTAGTATTCATCTAAGTGAATGAAACCACCTTCAGAGAGCTTAGGCCAGATAAAATTTAGACTATCTTGATAACTCTTATAAAGGTCACAATCAATAACAGCTGACATCACTTTATCTATGCCATGTGATTTTTTCATAGTTTCTGAAAAATCGCCCTGAATTAGAATTACGTTGTCTAATTCTAAATACTCAATCTTTTTATTTATTATTTTTAAGCTTGTCTCTTCAAATTCACCGGATGAAGAAATATTTTGTGTATTTCCATTAATATTTTTGTTATGAAAATCTTTAAGGATACTTTGATTGAGTTTGACAGCATCAAGGTGTTCTTGATCAATAAGGTTTTCATTAAATAAATTTTCGAATTCTTTGAAATTATCTCTTTTGTGATAAACGGGCGGGAAACCTGAAAATGTATCAAATCCAAAGACTTTTTTTGAAGAACCTAATTTCTTCAGAAATAACGCAATCGATAGAAGAGAATTCCCTCGGAATACACCAGCCTCGACAATGTCTCCTTCAATTTTATGATGGTTATTTTTAATAAATTGTATTAGGTTATGAAAAGATCCATAGGAGTTAAAATTGTAAATCCCCAAAAGATTGAATTGCCAGTTTTTATTTAAGCTTTTCATTTTCGGCGCTATTCTATCTCATAGAAATTTTTGTACCAGTTTACGAAATTTTTTACACCTTCTTTTATGCTAACTTTTGGAGTAAAACCAGTCAGATCCTTTAAAAGATTGGTATCGGCATAGGTCTCAGGCACATCTCCAATTTGAAGAGGAAGATAGTTTTTTATAGCCTTTTTACCTAAGTTTTTTTCTATTTCTTTAATAAAATCTTCAAGTTTAATAGGATTGTTGTTTCCAATATTAAGGACTCTGTAGGGTGCTGAGCTTGAGGAGGAATTTCCATTAACGCTGTCCCAGTTTAAATCTTCCTTAGGAGGAGAATCAAGAACTCTTAAAATTCCTTCAACAATATCGTCAATGTAAGTAAAATCTCTAAGGTGATTTCCTTGATTAAAAATATCAATTGGTTTCCCTTCAATTATATTTTTAGTGAATAGGAATAATGCCATGTCAGGCCTCCCCCAGGGACCATATACTGTAAAAAATCTTAAACCAGTTGTCGGTAATTTATATAGATTGCTATAGCTGTGAGCCATTAATTCATTAGCCTTTTTTGTAGCGGCATAAAATTGCAATGGATTGCTTGCTTCATTAACTTCTTTGAAAGGCATGTTGGTGCTAGCTCCATAAACACTACTAGTGCTAGCATAAATCAAATGTTGGATATCTGAGTATCTGCAAGCCTCTAAAATATTAGTAAAACCTACCAAGTTACTTTGGACATATGCATGAGGATTTTTAATGCTGTGCCTTACTCCAGCCTGTGCAGCAAGATTTATAACACACTCAAAATTTTTTTCATCAAAAAAATCTGAGAGCTCATTTAGATTACATAAATCTATCTTTTTAAATTCAAAACTTTCTTTTGAAAATTTATTTTTTGAGGAAGTTAGAATTTCTAATCTTTTTTTCTTTAGTTTCGTATCATAATAATCATTAATATTATCAATTCCAAAAACATTATTTCCCTGTTTCATTAATGCTTTACACAAATGAAAGCCTATAAATCCAGCAGCACCAGTTACTAGTATTTTTTTCATTATAAAATTGTAAATATTCTTGAGGCTTGCAGTGGAAAATATAGGATTATTATTCTTCTGATGAAGTTTCTCATTACTTTGATTGGAAGGAGATATTTTTCCTTTTCTAAAGGATTAATTAGCATTGTAAAAAGAAATTTATAAAGTGCTGTGAAAGTATTCTTAAAATCATTCTGCGTATCTCTAGAATAACCAAAGACGTGAAAAGAATACTTAAATAGATATTCAATCATTATTATTTCATTTTCATTTAATCTTTTTCTCCATCGTTTCTCTACATTTTCTTCCGTATAAAAATCTATGGGAGGCCTTTCGGAGAGTTCATCTATTCCTAGATAAGAGCTTTCACCTAACCATTCTTTGCCTAAAAAAGTTTCTTCTAGACAAGAATCTAAGAAATCTAATTTCAGCCAAGAACATAAGTCTTGCATTTCTTTTTTTAGGTTTTGATGCATTTTTTCATTTACCATTATGCGAGCTTTTTCATCAATATATTTCTTATGCTTTTTACAAAAATGCTCTAAATAAGTTCCAGCTAAAATACCTTTATCAAAATCGTAAGGATTTATTGAAGGATAGCCTGCATTTTCAACTTGTCTTTTCCAGCCCCCAGCCAAACCTGCTCTTGGGTCTCTCATCATAAAGATAAAATTTGCATTAAATATATTTTTATACTTTTCAGTGTGCCAAGAAACATGTTCTTGTGAAATTATTGTCTTTATATTTGAAATATTTATATTGAAAACTTTACAGTAAGAGAAATTAATGCCAAAAAAAAGAGCCTTTAAATTACTCTTTTCTTCTGTTCTTTGAAGGTATTCATTTAGATAAAATTCAAATGTTTTAGCATTTTTCTCGCTAAATAAAAACTTTCTTCTTACGACCTGATAAGAGGGATTATTGAATACATATTCTGTAAATTCTTTTGAAATAGATCTTCTTTTTTGATTCTCAATTAAATTTTTACCTTTTTCTTTTTCATAAAAATCTAGAGTTCTAAAAAAACTATATGCTGGCATCAAAACTATTTCATCATGCCCATCAAGCAGACTATGAATCCAGTCTAGGCCATTATGTCCAAAACTACTCAAGATGGTAACTGGCAATAAACTAAAGTTTTTTATCTCTGAATCCTTCATTTTCTTGAAGATAAATAATACAGCCTAATCCAACGCAATGATTACTAATTGCATAAACAGTTAATTTTTTTCTGTAAATGGATGAGTTTTTGAAATCTCTCTCCCAATATCAACTAGCTCTCTAAATTCGTCAGGTGTAATGCTTAAAGTATGATCTCTTATAGATTGAGATGCCTTATTTAGAGTCAGATGTTTCTCTATAAATTTTGCTCCTCTTGATATTGCGACATAAGATGCAGAATTGCCTAAAAAATGATCGCTGTAACCAAAATAAGATTTTTCAGAAAAGTTAGGTGGCATTTTTCTTAAATCCTCAGGAGTATTTGGATAGTTTGACACGCAATGAATATATCTCAGCTTTGAATTTGGAGCCCCAAAGGGGAATTCAACTCCCTCCCAAAACCCCAATGAACAAAATACCTCTTTACCAGAAGAAATAATCTCTTCACATAATTTAGGATGATCAACTACTGTTCTTGATGCAATTTTGTATCTATTAAAGTTTAGTTTTTGAGCGAGCTCAAATGCGCTTGGTGTGATAATGGATGCCATGAACTCAATATCAACGAAATCGCAGAATTCTTTTAACTTCAGAGCAGTGTCAAGATCAATATGATTAATTTCATTTTTTCCATCTCGCCAGCCTAATTGAAATTTTGCTATATCGGCACCAGATTTTTTAGCTTGCCGAATAATCTCAAGGGCTAGATCAAAATTTCCTTCATGATTCAATCCTATTTCAGCTACGAATATCATTTTTTAATTTTTAGATTTCAAATTATAACAATTTAATGGAGAGGTTATTCTTTAAAATCCTCTGATAATTTATGGTCGAATTTCTTCAATAATTTCGACTGTTTCGTTCTGTTATTTGCATGATCTCTATACTTATAAAGAGGAAGTTCTAAGTGGCCCAAAGAGAATTTTTTAAGAAATCTTTTTCGTAGTTCATGACCTTCTCTCATAGAATAGTTTTCATTATATAAACCTATGTCAAATAGACATTCTCTTCTAAACATAACACCGCAAGCTATCTCATCTTCTAAACCATTTTTTCTGGATATTATCTCTTCATTTTCATCTACTTTGTAATAATCAACACAGACTGCTTGATAGAATCTATTAAAATCAAGAAAAAATTTCATGTGAAAAAGAAATGTTCTCTGAACGTAATCATCTGAATCAACTCTAACAATATATCTCCCAACAGACTCCTGCATTGCTTTATTGATAGATGATGGCAAACCCATATTCTGTTCATTGAAGATAATTTTTAAATTTTTCTCATTTGAAAATTTTTCTAAAATTGAAGATGTTGAATCTTCACTGCAATCATCAACTAATATCACTTCAAAATCATTTTCGTTTATAAAGTCTTGATTCAAAAGACTTCTTAAACATCTCTCGATCCATTTAGCATGATTATAAGTACAAACAATTACTGAGATAGATTTGGCTTTCACAATTAGGGCCTTAAATTTCTAAATAACATTTTGATAGCAAATTCTGCTGCCTTAAGTTCTGAATCAATAGTCAGACCTGCAATATGAGGAGTAATGATTAAATTTTCATTGTTTCTAGCGTAATCTATTACTTTACTTCTTTTTATATCATTTGAAATTTCATTTCTTATAACATCAAGCCCTGCTGATTTGATTTTTCCAGAACTAAGGGCCTTGATCAAATCTTTTTCTACAACAATTTCTCCTCTGGAGATGTTGATAAAGTAAACACCGTCTTTCATTGAATCAAACCATTTTTTATCAACCATATCTTTAGTTTTACTATCTAAATGAACGGCGATAAGAACAATATCTGAGTGATTTAAAAGTTGCTTTATTGACTTGTATTGTTTTACCTTACCTTTGATAACTTTTTGAGGGTCATATGCAACGACATTCATGCCCATTGCGATAGCATACTTAGCAACATTAGATCCTATTCTTCCAAACCCAACTATTCCAAGGTTTTTACCTCTCAGTTCAACTCCTCTGAAGTTATCTTCAACTTCTCTCCATTTATAAGCTAAAGAACTTCTTGATGCTTGAGGTAGATTTCTTACGACAGATAAAATTAAAGAAAAAGCGTACTCAGATGAGGCATAGATTTCCTTTACAAAGCTTGTATCTTTCAAACTAGAAACAGTAATCCTCCTTTTTTTGCAATATTCTTTATCTATATGATTGGAACCTGTTGATGGGGTAATAATAAGTTTTATATTTTTAGAATTATTAAGAATTTTTTTATCAATTTTGTACTTCGGACTTGGGCTGCATATCCAAGCTTCTACTTTTTCAGATTTAAGTAAGTCAATAATATCTTTTTCTTTGGCTTCTGCTGCAAAAATGCATGAGTATTTTTCTTTTAATTTTTCTTTAATTTTAGGAATAAAATGTAAAGGAGTTGTTACCAATAAAATTTTCTTATCTTTATTTCTAAAGAATTCAATTTTGTTTTGCTTTACTTCCCAAGGATTATTGTTGCACTCCCCATTGTTAATTTTAAAATCTGCTATTGTTAAATCTTCAACAGTATCTATATTCACGGACTTATTCTCATCCATTACAAAGGCAAGGCTATCAGACCCATGTCTAGAGAATTCTTCAATAAGCACTTCTCTTTTCATAGCATAAATTGCACCATTTCTTATATATGAGGGCGGAAAAAGATCTTGCCTTCTTGAATTCTGACCTGGCTCTGGAAACTCTACAGTCATATCACGAATTCTCCCTTTAATTATTTTTTTTAATCTAACTGGATGTTTTTCACCCGTTCCAACAACACTAATTACTGAATCAGAACCTTTTTCGATTAGCATACTCAACGCACCATCAATATCATGACTATCTCTTAATGGAGCAACACAAGGTAACTCAATAATAAAATCATATTTTTTTTTATAAATTTTTTCAGTTTCAAGAACCGCATGATGAAGGGAGTCAACAGAAAAAACTTTATCTCCAGCCAATTTCTTTGGTCTTTTAAAAGGTACATCTGCTCCATAAGATCTACTTACTTCTGCTATTTCTTCTGAATCAGTTGAGACTACAAGATCTGTGATAAATTTTGATTTTTTTGCGGCTGCAATAGTGTAAGAAATCAGCGGATATCCTCCTATAGGATAAATATTTTTCTTTGGAATTCCTTTCGAACCACCTCGTGCTTGAATTACTGCCAAAATATTTATCTTCATGAAGCCATCTCTTTAAATTGAGCATTTTTGCTGATCAATTGACTAAAATTTCCATAATCCTTTATTTTTCCATCTTCCAAAAAATAGATCATGTCACAATTTTCGATAGTTGATATTCTATGCGCCACTGTAATTAAAGTTAATTTATTTGACAGGGATTCTATGGCTTCCATTACGTAGTTTTCAGTAATTCCATCAAGAGCGCTTGTAGCCTCATCTAAAACCAATACTTCTGGTTCATTATATAAAGCCCTAGCAATTCCAATTCTTTGTCTCTGACCTCCACTAAGTTTCACACCATTCTCTCCGACCAAAGTATTATATTTTTCAGGTAAGTCACTCACAAAACTATCCAAATTGGCTAGTTTAGCTGCTTTTACCACTTTATCCTGATCAATGTCGTTGGGTTCAATTCCAAAAGCTATGTTTGATCTTATAGATTCATCTATCAAAAAAATCATTTGAGGCACGAAAGAAATCTTATTTTGCCAAGACAATAGATTATTATTGTCAATGACAATATCATCGATCATAAATTTGCCATCTATAGGATTTAGCAAACCTAAGATGATATCAATCAAAGTTGTTTTTCCTGAGCCTGTGGATCCTGCAAACCCAACGGATGTATTTTTCTTTATTGATAATGAAACGCCATCAATGACATTTTTTTTAGATTTAGGATATTTGAAAAGGATATTATCTAAAGTAATTTTTTTATCAAATATGATCTTTTGATCTTCTTTATTTGATTGCTTATTCTTTCCTGCGTCTTCAATTTCTTTTAAATCATTGATGATTATCATCAAAGCTGGATGATTGTATTTGATCATTGATTGAGCAGAGTAAATATTTTGCACAGCGGGCAGTAACCTATATCCAGCCACTGCATAGAGCGATAAGACAGGAATTATTTCTGAAATCAGGACATCATTGGAAAGCAAGATCAAAATAATAGATATAATTCCTCCAAAAGCAACTGTCTCTAGGAGATATCTAGGCAAAATTGCTATTACAAGGCTTTGTGCAGAAAATCTTGCATTATCTATTGAAGGTTGTCTAAATCTGCCAATAAAATTTCTTTCTAAAGATTTAAGCTTTATATCTTTTATTCCCATCATTGCTTCATCGACAGTCCTGAATCTATTGAAAAGAGCTATGGATTGTTTTTCTCCAATTCTTGATAAGTAGGATCTAGTAATGATGTAAAAAAATAAATAAGCTCCTCCTATGCTCAAAATGGTCATGATGGCAATAACGGGATTTATGTATATCAGAAAAGCTAAAACTACTATGGTTAAAATAGCCTTAGAGATGGCTTGTAATGCCTGTAAAACGACGCCTTTAACTACCCTATCAATTTCAGAAAGAATATTCTTTCCTAAATCAGATGAATTTCTCTCCAAAAAAAATAAATAATTATTTGAGAGATAGTGTTTTAGCAATCTCATAGAGATAATGTGTCCTTGCATCTTAGAAAAATAAGTAATTGCCCAATACATGAAAGCACTAAAGAAGTTTGAAAAAGCCAGAAGGACTAATACAGCTACACCTGAATAAAATAGAAAAGTTTCGACATCATTAAAATTAAAAAAATTAAAAAGAAAGCTCAAGACTTGGTTAGATGAAATTTGATCTGGATCAAGAACCATACTCATAAATGGCAGAATAGATGCAACCCCCACTACCTCAAAAAAGGCCATGATTATTGAACCAACCAATAATAGTGAAATTTGAAAATTTTCTTTCTTTTTAAAAAGATACTTTAGATCAGAATACATTAGAAAATTAAGTTCCTAACTTTTAAAAAGTCTACGCCTTGTGTAAATAAAAATAATTGTTAGGAATAATCCAATTATACTTCCAACAAAAAACATCTGAAGAAGTTTTGGCTTAGACGGATTCTGTGCGGGGATGGCTTTATCAAGTACTTTAAAGATATAGTCGTCCTTCACATTTGAAAGCATATTACTTTTTATTTGTTCTTCCATGACTTGAAAGAAAACATTATCTATTGTTTTGACATCGTTAATCTTAAGTTGATTTTTTAAATAAGAAATTGTTTTTTGACCTTCTTCTATATCTTGAGTCCTTAGATGATTATTTAATTCTGAAATTATTAGGTTTGACCAACTTGAGGCTTGTGAAGAATCCGTCCACTCAAAATTCAATTCATAAATATCATACTGGGACCCAGAAACACTAAATAAATCTCTCAATTTAGAGCCAATTGAATCTCCAGAAGGTTTTTCAGTTTTCCATTTTCTATTTTTTTTATCCCAAGCTTCCGGAAAAAGATACCTAGTGATATCGTTTTTATCTGCAAATTCTTCAAGAAAAATATTAGATTTCAATACTGCTAAGGCTATCGCCTTTTTCGTTGGTCCTTCACTTACAGTAACCCCAACCAAACCTGCGATTCCAGATAGTGCGCTTGATGAGCCGCTTGTGGAATTGGTATCAGTTGGAATGAAAGTAACTTTAGAAACATACTCTTTAGGCAAAGTTAAGCCATAAATAAAAGAAATTACCCCAAAAAAAATTGAAGAGATAATAAGAAGTTTTCTAAACTCGTTCAGAAACTTAATCTCATCTATCAAGTTTATGATAGTTTCATTTGAATCAATATTGTCATTCATAACTTAGATAAGTGGTACCCGGGGCCGGACTTGAACCGGCACGAAGTCGCCTTCGAGGGATTTTAAGTCCCTTGTGTCTACCAATTCCACCACCCGGGCAAATAATCAATCATCTTCTATGGCTCTCCCTTTTAAATTTTCCCAATCTTTTTCAGGCCTTACTTCTAAGTTTGTTTTCCAAGAACCTCTTAAAACGTTCGGCTCAATGCCTATTGACTCACTAAATTTAATCATTGCTTGTATGTCCTTTGGAAAACAGCTTCCTCCAAAACCCCTCTTTCCATCTGGGCCTGGAACTTGGGTATGAGAATGGCCTACTCGGCCATCACGGAGAAAGCCTTCCATCACATGATCCCAATTTGCATCTATTTTATCTGAAATTAGTTTCATCTCATTTAAAAAAGAAACTTTAGTAGCAAAATAATTATTACAGACATATTTTATCAACTCTGCGGATTCAAAATCTGTTTTGATAACTGCGATTTCTCTTCCAAAACGATGTTTATAAAGAGTTTCAACTTTCTCAACATTTTCTTTTTCTCCTCCGAGCACAAATCTAGTTTGACTGAGAAAATCAAAATATGCAGATCTTTCTGTTAGAAACTCTGGATTGAAAACAATTTTTAGATGTGGAAATCTTTTCTGCATTTCTGAAGATGTTCCAGGAATAATTGTTGATCTGAGTAAAATAATTGGAGATGAATTTGTTTTCTCAGCAATAGAAGAAATATCACTTAAACAGCCTGTAAGAATTTTTAAACTGATAGATCCATCGCTTTTTGATGGAGTTGGGACAGATATAAAAATGAAATCAGATTCTCGAATAACTTCCTCGAGGGAATTTTGTGATTTAGATGGATCTTTATCATGTATTCTTATTTCAGCTTTATAGCCTACGCTTTCAGAAAATCCATGAGCTACTGCTGACCCAACAAAACCTTTTCCTATTATTCCAATTTTATACATCTTGCTTACTAATCTCTCTAATTAATTGGAGGCTGAGGTCGGAATCGAACCGGCGTACACGGATTTGCAGTCCGCTGCATAACCACTCTGCCACTCAGCCATTTATTTCGAAAATGATTGTATAGCATTAGCTATGTATTCTGAATCTTTTATATTCAAATGAGGACCGATGGGAAGGCTTAAAATTCTATTGCATGCTATTTCAGAGTTTTTTGAATGAACTTTTCTTCTCGAATCGATATTGCTAAAGGCCTTCATTTTACTTAATGGCTTTGGATAATAGATTCCACAATTAATTCCTTTTTTTCTTAAAAAAGACATTAGAGATTTTCTGTCTCTAGATAAAATTGGAAATTGATGAAATACAGACCACTGATCTGATGTTAATTTAGGAGTTCTTATGTTTGATGAGTTGATTGCCTTTATTAAATAAGAGGCTTGTTCAATTCTTAATTCATTATGTTTATTTAAATTTTGAATTTTAAAATTTAACACCGAAGCTTGAATTGAATCCAGTCTTGAATTTCTTCCTGCAAGCACGTGATCATAAGTTGCCACTCTTCCATGATTGGCTATTTTTTGAACTTTTTCATAAAGACTTTTCTTGTTTGTAACTATAGCTCCAGAATCTCCAAATGCTCCTAAATTTTTTGTAGGGTAAAAGCTGAATGTTCCAATATCTCCAAAATTACCTACAATTTTTCCTTTGAATTGCGCACCATGAGCCTGAGAGCAATCTTCAATAATTTTAATACCATATTCATCAGTAATTTTTTTAATTTCGATCATATCGCATGGGTTTCCAAATAAATGCACTACTATCAAAGCGCTAGTTTTTTTTGTTACAAGCTTCTTAAGAGATTCTATTGAAATTGTGAAATCATCTAGATTTATATCGGCTAGGACTAATTTATAACCCCCTCTCACAACAGCCTCCGCAGGAGATAAGAAGGTAAAATTTGGGACTATGACTTCAGAGTTTTTGGGAATATCTAAACTTTCTAAAGCAATTTCTAAGGCATCTGTTCCATTTGCTACCCCAAGACAATATTTACTTTTGTTAAACTTTGAAAAATTTTCTTGGAAACCTTTAACTTCGTTGCCTCCGATAAAATTTTTTTCTTTGATAAGTTTAGAAATATTGCTAATTGTTTTGTCTAGGTCTGTTTTCTTTAGACTAAGATCAATGAAAGGGATATTTCTAACTTTTGGCATAAGAGTAGTTAAGAAGAGATAACCAAGACAAAACAGCTGTAATAATCACAAAGATCTCTACAATTTGATCAAATTTAGAATCCAAGAAGATCATTGCAAGCCCGATGGTAAAAATTTGAAAAAAAGTTTTGAATTTGCCAAGAAAATTAACTTTAGCTTTATTTTCGTTACTTGTCTCCAATGAGTGTTGGCGTATGATTCCAATAGAGATTTCTCTGGCAATGATTAATATTGTCATCATTAAAAAAATAAGATTATCGAAATGAAAAGATATAAAAATTAATAAACTGCTAACAAAAATTTTATCTGCCAAAAGGTCTAAGTTAGCACCTAAAACAGATTCTTGTTTTAGATATCTTGCAGCATATCCATCTAAAAAATCAGTGAAACTTGCTATCAAAAAGAATAGAAGAGCTAAATGAACATCATTCATTACAAGAAATAAGATGATAGGAAATATAAAAAATATCCTTGATAGAGATATTAAATTTGGGATCATGAAAATTCTTTATCGATTATAGAACAGATTTCATGACCTACTATGGTGTGCAATTCCTGAATTATTGCTGTCTCACTTGAAGGTGCTTTAAAAGTAAAAAAAGACTTTTGAGATGCTCTAGATTCATTTATTCCCGTAAAAGAGATTGTTTTTATATTCATAGAATTAGCATAATCAATTGCGTTAAGAATATTTATACTTTC
>MDSZ01238021.1_pt1 | contig 14634 bp, 13 predicted proteins | sample 811201 | NCBI WGS metagenome assembly MDSZ01 (sample SAMN05326647, study PRJNA326480) | marine metagenome | isolation source: seawater | place: Indian Ocean: North | collected 2010
GAAAGATCCGATTAGACCTTGAAATTTGGTAAAAAAGTCCGTTACCATTTTTAATTTGCCCTTAAACATACCAAAAAACTTTTCGAGGCTCCCCGCTGTTTCAACTGCCTTGCCAACAGAAGCTGAAGTTGCCATCGTAGCTAAAAGTGCCTTCACTAAACCGGGGTTTTCTTTTACAAATGCAACAACTTCTCTAATAATGCTAGCTAATGAAAGTGCGAGTTCTTGAAGGGTTCCATCAGCCATCAAATCTTCCAAAACCTGTTTAAAGACTTGTGTGGGATCATTCGTGTCTCTCAATCTATCTTCTAAAGTCGCAACTTCTTGAGTGACTGGATTCAGTGTTTTTCCAACATCATCAAACTGCTTAATAAGTTCTGCCACATCAGTGGTGCCCATAGCTTCCTGAAGAGCGTTTAGGGCGTGTCGAGCCATTGGTGTTTCGGCTGAAGCAAGCTCTTTCAAGCTCATGCCATATCCAGCAACACTCTTTTGTAATATATTGAATTGATCTTGCTCTGTTGCCGCATTTACCAGTTCTTGTGCATTAAACATTGCTTTTGAGGTACCAGTCAATTTCATGAATATGGCATTTAATTTGTTCGCTCTAGGGATTGCATCGTCAAACGTCTTAAATCCTTGCACAGTATTTAACATTTCTTCAATGCTAGTGTTCATTGCCTTCGCTTGCAATGTCATCTCTTTAAACACTTTTGGACCTCTAGAGCCAAGGTGAGCCAACTTGGGTAAAAATTTTGCTAAACCTTTTGCTGCCTCATCAGGCTGTATACCGAATTGCATTAACTCTTCGGTCATGGTCTTAAATGTGCTTGCTGCGCTGGTGGCACTCTCTCCAGAGTGCTCCATCATGTTAATAATGATTTCTGAGAAGTCACCAACATCAACACCAACTTTAGAAGCCATAACTCCAATGCTCATCAATTCTGCTCTTGACTCAGCGCCAAGAGAGGTGAAGATTGGCAAAGTTGATGATAAAGACTCACCCATCGAAAACATCTCTTCCCTGAACAACATCACTCCGGGTGCTGCCTCTTGGAATCCCTGCCTCATATCTGTGAAGGTATCGATAAACTCCTTATTCAAACCTGTGTTACGAGTGATATCAGCTTGAGTGCTCAAAACATCTACCACTGCCTCTGCAAAACCTTGGATAGCACTGCCAGCCACATTAGCAAAACTAAAAACTTCAGCAAATGAAGAAGCTAGTTCCTTAAGTGCACCCATGGTACCAAGCTTTGCTATGTTGTCGAAGACTTCTTTAAAGACACCACCAAATTTTGTCGATATACCAAAAAGACCGGCTACATCTCCAAACATTCCTTCAAAAGTAGATTTAAGTTTTTTAGCTGCAAGGGTTTGTTCACTTATTTGTTTTCTAAGTTCTGCTGCTTCTTTTGTTTGCTGACGCTGGATATCCAAAGTCGTTTCGCCATTTCTGATTTTTTCTTGTTGAGCCTCGATTTGTTCTAGCAACTCGGCTGTTTCTTCCGCACTGAGATCTACATTATTTTTTATTGCGTCAGTTTGTGCCTTAAATAAGGCATTCAACTCACCTTGGAGTCTCTTTCTTTGTTCGGCTGAAAGATTTTGATTTTCGTTTAGTTCTTTTTGTATATTAACGGCTTTAAGATTTTCTTGAGCAAGGTCTAGTGATACTTGTGCAGAAATTAATTGCTTATCTAATTTAGTTAAAAACTCACCTTCTGCCTTAAGGCGTTTTTCAGCTACCTGTGCGATTTGCTTAGAAATTTCAAGAGATTTCGTCTGCAAGTCGTTTAATTTTGCTTGTTCTTGTGGTGTTAAAGCCATTTAGTAAAGTTCCTATTTAAGAGGCCATTTTATCCCTGTCTCTTTTTCGAAATTTGATATAGCTCTCTCTAAACTGTACCGAGTTTTTAAAGTTCTCGGATCTGATAAGCCATTGCGAATATATGCATCGGCATATTTCTTTTCACCTCTAAGTGCTTTCATAAACTTATCAACTTGTGATCTAGTGCCTTTGACACGACCAGAGAGAGCGCCCAAACCTCTGGATCCGAACATCAATCTAATCATTATTTCAATTTGTTTTCCCAAAGATGTTAGATACGAAAATTCGTCGATCTTACCGCTCTTTAAAGCGTTTAAATCAATATTAATTTGTTGTAATTCGTCCATAGGTGTAGTCTCCCATAATAATTAGTTTAAAAACAAAAATGAGGGCGTTTAGCCCTCATTTAACGAGATCTTTTTGATTTTTTCATAGCTTTCTCATGTTGCTCTTTCTCATCTTCAAATTGTTTAGCAAGACGATTAACAAACCAACTTCGTATCACTACGGGTAAATTGTAAGCCTCTGTGAAGCTCCAGCCACCATGGTATTTCAATAAGAAAAAAGTCTCATATATGTGTTCAGCATATTCATCGCTTAGGCCAAAAAAACTCCGCATTAAGCGGAACCTCCAGCAAGTCCTCGTGAGAGCAAGAGCCACAAAGAAAATCAAACTTCATATTAACAGCAGGACTCAAAACTGCAAAAGCTTCCCTAACATATCTAGCATCTGCTGCTGGAGCGTTTTGAATAAACGAAGCAATATACTGTGGATCTGGAACTCCATTGACAGATACTATGAAGGCAGACATCGCCGTAGTGGCGATTTGTTCAGGTAACTTGTGTCTTTTGCGCTGTTCCTCTGCTCTTTGAATTCTCTTCTCATCATGACCGTCCAAAAGTTTAATTTCTACAGCAGCTTTCGTTCTGGGGGTTGTAACAATGTATGTGCCATCTTCTGTTCTTTTAGCATCCTCTTCATCTGTTTCAACTTGAAATTGACCACTCTCCAAGGCTTGATTCAAGTCAATGTCAACTTGAGTTTGTTCACCACAGGCTGGACATTTAACACTAGTGGCGTAACTAGGACCATAGCCTGTGATTCTAGAGGCTACAACAAGTGCGTTTTTATCGCCCACCAATAAATCATCCGGGTTGATTCTTTTATCGACAATAATACTGCGTAGTAGTCGATCCATGGTTAAGTTCTTTTTAAGGAGGGTTTTTGAAGTAAGAATGTCCTCCTCCTTTGCAGTCATATATTTAATTTCAATCGTGTTGACGCCATGCAAAGGGTGGTCTTTTGGATAGTATTCCCCTTTGGATGGCAAATCCACAAACTCTGTGGGAACAGAGAAAGCCATTGGTTTGACTTGCGGATCTGATTGTTGTGGTGTGTCTTGTTCGGCTTGAACGGGAGCGTCTTGATTTAGGTCTTTTGGACTGACTCTATCGAAATTGTTTCTAATTGACATTTTTACCTCTCATGTGTTTTAACATTAGCATATGATAAATACACATTTAAGGTAAAAAATGCACAATTATTTATTTTACTTGAGTTCAGCCGATGCTACGTATGGGTTCTTAGAAGCCAACGGAGTTGTAACTCTATCACCCTCACTCAATCCAGCAGTAACTGGTGCAGCAGCATCAGGAACTGGTCCGTTAGGTATAAAGATTCCATCAACGTTCTGGAAGCTTAATTCAGCCCAGTCATAACGAAGGGTCACGTCCATTCCTAAAAGATCGTCAGAACCATAATCTAAATCACCCATAGAAACACTCTTAATCCAAGGATTTTTAAGTGTCCACACTTCCAAAGGAGTTGCGCCAGAGACACCGCCAGCAGGATTAGCTTGCTCTCCAGAACCAATAACCTTAATTTGGCAAGATCCGACAGCCATTGTCGCCTCTGCTTTGCTTATTGTTTTCTGTGCTCTATTCACATCGCTTGGAAATCTGTATCCAGAAGCCATAAGCATTTTCATCAAAATACCTGTATTATCTGGCAAAACGGGATCGATCATGGAAAAACTAACTTCATTCCAAGTAACACGACCGGGGTAGTAAAAAGTATGGTTAATAAATTTATGCTCAGACTCCCCAATGTCAAAAGATGGTCTATTAACTTTTGTGATAGTGTAGCTCTCTAATGGCGATACTTCCAATAAAAACCTAAATTGTCTTTTTGGCTCCATCGCTGCATTTGCCCAAAATCCAGTGTTCATTTTTTATAGTCTCCTATTAACTAATTTGTTTATACTATAATTAGTCATTTTATTTATTTTTAATCTTCGAAACTTGCCCCCGAGCGTGTGATTATAAAATCAATTGCGATAAATTCAATCGCCTTAGCTGGTTTCACAAAAATCTTCGCATACATAATGTTCCTATCAACTAAGTCTGCTGTCGTTGTGCTAGTGTCAAGAACAACTTTGAAGTCCTCTAGACCCAAGCCAGCCTGAACACCACCCAAGAAAGCCTCTGCTCTTGCTCTAAATGCACCCCATGTTGCTTCAAGATTTTGCTCAAACAATGTTGTGTTTGAAATTCTTGAAATGCCTTTTTTGATAAAAATCATTAATCTTCTAACATTGATTCTATCTAAAGCAGAACGAGTTACTTGAAGAGTTTTTTGACCGAAGACTACAATTCCCTCAGATGGGAATGAAGCAATTGGGTTAATATTCGCCTCATAAAGCCTATCTCTTTCACCAGAGGTCAGCTTGTGTCTAACACCTACGACGTTAAGACCTGCACCACCCTCATTCAATCCACCCCTGTTAAATCCTGCTGGTGCGAACCAGACTGCCGATTTTGTCTCGGAGGAACCAAGGATTCCAAGAGCGACAACTGATGGTGGTACATAGACTAAGTTTCCTCTGAGTGAATCTCTAATCTGTACCCATGGGAAGTAAGCTGCGGCGTAACTAGAGTTAATGTTTCTAGCGACCAAATTATCAACTACTTCTTTAGCAGCAGTGGTTGATGTTCTATTTTGCTCCGATAAAGTATTTTCCGTATTTGGTGTATATCCACCTCTTGGATCGATAATCGCAAGAGCGTCACCTCTTTCCTCACATATGTCAATTAATCTTTTTGTTAAGTCTTCATTAACAACTCCCGGTATAGAAGCCAAGTTCATTTCGACATATTCTGGGTCTGATGCCATATCTAGAGCTTTCTTGATTGAGTAGAATGCATACGAGGTTGTCTCAGTCGCATCACCGGTTAACTGTCTAGAGTGGTTGAAAGGTTCTTTCTCCCTCACATCAAGTCCATTAAACCCACCGAAAAGTGGCATTGTAAATCTTGCACCACCGATGTCTTTGAAAGCAGTGAGAACAGACTTGTAAGACCCAGACGCAGCAGAGATTGAATTACCAGTAGCACGAGATCCTGATACATAGTAAAATCTATCGTACAGATTCGCTGTGGAGTCCGTAGCATTTGAAGTACCACTCAAGTTATCAAGAGTAAACACATAAGCAGTGTTAGTGTTGCCATCGGGTGAGAAAGTGGTTGCAAAATCAGCCGAGAGAGGATGAGCAAAATCAATATTTGTTTCATCAAAGGCTATTTGAGCAGATCCGGATTTTGTTGTATCAATACCAAAATAGATCGCCCTGTGATCACTCAAGCCAAATTCACTTGAATCTTTAACTAATCTGTGGCTTGGGAACTCAACTTTAACATCTAAAGCCATGTTCTCGCCACTATTGTTAGCTCTAGCGGCAACATCATTGGCAGCACCAGTGTGATAACTATTGATGACAAGATCGTCATCACCCGAAGCCACAACTGAATTAGATCCAGAGAGTCTTGCAAACTGATGTGTACTAGCCGCAGCATCTAAGTAAGCGTCTGTTATATTGTTGCCCAAAGCTGCTGTGGATCCACCTTGGTTTGGTGTTTGGATTGTAAAATCACCATACACAATTGGTCCAATAAACCCGAAAGGTATCAACTCTGGGTCGGCTGCACCGGCATCAAGAATCTGATTCATTTCGACTCTGATGTGCTTTGAATTATTTGGGTAGCTACCATGAGTTTGTAATCTTTTACGATCATGGTCATACACTTCAAACTGGTCTCCTATTCTTTTGGAGATATAATCGTTTGAGTTTGGATTCAATGAAAGGTTATCAAATCTTTCTACAATCTTTAAAGCTTTATCATTATCTTCCATTTTACGAATAACTACAGAGAACGTTCCGTACTTAGTGTAGTTATCCACGGGTGCTTTAATTCTATCAATTGAAATTTTAAGATTTCTCTGAACCCATTCCCCCTCAGACAATCCATGAAACTTAAATAATCTAGTTACGTCAGACGACTCTGGGTCGAAACTCTGTGCGTTGTTCCCGAAGTCATTTGTGTCCCCAACTGTGTTTCTTAGGTCTTGAGATATCACCCAGCCAGTTTGCGGTGCTCTTCCTGCCATTCTAAAATTGTCAGCACTTGCGGCAGATGTTCTAAGTGGCAAAATAACACCTTGCATGGGCTGCGAGATACCACCATTGTCCTTGTCTCTCATTTCTTGAACTGCTCTTTCAAAGCTCTGACCCAAGAAATAAGTTTCTAGTGCATCAGAAGTAGTAACACTTGAGTTGACCAAACTAGGATCTGTATTAAAAACCTTACGGATGAACTTGTCATCATCTGGAGTGAAGTTGAAGTTAAACTTTTTAAAACCCGTAGCAGTTGCAGTTGCAGACTGGGTTGAGTCTTTCACCAATACCGTGAAACCAGATGCAGAATCAGATTCCATGATGACACATGTTCCAGACCCATTGTTATCACCTAAGTTTTGAGATCCACGAATGTTTCCTGACAATTCAATTGAGCCATTCTTAGCGTAGAAAATAGCAGCTAATGTACCTGTAACTCCGTCTACACCTGCGTTTGCCGGTGTGCAAGTCGAGGAAGGGAAGACGAAAAGTCCAAATGCCCCACCATCTGCGTGAGTCTTAGCAGCAGTTGTCGCAGCGGAATAATCTCCGACTCTGTACCCAGCAAATGATGCCGCAGTGTTTGTATCATTATTGGGGTGTTGAGATCCTAAAACTCTAATGAAAGTTACTGGTGAGTTATTTCTCAAATATGCTTGTGCCGCATATGATGCATAAGTTGCACCTTGGGGTACACCCTCTCTAAATTGATCTCTATCTGCACCAGTGCCCGGAAGTGGCTCACCAAAAACCTCAAGAAAATCTGAGAAAGTCTCGATTTTAGTTGGTCTAAAGGCTGGTCCTCTTTGGCTCCTACCAATAATTACTGGTCCATCATTATTCGCTGCTTTAGGGAGGACGGATCGATCAATTTCATTTAGAAAAACTCCCGGCGATACAAACTTAAATTTCTTTGCTGACATTACGTTGCTCTCCTATTGGTGTAAAATGTATAAAGCATAAATGTTTTCACTTAATAAATAGTGTGATAGCATCTCAAAAGTAAAAATTATTCTCTATACCCACCGTCTACTGATTTATTTTTATTTTCATTATCGATGTGCTCAGGTATATCTCCAAATATCGTTCGCTCTCTTTGTATTTTCACTTCAACGGCGTTTTCTCTAATAGAGATTTTTGGTTGATCGTCGTTAATACCAGAACCCATCAAATATCCAATCACATTTATTGTGACTTTAGTTTCATACATTCTAGCTTCTTCTGACAGATTTCCAACGTTATTGCCGTAAGAAAAATTACTATCTATAAACCCAAGGTAGTTATGTCCATCTTTAAAAAATTTTATTTCATTAATCTGTCCGGTTCTTGTTATGAACGGCTGAATAAGATCATTCATTTGTTCTTGATATTCAGTTTTAATTGTGATTTCATAAGTATTATAGATATAAATCGGTAATGGTATGGAGATTGACTCATACACAATTTTTTCATTTTTTCGTTTTACAAAATTTGGTCCACCATGACCAGTTTGATTGGTTGAGAAAGGCATTCTTCTGGCATCATTATCAGCAAACTCTGATGTCTTTTTTTGCTGTATTCTCTTGTGAATCTCAATTGAGCCACCTTGGACATCATAAGCTGCCTGTAAAGCAGCCGGAGGTATATTAGCCTGAAAAACGCCTTTTTTAGTTGGGTCTTTTGTAGAAGCTGTTCTTTCAATATAGATTATTGGATATACCAACGTTCCCTCTAGATCTCGTAGCTCTTTGTTCTTCTTGATTTGAAACGCTCGCTCGGCAGTGACCCAGATCACGGGGACCTTTTTAAATCCCTCATTCGTATTTGCATGTAAATTAAATCTGTCATTGATGCCATCATATACAGAAAAATCAATTGTCTCCATTTTTGATGGCAATACTAATATCTCTTGCATTTTTTACCTCGCATCAAAAAGACCTTTTCTTGCCCTTACACACTTTGCAGTAATTTCAATCTTGTGGTCAGTTTGTCCAAATAATTCTTTTGGCTGGTTTAGGGTTACTATCTCGTAATAAAAAGACCCATAATACACAAAATCACCCTCACGCACAAAAAGGTCTTGATCCTCAGTCAATCTTCTTTTATGAAAATGAATTGTTAATGAAGATTTGCGGTCAATTGTGGGATCTGCTGCTGTAGCCTCTCCTTCCCACTCTACAAGAGCATAAACCCTGACAGGTGGTAAAAAAGTTTTCTTAACAGCTTCCCCATATAACGGATGAAAATTGGTATGATCCAAGCTTATTGGGTAATAAACAATCTGTTGACCAATAATTCTTTCGATTAATTCATCATTAACCTGTTTTACAAGATTTCTTTCTTTCTCCCCTGTAAAAAGTGGAGGAGGTGGTGCTGCTGGTTGTTGCCATTTTTTATCTACCATTTAATTTACCCCACATGAATCGGCAAAGGTACACCTTGCAATGTTTTGCCTGAAGAATCGATAATCGCAGCGTTAGACTCTGCTAATTTTTGATAGGTGAGGTCATCAAGAACTGTTTTCAACTCTTCTCTTAATTTTTCTTGTTCCTCTTTTGCTTGGGAAACCAAATCAGAACCGTTCAATGTTATATCATTGCCCGGAATTGGTATTGATCCAAATTTTGATCTAACGAGACCCAACATTTCTTTTGAAAGAGACAATGCAAATCTTCTAATCCACTGTTTACCAATTGAATTTATATTATTAAAAGGAATATTTGCAAAAGGCATAGTATTCATATTGTTGATGCCTTTCACCCCTACTTGTCTATCATCTTGCTCTGTCCACGCTTCTTCGTCTATGGTAAACTCAACCCAAAAATTGTCTGGGCTATGACTTTGTGGAACTGGGAACAGTCTTAGATTATTATTTCTGACCTCGTAAGAATAGTGAGAGATTCTAGTGTACAAATGATCTTCATATTGCTTTGCTTGTGATTTATTTTGCCAAGTAGGTACGATTTCAAAAGTTGATTCGTCAGCAAATTGTCCATAACTAGACAAGTTTCCAACTGCGTTCAAGCCGCCATAGACCCCATAGAATCTCCACATCGCATGTGGTGTCTTATAGTATACTTTTTTAATATTGATTTTTTTCTTACCACGACCAGCATCAAGAGTACCAAAGTATGGTAAAGTAGAATCGGTCGTAGAGGCACTATAAATCAAGGCTTGCACGTCATAATCTTGCTGTTCATTTACAGTCTCAATTGAAGCTGAGAATATGTCTTGAGAGCCTCCAAGATTAGCCTCGGTTGAAGCCCTGTCTCCGATTCTTTTTTCAAAAGAAATATCAAATTTAGGATAAGCTAACTCTACTCTTTGACCACCAAGACTGGACGATAAATCTGCTCCATCGGTGCCTTGTGCTGACCTTAACTCACCATCTTGATCAAATGAGCCAGTCATATCACCAAGCGAACTTCCAAGTGAATTTTTTGCCTGATGCAAGTTGACAATATAGGAGTATTCTAAAACTGATTCCTCATATGCTGCGTATACTTGATGCTCTGTGATTTCTATGTCTAAAACATCTCCACTAAGTTTTTTAAATACATATGCAACCTGATCTACTGCACCAGATATGAAATCCTCTCTAGATTGTTCCTCGAAGTGGTGCCGAGTATAAATACCAAAAGGTAGCGGATTTGTGGCAGAATCAACATTTGTCGCCGTTCCAGTTATTGGAAGAGCGATAACGCTTGTTTTACTATCAGGTGTTAAAGTAGGTTTAGACATTATAAAGATCCCCTCTTAATAATTAGTTTCTTATCAAACAAAAAACCCTACCTCAGAAGAAATCCAAGGTAGGGTTTCGATTTAGTTAATCAAATCGCTATTAACCGTTAAGGTCAGCGCAGATAACAAGACCGTACATATCAGGTCTCACCATCTTCTTGGCGTAACGGGTCATGACACCCTTACGAGGTACGAAGTCCTCGACACCGAAGATAGTTGGAGTTACCTGAAGCGGTACGTATGGCGCATACACATAGCCGCTCTCAAGGAACGATGCACCCTTGCGTCCAACAAGAATTACGTTTCTTGGGAAGTAAGGATCTACGTATACGTCAAACTTCTTGCTCAACGATCCAACATTAACAGCACCAACTGTGCCACGATCAGCATCAGCAGTTACGTTAGCACGGAATCCAGCAGTGAACTCAAGGATGTTAGCAACCTCTGGTGAGCACACCAAGAAGTTAGCACCACCACGGAGTGTCTTTCTGTGGATTTGAGCAGAAACATCATTGATAGTTTCAATCAATGTCTCATACCATTCGGAAACGTTACCAGTGAAGTCAGCACCGAGGAGCGACTCATTGGAAAGACCTGCACCGATTGGAAGTCCAGTTCTGCGGTCCAAGAATTTACCCGGACGACGTGACCAGTAGAGAGTATCTGCTGTGGAGCCTTTCACGAGATCTTGAAGAATTTCTCTGTCAATCTCAAGAGCGATTTGCTCAGAAAGAATGCTTGTAAGCTCAACCTCTGCATCAAGGTTGTGATACGCATTGAGATCTTGTCCCAATTCTGGTGTCCACTTAGCCTTGAGCTTCTTGGTCATTGCTGTCACGCTGATGGAATCAACCTTGATGTCGATTTCTGGGATACCTTCGTCATTCTCAAGACCCCATGGATCTTCACCAACAACTGCTCCAATTGCAGCAGAAGCACCGGCAGTAGGAGTCCCAGCGAAATCGTCCTCAAGCTGATACTGAGCGTGGAGTGTTGCCATACCAGCACCCATATCAGATGGCTCATCAGAGGAAGCATCCGAAGCGAAGTAAACAAGAACATTTTCTTTTGCAGAACCAGAGAACTGGCTTAAGCGACGGACCTGTCTAAATGAACCGGAGATACCTGTAAGGGCAGTAGCACCATTGTCACCACCGTAAAGAACAATGCTTTGAAGATTGTCTTTGTTGAGGTTTGTCATGGTTGAAACTGGAATTGAGTAAACTCCAACACTAGTTGTACCAGAGGTAAAATCTGGGTCAAACTGACAAAGCTTATCAAACCCTGCTTGTGTTGCTGGTCCAGCAGTGCTATCTCCAACATATGCATCACCATTGTTGATGTTAGCACCACCGAAGGTACCAGAAGCAACAAGAGTAGCTGCGATAGCTGTCAATGAGCTAGTTGGGGAAGCATAACCATTGTTAAGAGCGTAAGGACCAAGCTCTGCGTTAACACCGGTAAGATCAACACCACCAGTGATTTGCTGTCCTAAGCGACCTCCACCATAAAGTGAAACATCTTCACTCTCGGTAGTAAGAGCCAATCCACCTTTAGAGGTAAGGTTGTGCTCAAAATCGAGGAAGAAGATAAGACCCGATGGAAGGCTCATTGGTTGAACCGATACAAGGTCATTTGCAATAAGTCCACCGAATACACGACGAACAATTGGGAATGCAACTGCTGCAAAACCCTCGACATCACCAGTGTTCATGGCAGATGCCTCACGGAGAAGTTCTTTTGCTTGGTTTTCAAGCAAACGAGCCATTCCGTTTTTTTGGCTATCGTTACCTAAACCTTCAAGAAGTCCAGTCTTTTCCCACTTATTAAGTAGGGCAGCGCCTTCCTTCTGGAGATCACGATTAACGATGCCTTCTGTTAATTTATCTAAAACTGACATTTTTTTGTCTCCTATTAATTTTTTTAAAAATAAAATCTATAAGCAAAACTAATTTAAGCCTGCTAATCTCTTCATCCTATCTAAACGGGGATCAGCCTGTGGCTTCTCATCCGTATGAGATACGAGTGTTGAAGAACGTCTTGCTACTGCTTCGGTTAGTGAATTTGGAGTTGAAGTTTTTGTTTTTGCCTCTCCTCCCACTGTACCTTGAAGAGTTTCAAAGATAACCTTCGCTTCTTCAACGTTTTTGGCTTTTGAAATAGCTTCGACAATTTTACTTTTTTGCCGCCCATTCAGTGAGTTGCTGGTTAAAGCCCTATTAGAGTATAGTAATCTTGCGTTTTGAACACCCATTTCATCGAGTGATTCTTTTAAACTCACGATTACTTCCTCGTATTTCTTGTTGGTCTTTGCTAAGACCTCAAATGATTTTTGCAAAGTAGAAATAGCCTCTTTTAATTCTTCTTTTTCTTCATCGACTGTTTCTTCTTCGTCTTCGTCTAGATGTGCAGCGGCTGCTTCTGCTTCTTCTACTGCATCTTCAATTTGAGAGGTTGGAGTTTCAAGGTATCCGTCTTTCTGTGGCTCAATGTCCACCGTTACTTCCTCGTCTATTAAAGACTGTATCACCTCCTTAAGTTCCTGCTCGTCAAATTCAATCTCTTCTTCTAAAGCATCCAAATCTGCACCTAAATCTGCTTCAGCATCGGTGCCTATATCCGTAGCGATATCATCTCTATCACGCATCTCGGAGCCTTGTGGTTCCTCTGCGTCGTCTGCGTCAATTTGTTTTGCCAATGCGCTAAGGTCAATACTAACGATATCGTCATTATCATTCGTAACAGAAGAAGGAAGGTCATTTACAACAGATGATGTCGTAGGTTCGATTGTTGCAGAGGCTTCTGCGCCTGCACCTTCTTGTTCGGACAAAAGTTTATCAATTGTATCTTTGATTTCGTTAGAATATTTTTCAATTACCAAAGTTTCTGCATTTTTGATGGCTGCTTCTTTTAGTGCATTCGCATCAATAATTGCTTGTTTTAACATATCAGACATGCTTTACTCTCCTAGTAGCTGTGAATAGAGACATTTTATCAGTAATAAATAGTATATTAAAAGACTAACATACCAAAAAAACGCTAAAAGATAACTAGACTGCCGTTTTCATCACAATACATCTTTGAAAATCTCAAAGCTGCTGCGAACACACCGGGACAAAACATCTCCATATAGGAAACGCCATCTAAATAAAGATCTTTAGAATTGACAATGGTGTGCTCGAAGGTAAGACTGAAATTACTCGCTTGAGTAGTCATAGTTTCTATCCCCCGTTGTGAACTTACATAGTAGGCAAGGACTGCCTAAAATTCACTATTTTTAATTTTTAAATTAAAGTTAAAATTACCCCAAAAGCCTTGAAAGACGTGCTTTCATGGCTCAACTATAATTAGTTTTTAGTGTGAGGTTTGGTGTAGTTTTTTGTGAAAATTTTAAACTTAGTCTGGAGTGCCACCGGCTGTTACTGCGCCGTTTGCTGCAATTGCAGTGACAGCCCAATTTAAGCTACCCATGGCAATACATCGATAGACGGTGCTTGCTGACAAAGCTAATTCTTTTGTCTGAGCAGATCCATTATCAACAGCAGTCCCATTAATTGAAGTGGGGTTCCCACTGATAACTGGTGCTCTAAGTTCACATGCTGCTCCAACTGATATCAGGATCACATTTCCACCCACATATTCCGGTAGTGTAATGATGTGAGCAGAATTACCAGAGCCAGCGGAAACAATGCTAGCATTGGCTGGGATAACTCCTGTCCCTGTTCCATCAGAAGTCGCTGTTATTTCGACTACAGCCGACTGAACACCTGCTGTTGCTGTTAATTTTGGAACGTTTGTATTACTCGCACTAAATCTACCCATTTTTAAATCTCCTAAATACCCGTTGTTCTAAAATCAGCCGTTGCGTCAACATCAGTTACACCAGAGCCAGACAGTGGGTACATGTCCTCTGGATGCACACTAGTAAGCTCTGCTAGAACTTGAAAAGCTCCACCATCGCCTCCAGATTTATTAGCTATAAAAATTTCCTTACACTTAGTGTCAAATGTAATTGAATCTTTTTTATTATCCAAACTTATGTAATGCTTCCCAGCCAACACATTTTCTGTAAATCCGCTATACTCACTATCGTTTGCAGAAACATGAGATGGGGCGTCAACAAAGTAAACATATAATTCTACATCTGCCCTATTAATAACAGTGACAGACTTTGCAACTTGTGGAAACACAACCTGAATTTGTTTATTATTATCGACAGTTAACGAGCCTGTAATGAAAGGGTGACCCGATACTTGATAGGCGGCTGAATTACCCAGCCCTTGTCTATATCTATACCTTACATCATCAGACGTATTTCCATATGCTGTAGTCATAATTTATCTCCTAATCCTTAAATCTTGCTTCATATTCTCTCTGGGCTTTTCGTGCTAATCTTTTAGCCCTTTGTTTTTTAAGCCTCTTGATTTTTGATGGTTTCTCATAAAATCTTCTATCTCTAATTTCTTCCAGAACACCAGACCTTTTAACTTTTTTGTTAAATCTTTTTATCATTCTCTCTTGAGATTCATTTGGTCTCGGCTTAACTTCTACATTAACTGGCATCTAATCCTCTACTTTTCTATCAACTGTTTCCAGAGTTTAGCATTTCCTAAAAAGGAGTCCAGTGAAACA
>MDSZ01155491.1_pt1 | contig 14633 bp, 12 predicted proteins | sample 811201 | NCBI WGS metagenome assembly MDSZ01 (sample SAMN05326647, study PRJNA326480) | marine metagenome | isolation source: seawater | place: Indian Ocean: North | collected 2010
AATAGATATATTTAAAGGTAAAAATACAATTCTTGAAAATGAAATAGAAGAAGAGAAGAAAAAAGTTGAAAATAAAGACAAGATGATTAAGTATGGAGGGATAGGCGCTGGGGTAGTTATAGTTCTCTTGATACTATTTTTATTAATGAAATGAAATTAAATGAAATTAAATGAAATTAAATTAAATTAAATTAAATTAAATTATAAATATAAATAAATTTGTTATATTTATAATATAAATGGATTGCTTACAATATCATTACAATAATGAAGAAGATTCTAAAAAATATAACATTAAATGTGAAAATATGTCATTTCCAAAATTAAATGACGTGGAAACATTTAATAATAAAGAATTACTAGAGTTTATAGATAAAACTTATTCTAACGATGCTTTTCCCGAGGATAGTCCATTTACATTTTCAGAAGAATACATTGATCTAGACAATGCATCTATATGTAAAAATTCTGATATGTCACTAGGACCTCAACAAAAATTTATGGGACAAATAATGGGGCCATCTAGTAATTTCAACAACATTCTAGTTTATCATGGATTAGGCTCTGGAAAATCTTGCACTTCAATTGTAATAGGAGAAGCTCTTAAAAATTCTACATCTAGTAGAATTATTTATGCAGTTCCAGCACCCCTCGTAGATCAATACTTTGAAGAAATTGCAGGGGAAATAAGAAATGGTTCATTTTTTTCATGTCCGTCTTTTTGTTTAAGTAAATCTCAAGAAGGAGATGAATCTACCAGAAATTTCTATGTTTCAGAAACTAAAAACAATAATCTAATTAATCTACAAAGAAAATTACAAATTGAAATTTCAAAATTAGACGAAGCTGAATTATCAGTTGAGTTTGAAGACACTCCAGTTAATAGAAAAAATTTTGCAGCTCAACAAAGAAAAGTAGATCTTAAGAAATTTGAATTAGAAAGATATCAAGACAGTATACGAGATAATATAAAAAAGACATTCGAAATTATAAGCCATAATAAATTTATTGAATCACTATACAAAACAGGTACTAATAAAGAATTTATTAAAGGTACAAAACTTACATCAAACGATTCTGCATTATTTAAGAAAAATGGGTTATTGATAATAGACGAAATACAGAGATTAGTAAGCGCGGGAGGTACATTCTATAAGAAATTATATGATGCAATAAAGTATTATTTTCACCCAAGTCTAAAATTGGTTTTAATGTCAGCGACGCCAATATATGATAATCCATATGAACTAGCATTAACTATAAATTTATTAAGACCTAGGGTTCCATTTCCTATAACCCCAGTAGATTTTTACAGTCATTTTATTGGAGAATTAAAAACAAAAAATGACATAGATGTATGTGAAAAACAAACATCTCCATTAAAAACGTGGATAACTAACGAATCGTGTATAATGAATGAAGAACTTATTAAATACATTTGTTCTGGGTATGTATCTTACTTTAAAGGGGGTAATCCAAATGCATATCCTTATAAAAGAGTTATAACTGTTAATCATGGTTTCTCCAATAAACATAAAACAGATTATATAGATGCTCTTGCATCAGATACTAAAAGAGATAGAGAAATAAATCTAGAGAAAAACCAGTCGAGTAATTACGAAAATATACTCTTTGGAAATTATGATAAGGAAGATGATGATAAAGTAACTGGTATATTTGTTACAACCCAGCAATATTCAAATATAAGTCTACCAAGGACGAGTGGTGGTGTAAATAAATCTCTAGCTGATAAAAAAAACTCATTATCTGAGTTTAGAAGAAATATGTTATCAAAAAAAACTGAAACAAAACATGATATTATAGAATATGTCAAGGAATTTTCTGTAAAATTTGCATCTATAATAGAAATGACGGTTGATAGTAAAGGACCTGTATTTATATTTTCCAATTGGTTAACATATGGGGTTGAACCCTTAGCAATTATATTAGAAACACTTGGATTTGTAAATTTTAAAAACGGTATTAACACTGAAGGTTCTAATAAATTTTTTATATGGAATTCTTCTACAAAAACACAAAAAGGGGGGGAAGAATTGATAAAAAAGGCTAGAAATACATTTAATTCGTCTAAAAATTCAGACGGTAGCTTACTTAAAGTAATACTTGGAACACGTTCTGTTATGGAAGGTGTGTCTTTTAAAAATGTTAGACAGGTTCATATAACAGATCCTTGGTGGAACGAATCTAGAATAGAACAAATTCTAGCGCGCGCGTCTAGATATTGCAGTCATTCTGGTCTTGAAAGGGAAGAACAGTATGTAGACATATATAGACACTATTCTGTTTATCCCGGTAACGGTATAGATGATGAAGCTGTAAAGAAAATAGGAGGTAATTACAAAGGGTTTGCAGAAGATAGTATAGAAGAGAGAATGTTACAAGCATCTATTAAAAAATACTCTATAAACAATGATCTAGAACAAATAATTAAAAGTTGTTCTATAGATTGTAATATTAATAAAAACGGTAATATAATAAGGTTGGAAGAATATTGCAATCCAGTTGGTATGGGTATGTATCAAATACATTATAAAAATCCATCAAATGGCAGAATGTATATTAGAGATGGTATACCCGATAAATTAACATTTGAACAAATAAAAAACAGGGATTATTCATTCCCTAGAAAAGATCTACCTCTGAGATTTACAGAAGCTGGGTTCCAAGGAGGTAAAGACGGATATAGTATTCTTACAGTATTTGAAGATGACCCAGATTTTCTTGACGAAAGTGATATAAACGAGGATTTAAATATATTAGAAAACATAAAAGCGTGGGATTCAGATAAAAAATTATCAGACCTTGAACTAGAACCTGAACTAAAAAAATACATCGTAAATTTATATAAAAATTATAACTTATTACCATTTCTCAGAAAAGAACATTTGAATGAAACAGGGGAAGATAGGATAAGTTTTAAGGAAATTACTAGGAGTGATACGAATGAACTAATAGATTGTATAAAAAGATTAACGAATTCTGATTTATCTGACGACGTTCTGCGAAAAAAAATTAACGAATATTTTACAAATAGCGCTAAAAGAGATAAAATAACTAAAAAGGTACTAGAACTTATTAAATATGGAGATTACGAAATGCATCAATTAGATGATTTAATAGATATTTCTATACAACACCCCGAATTTATTAAAAATCAACTTAATATATATAAAAATAAAAGTTAAAATAAAATATAGAAGTAATATTAAAATGAGTGCCGAAACACTAAAATACTTCGACAAACTTTCAAATGAAAATATAATAAACTGGATGATTCAAAATTTAACAGAAGATCAAATAAGAACGTGTTTAAACAAAGAAGGATCTAAAGATACCTCCAAAATCCCAGGAGGATCTGGAACACCAGGGGGATCTGGAATAAGGGATCAAAATGAAGCTGCATTGGATGTTCAAAGGATATACAGAGGACGTCTAGCGCGTAGAAGAATGAGTGTTCCAACGCAAAGTTCAGATTCTAGAAGCATCCTAGAAGAACTATACACTAAATGTAATGGAATGGGTTATGTAATAGCGAGTGTAGAAAATGATATAGTATCTTATTATCATTTTAAAGAATTTGATTCTGATGTTGACATCCAAGCAGGTATTAACCGAGAAGTTGAAGACGGGGTCGCTACATGGACATATAATACAGTTCCATTGGATGTATTTATGGATTCTCGTTGTGAAGCAGACGAGAGAGAAGTATTTCAAGCTTTAAGAGACGACCCAGATAATAATAATAATTTTTCTCCAGTCCCTGATGATATATACAAGGCGGCACAAGCTTATAGAGAATTAGGTTTTGATCCACCAGTGGATGTATATAGTATTGACGGAAGTTCTTCTCTGGACCAAGAAGAATTAGAACCAGACCCACAATATGTAATGTCTGATACCATGATGAAAGCTATAAATACACAAAAGAAGTCAGTAGAATTTATGAGAAAAGAATTCAATGATGACTCCGATTATATGAAAATGTGGCCAATTTTCTTTGTTGATATAGATAGCGATAATAAATTATCTTATTTGTTTCCACAGGTAAGTTCTAGCGGTATAACATTTTCTACAGGTAAAGTAAACCCAAGATTACTGAATACAGAATGTAAGAAACTGACAAAAAAAATAGTTTCCGATATAAGAAATCAGAGTATAACCGATGTCATGGATAAATTAAATTCGGCTTTAAGAGAACAAGATGATGACACTATATGTAGAATTAAATTTAATTATGATGAAAGAAATCATTTTACTTCTTTTGGTGATTCATATTTTGGGGAAGATTCCGAATCTCTAGCAAGTGACGATCAAAGCAATTTCGGAGAAGACATTGGAACTGAAAACGAAAGCAATTTCGGAGAAGACATTGGAAATGAAAACGAAAGCAATTTCGGAGAAGACATTGGAAATGAAAACGAAAGCAACTTTGGTGTAAAGAAAAGAAAGGGTAAAACAACAAAAGACCCATTTGATATGTCGGCTATGTATGAAGGACTTGATGATGATATGGATTATTCAGATGGATCCCCGCCAATTCCAATGATAACCGGAATCAAAAAAACTATTAATAAGACTAAAAAAGTAAGTGATATGACTATACCCGAAATAGAAGAAAGAATGCTTAAAATGCACGGTGCTAAATATGTTTCAGAATTTAAACCTGAGAAATATAAAACAAAGGGTGGAGGAACTAGTGTTAGATATGTAAAAAGAAATAAATGTGTCAGTACATCAGAATGTACTTGCACACCCAAGGTAATGGATAGAAGTATTTCAAGCTACGGAGATTGTCCAGCCTGTATTATGGCAAAATATGGAGATATACCCGATGATACAACCCCCGTATTTCCCGAATTTAATACAGAATTTGGAGAGAGTGAAGAATTATTATTTTAAATTATTTTTTCTTAGATTTCATACTAGGTTTTTTCTTTGATATTCTACTTCTACTTAATGTTTTAGTTATAGAGCCGATATTAGGAGATAAACCCATATCTTCCAGATCTTCTATTAATTTATTTGCATTATATTCATCAGCCATTTTAATCATCTTAGCCTCTTTTTCAACCTGTTTAATTCTATAAAAATCATAGGCTCTGTTATACATTATAATAAGTCTAATAAAATCATCTTGAAATATATTTATCCAGGTACTATAATGACTATTTAAGTATCCGTGGAATTTTTCTTCATCGTAAAAATATGTTTCAAGTAAATTTAAGAATATAGGAACTTCAGAATATATTCTATCTTCAATAGGAATCCCCTTTTTAAAAATACTATTAGACGGAGACTCTCTAATAGTATTTATTATTTCGGATTTAATTCTTTCCATTGTATATTCTAATGTAATGTATTATTTTTTATTTAATGTTATTTATTTTTAGTAATAAAATATAAAAAAACCAGATATATAACAATATAATTTTATGAATTACCTAGAAGTATCTTACATAAGTTCTGTATGTGGTAAAAATAAATATGAACCAGTTGATAAAACTATACTAACTTTATTAGCTAGACACGATCCTAAATTAATAAAATCTCTTCTCATTGAAAATGGATACATAGTTGAAATAGATGAAAATGAAAAATTATATGACAATCAATTAAAAAACATATACTCTGATTATAAAAAAAATGTAACAGATGTAACTAAAATAGAACACATCAGTGAAGAAATAATAGAAAAATTAAGAAATGATAACAAAGACATAAAAGATTCTGATATATCTAAAGCTAAAGTATTCTTAAAATCTTCTTTAAAGAAAGACTGTGGAACAAATAATGAAAGTTCGGTTATTAAACGTATGAAATACAACAAAGGTAATAATTTTATGCATAGGTATAAATTCAATGACACATGGGAGCTTAGAGGATTTCACGATGCATCAATCGATGACGTTGTGATTGAAATTAAAACAAGAACAAAATTTACAAATGTAAGAAAAAACGAATATGATCTTTATCAGTTATTTGGGTATCTACTAACAATGAATAAAACAAAAGGAAAGATAGTTCAAAAATTTCAGAATTACATATTCGATTCTGATGAAATGAATAATAACGAATTCGGTCTTATAGATATTTCACAAGAATATTGGAAGACTAAATTTGAAACATTTAAAAATGAATTGTCTAAATTTTTTAGATACGTTGATTACATCTTTGAAGACATTGAAAATAGGTTTATTATTTTAGATGCTATTAAAGAAGAAGATATACCAATAGCAGTAATCCGCAAGAATTTACCTAGAAACATAGATAATAATTACGAAAAACTGATAAAAATTCTATTTTAAAGGATTTTTACCACCCGGTGTAATTATATTAATAATTGGATTGCGATCTCTTGATTGTATTATTTCAAGAGCTTGTAGTTTTTTACTATCTAAATTACCACCAAAAGCCCTGGATAATGATACATCAGTTCTAATTAACATTCTTTTACATGTAGAATTTATAGATGCATAACTAGAATGTCCCATAACAACATGTTTAGCATTATAAAATTTCATTAATTGTTTAGCTATTTTATTACATTTAAAATCTGATATATTCTTTTTATTTGAATATTCTCTAGAAAATATAGGATTATTTTCATCCATATTTTCTAGATATTTAGGAACTTTTGTTTTACCCATTAACCAGGATGATACTTCGCTATTTATTTTATTTATATCAACCATTCCATTGTTGTCTAAATTATTTCTTATCATCGCATCGGTTATAGAACCATGTATAAATAAAAATTCTCCAATCTGGACAATCATTGGACGGGTTCTCCCGAAAAGTTTTCCGCCTTCTTTTCCAGGTAGTAAAAATTTTTCTCTATCTAATCCATGATATTTAAAAACATCAATATCAGCTTTTTTAATATAATCACGGGTATATTCTTTAGTATCATCTCTAAAATAATGTGAATATAACTCATGATTTCCTAAAATAGATATCACTCTACCGCCTTTTAATTTTGCTTGAGAATCTAGAATAAGAATATATAATATTATTTCAAGTTCTCCAGATTCTTGTATATACCTTTTATCCATTTTAATACCAGGTCTTTTACCATCTACAGTATCTCCCATTTGTATAACGTGAGTAGAACCCCCAATCCAATTTCCACTTTTATCTATAACTTTACACATATATAAGAGTCTTTTAAATATTGTAAAGTCTCCATGGATATCTCCAATTGATATTACTCTATTAACACTCATTTTGTTATAGTATTAACTATTTTTTAAATATTTTATTAATGTGATTATCGGTTGGAAGCCCAATTATTAATTCTGAACCATATAATACAGTTGGGAAATACATACCAAATGGTTTACTATCCTCGATAAATTTATCTAATGTAGTTGTAATAGATTCTCTTTCTTCTTGCGGAAGCTTAGTAAAATCTTCACCATATTCAAGACCACCATTTGAATTATAATTTATTATTATATAATTTTTATAATCCTTCAGCTTATCTTTTATTTTAGTGCAATATGGGCATTTTTCTCTACTCAACACAATAACATTTTCTGTTTTTAGAGGAATAATTACAATATCATCTGGTTTTCTTACAACCCTTTTATATTCTGAGAAATTTGTAAAAGATGTATGTAAAAAATATAAGGATATTAAAGATAATATAATAATTAAAACAGATATAGATAATTCCAACATATTAATTTAAAATTATATAAAATTTTACAATAAATAACACATAATAAGAAATAATATAAAATAATTTAAATAACCTATGAACGTGTTTATAGTTGAGGATGATAACTGGGACAACTATGCTCTTATTTCAAAATACATTTCTAAGAATTATTTGTCCGATAATACAAGGATACACCACATTTACGGTAAACATTTACCCCATGTAAGTAAAATAATATTCGATAACGATTTTGACATCTATAGACGAACCATAGATGATAAAGAACCTAAAAAGTCTTATTATGAAATAATAAAAAATATGAACATCTGCATAATTTTTCATAATTTCATAGAATATACTACATCCACTTCCTTTATAATGAAAGTGTGTGAAGAAAATAAAATTCCATACATCATTATAAGTGAACACACTAGAATGTGTTTTCTAAATGGAGAAACGTATGAAGGGAAAATTAAAGGAGCATTTAAAAAGGCGGCAACATATGAAATTTTTAAAAAATTTAAAGGTGTAGATGACTCTGAAGAATTTAACAATATAAACAATAAAGTATCTAAAGAAAAAAAATCACTAAATGAAATTATTAAGATTATTAATAATTCATATGAAAAAATACAGATTCATCGTAATAATAAATCTATAATTCTGATAGATCCTATTTAAATTACTCTATTTGTTCTCTAGCACATGTTATTCCGGATTTGTATAATCTAAATATATATTCTGGTGTTAATTTTTCTGCTGCATTTAAAATGTCTTGAGAACCATTATCACAATCACATTCTATAATATACAAACTATTTGGAAGATCATTTTTTATCATACTTTTTATAACTGTACCCATATATGTTTTACTAATATTTTTTAATATTATACTATACCCTAAAATACAAATCTCCTTCGGGGGAGACCCTATTATATTTTTTACACACCCGTCTATATAATATTCTTCTTTTATTTTTACAGGCGGAAATATAAATGGTACACTCATTGATGCTATAATAACATCTTTTAACTTAATTTCAGGGAAACATCTTTTATTAAAATTAGTATAACAATATGTATTGATATTTGTTGCATATATATTTATATCTACATTGTATTTATCTGAAAACTCTTTTATAGTCGAATCTTTGTCATCACCTAAAAATGATATAAATTTATTTAACAGTTTATTGTCTAATAAAGAATTATTACTCTTTATTTTTGAAAAATTATAGGTTATAAGTTCAGATAGATCAATTTTCATAAATTCAGATAAGATCCTCGTAGGAGAAATACCAGATATATATAATACGCCTATAAGAGAACCTATAGAACATCCGTAAAATCTTTTCAGTTCTAGTAGTTTATTTTGATGAAGATATTCTAATGCTCCTATGAAAGTAATACCATCTATACCCCCTCCACCTATAAATAGATCATTCATCTACTTATTTTGTCAAGAATGTTTTATTTATTAAAATATTTACGTATTTCTGATGAAAGTTATCCTGTAGGTATCGATTTTTCTTTTGCCATTTTTCGTGATGACCGTAATCCCAACACAACGAATGAGCTAGCTCATGTAAAAGAGAATTAATTATTTCACCTGCAGGAACTGGAGTGCCATCCCTGTTGTAAATTTTAAATCCTAATTCTCTACCCTTATCGTAATTCCATGCCATCAAATTAGGGTCCATGTCTATCAATTCTCTATAACTAGTATTTTGTAATTTAATCTTAAGAAGTTTAGAATCTTCTGGGTTTATATTTTCATCATATATTAAATCAACAGAGATGTCTCTAAGGACATCAAGTAATTCAGCTGTTTTTTTATCTCGAGAATAATATCTTCTACCTGAATCTGCAACATGTGAATTAAGACATGCTCCAGCTAAATAATATACAACAAAGAAAATAATAATAATAACTAATAGTAACATTACTTTATATATTATGATAGATATATTATTATTTTTTTTGGGTATTAAATCATGGGAAATAAATTTTTTCCCAGTTATGCGCCACAGCATACAAGAGACTCCAAGGAATAATAATTTAAGAAATTCTAAAACAGTAAATACTTTAAAACTCATCGCAGAGGATACACCATCTCCTAAACTGAGTACTTATCAGTTAAGAAAAAACGTTAATGTGAAACTAAAAGATAAAGTATTATACACGTTTTATACTATTTACTCTTTAATGATATTTCTAATATTGTGTATACAACCAATTTACACACTATATAACTTCTCAAAGGATAGATCAGATCTAAAATTTTTAACCTCGTTTTTAACACATTCAAATGTACCCTTGATATACATTTGGGAAAAGTTGTACTTTAGAAGTGATCATTTAGAAAAAAGAATTAAGTGTAAAAAACTAAACAGGGCATTGGTGTATTCATCAGCTGTTTTAAGTATAATAATAAACTTTTTAGACATAACATCGTTTTATAATGATTATTACTGGACACATTTATTTAAAAATGACATCTTATTCTTCACTTTTATAATAATTGAATGGATATATTCAAGACTTGTTATATTCTTATATGCTTTTTCATTTGTATTTGTAATGGATTCACATATACGTATTTTTAAAGATTTTATAACTAATTTAGAGATCAATGAATGGTGTGAAGAATGTGATTCTCCTTTAACTAGAATAATAAAAGACGTCGTAATAATAAGAAGAAATATAGAAACTACTATATCTTACTATAATGACATAATCAGTATAACTACTCTATTGGGTGGTTTATCCTTTGCCATTTTTATAAGAGATATCATCCCACTCGATGCAGATGAAATAAAAGACATTAAATTTGAAGATCATGATAGATATTTAATACATCCCACAATAGTGTATATATCTTGTCAGATAGCACTACTAATTTATATGATGAAATATGCTATGCAAAGAAATAGAGTATTAAAATACGTTAAATCTATAGAATTTATAAATAAATTTCTATCTAAAATACCGGATGAAAAAATTCATGAAAAAACTAATGGAAAATTAGAAATAGTTACTTTAAATATAGCAGATTCTTCTTCTACAACCCTCGATTGGATTATATTAGGAAATATATTATCAGAAAAGTGGTTAGATTTTACTATTTTTGGTGTATCTACTTCAGATGGAAGTCTCATTAAAAAAAGCGCTGGGTTTGGCTCAGCTTTATTATTCGGTATCAGTTTTTTACAGAATAATAATTAACTTAAATAAATATAACATATTTACTTATAATGTTACCATTTAAACGTCCTCAGTACACAGAAGAGGTTGATCACAATGAACTGGTGTACCAAATTTTATCTTGGGAAGCATTCGATGAAGATATCGAACAAGACTACTCAGGTGACGACGAACCTGATCCTAATGTAGTTGATAAAAGATATCACATTTACACATTTGGTGTAAATGAATTAGGAGAATCTGTCTGTGTTAGATTTGAAAATTATAGACCTTATTTATTTGCACTTGTCCCTGATAAACATCAAAACTCCTTCACTGATTACTCAAAAAAGGAAGTAGAAAGATTTATTCGTAATAAACTATTCAAATCAAAAAACGATCTCATCTCAGTTGATCTCGTCGAACGTAAAAAATACAAAGGTTTTACTAATGGTAAAAAATTTAAATTCTTGAGATTTGTTTGTAAGAATCTATATACATTTAATAGAATAAGATACATACTAAATCCTAAAGAAAAATCAAAACTTCCGAAGATTTCTAATATTGATAAGGTATCTCCTCTAAAATTTGATCTATATGAATCTAATATAGATCCGTATTTGAGATTTACACACAAAATGGAAATTAAAATGGCCGGGTGGGTAAAAGCGAAAGCCCTTACTCAAGACATGGATATGTCAAGATGTCAACATAGTTACATTTGTCATTATCAAAATGTAAGACCATATGATAAACAGGACATTTGTAACTTGACTATCGGATCTTGGGATATTGAGGCATTTTCTTACTCATCTAGGTATGAAAATTTAAATGAATTCCCTAACCCAGAAAACCCACTTGACATCATTACTCAGATTGGTACAAGTTTGTATAAATTTGGGACAAAAGAACAGGTTAAACATGTTGTTACCATTAAAAGCCCTATTGATAATGATTGTGATCCAGTAGATGGAGTGGTAATAGAGACTTATGATACAGAAAAAGAACTAATTGAAGGATGGGTAAAATTCATTAAAGATACAGATCCTGACATTTTAGTTCAATATAATGGATATGGTTTCGATTGGAGTTATTTATACGCAAGAGCTAAAGTACTTGATATAGAATATGTTCTACAAAATCTTAGTAGAATAAATTCTAAACCAGCAGAGTTTTTTGAGAGTCGTCTTAGTACATCTGCTTATGGAGACAATACCATGAAATACATGAAAACACATGGTATTACCCAATTTGATCTTATGTTTATTATTAAGAAAGAACATAAACTAGAATCTTACAAATTGAATAGCGTTTCTGAACACTTCATTGGAGATTCTAAGGACGACCTTAGTCCAGCAGATCTTTTTAAATATAACACATCAACTAAAGATAAAATAGCGCTTGTAGTCAAGTATTGCGCGCAAGATACATGGCTTCTTATAGAACTCATTCTTAAACTCAGAATTATAACTAACATGATTGGTATGTCTAATATTACTATGGTTTCTATGCAAGATATTGAACTTAGAGGTCAACAAATCAGGGTCCATACTCAAATTGCATACGAAACTAAAAAAGAAGATTTTCTTATTCCAACCACGGATTACAAACCCGCTGGAGAAATAGACGACGATGAAGATAATTTTGTCGGTGCAACAGTTCTAGATGCTACACCCGGTGCTCATTTCGAACCAATTGCAGGTCTTGATTTTGCTAGTCTATATCCTTCTATTATGATTGCCCACAACTATGATTACTCAACAATTGTAGATAATCCAGAGTATGATAATCTAGAAGACATTACATACGAGTCAATAGACTTTGGAGAAGGCCCTGTTAAATTTGTACAAAATCAACAAGGTATTATGCCTAAGATTCTACAACGCCTGTGGAAAGAAAGAAAAGACATTCGCAAACAAATGAAAACATTAAACCCAGAAGACTCTTTGTATGCTGTTCTAAATGGGGTACAACTTGCTATCAAGGTTTCTATGAATAGTATTTATGGTTTTACAGGTGCAAAATATGGAAGGCTTCCTAATAAAAAAATTGCGGCGGCTGTAACTGCAAGTGGTAGAAACATGATTGCACATTCAAAGAAATGCGCTGAAGAATGGTATGACTGCGAAGTTGTTTATGGCGATACAGATTCTATTTATGTAAAGTTCAAGAGTGACTTAAAGGGTCAAGATCATATGAATTACGTATTTAAGGTCGCGCCAGAATGTGCCGATAGGATCTCGGCTACATTTAAAAAACCTATTGAGCTAGAGTTCGAGAAGGTTATGTATCCTTTCATATTGTATTCTAAGAAGAGATATGCAAGTCTATTCTGGACAAACCCTCTAAAATATGACTACATAGATTACAAAGGAATTCAAGTTGTAAGGCGAGACAATTGCGCATTTGTAAGAAACAATGCTAAAAAGATTTTCGAATATATCTTCCTAAATGAAAAAGTTCTAAATTACACATTCGATACAGTAGATGAACTTATAGAAACGTCTAAAGAATTTGCTAGAGATAAAATCAGGAAATTGATAAATGGAGAGATTCCAATGAATGACCTTTTATTGTCAAAATCACTAAGAACAGGTTATGCATTTGATCGTAAGGCCGTGTGTAATGATTGTACTAAAACTTATTACGAACTTAATGTTATTGGTAAAAAAGAAATGGACATTACAGTTCTTTGGAAAAAACCTATTGAAGATTCTAATCCTAAAGAAACTATCTTAGAAGATTTTCTAAAAAGAGAGCACACTTGTCCTAATTGTTCAAAACTAACTACATTCAAACAATGTCCGGCTAATCTTCCCCATGTAGCTTTAGCTAGAAAAAGAGCAGAAAGAGATAGAATGGACGTTGTAAATTCAGGAGACCGCATTTCTTTTGTATTCGCAACATACAACAGTACAAAACAATTTGAAAAGGTAGAAGATCCAGAATATGTTAGAAAGAATAATATACCAATTGACTATCTTTACTATTTTGAACACCAATTTAAATCGGTTATTGAAACTATATTCGCGCCTATGATGGATAATATTCCAGATTTATGGTTAGACATTATTCCTGCTAAACAAAAGAAAACACGTGTAAAAAAAGAAAAATAAACGAATATAAAGTAATGTATCATAGTATATTATAAAAACATGTCTACCGCGCTCGCTATTAATCTATTTTCATCTTTCGGTCTAGTGACGCCACCTTTCTTGTCACCCACCGCTTGGCGTTATGTAGGATCTGTTAAGCCTCTTACTGATTTCGATCCTATGGGTATTGTAGAGAATGCTCCAGAAAACAGGCTTAAGTTCATTCGTGAAGCAGAGCTTATGCATGGACGAACGGCAATGCTAGCAACTGTTGCAATCCCCTTTCTAGAGTCTTTGGATCAAACGGATTCCACTCTAGGTATTAATTATCTAAGTTCTCTTGATGCTTATCATCAACTACCGTTCTGGTTTACTCTTCTTAATTACGAAACTCTCCGTATGGGTGTAGGATGGGTAAACCCTTTTACTGAAGACGGAATTGATCCAAGTAAGACTTTTACACTAGAACCTAATTATCAGCCTGGAAATCTTGGAAAGTATAATATGACTAATATTAGCGATGATCTCTTGAACAAGGAACTAAGCAATGGACGACTAGCTATGATCGCATTTGTTGGGATTGTTGCTCAAGAACTTGTACAGGGTAAGCAGCTTTTCAATATGTAAATTCAAATTTATTTATAATTCTTAATCTCTATTTAGAGAAAAAACAA
>MDSZ01138424.1_pt1 | contig 14632 bp, 10 predicted proteins | sample 811201 | NCBI WGS metagenome assembly MDSZ01 (sample SAMN05326647, study PRJNA326480) | marine metagenome | isolation source: seawater | place: Indian Ocean: North | collected 2010
AGCTAAAGGCATAACAAAAAGAGACGTTTTTTATAATATGAGTATTTATAGAATTGATTGGAATGATCCACAACTAAACACAGATACTCCAAACTATAGTTTTTATGCTGTGATAAATGGTGATGAGGCTCAAACTACTGGTTTAGATATAGAACTCAAAGGTTCTGTTGGTCAAATAGATTGGGACCTTGGTTATGCAAGGAATAAATCGGATCTAAGAGCTGACCTTGTAACTCCTGCATCAGTTCCATCAGTATATGCACCTAAAGGTGCTGGCCTTCCGGGAACTCCTGAAGATATGGTTAATGTTGGCCTAGCTTATACATCCTATCTTGATAATGGTTGGGGCATTGTCCATAGAGCAAACATGTACTACCAAAGTGATATGAAAAATCATTTAAGTACAAGTCTGGGATATTCACAATTGCTCGATTCATTTACGATTGGTGATATATCTTCAACTCTTTTTTCTGATGATATGTACGTAAGTTTCTTTGTTAAAAATTTAATGAATGAAAGAGGAGTTACTGGTATGTTCAAAAGTGAATCCTTTGGACCGAATCCAGCTGCAGGATTTTATGGAAGTAATGATAGAGAATTCATAGCACTTCCTAGGACTGTTGGAATTTCTATAGAAAAATCTTTCTAATACTTGTTGTATAGATTATTTTTCCTACTAATTATTTGCCCAGGTCTATATGCACAAGATCTGGGCAAAATTTTATGGGGAGAATCTCCTTTATCTTCTCCACTAAATTTTGATTTTATTTCATCTAAATTTAATGATTTAAATACAAAAAGGTTTTCAGGCACTTATTCAATTAATTCCTTCCCAGAAGGAATAGGTTTTGAAGTTCTTAAGGACGAGCAAACCTTTAAAAACAGAAAAAATGATGAGCTTTTTAAACAATTTCCTGAATTTAGTATTGAAATATCTATAGAAGGAAAAAATGTTTTAATTGGAAATAAAAATATAATTCAAACCAATAATAAGTATTGGGACTTAAGTTTTTCTGACGGCTCTTCATGGATTGAAGATGAGCTTCTTTTTATATCAGCCCCATTCTCTCTTATTCAAAAAAATGCTAACTGTGTCCATAACGGAGTTGTGATTTTCTCTATTAATAACAAATTTGAAATTTCAAAAAGCATATTCCAAATTTCTAGCGAAACATGCGCTTACTTTCAGTTTAACTATATTGCAATATTCAATTCTTTCTTTTCAATAGACACCAATACTGATTTTGAAGATCAGAAGAAAAATAATTATAAATTTTCACCATTTGAGGGTATTTATGCCAAATATCCGAATATTGCAAAAAAGTCTTTTGCTGATTCAGATTCATTTATTGGTGACGAGGTAACTGCATTTGGATTTTTTGACGGTGAAGAGCATTTCATTGGTCCCTGTAAAACGAGATCAGGAAATTATCCCTTTTGTGAGAATATTCTTCTACCAGCATATTCACTAACAAAAACCATAAGTGGGACTTTGGGCATAGCAGCATATGAAAAAAAATATGGATCAATAAGTAATCTTCTTATTAAAGACATAGTTCCATCATGTTCGGATAAAAAATGGAAAGATATAACTATTGAAAATCTTTCTGATATGACAACTGGACACTATAAATCAACTATTTATTATAGTGATGAGGATAGTCTCGCATCTGCAAACTTTATCTTTAATGACTTAAGTCATGAAGAAAAAATAAACTTCTCTTGCAATTATTATCCTAGAAAGAAAAAACCTGGCACTGTATTTGTTTACCATACATCTGATACCTATTTAATAGGGACTTCTTTAAATAATTTATTAGTAGATAAGGAAGATGATGATTTTTTTGATGATTTGTTAGTACCTGTATTTGATCGTTATAATTTGAGCGAAAAAATTAAGTTTACAAGAAGAACAGATGATAAAAGAGAACAACCATACACTGGATGGGGAATGTTTCTTTATAGAGATGATCTAATTAAATTAAATTCACTTCTAAAGTCCCCAAAGAAATATGACTATTTCTCAAAAGATTTTTTAGACGAAGCTTTGCAGCAAAGTGAAGATAAGGGATTATTAGCTATCAAACAATCAAATATTTTTTACAATAATGGATTTTGGTCTGCCAGATTTGATAAAAGTATTTTTGGCTGTAAGGAAGATCTAATGATTCCCTTTATGTCAGGCTATGGAGGAATAACTGTAGTTTTTTTACCAAATTCTATGCTCTATTATTACTTTAGCGATAATTTCACTTTCTCATGGTATTCTGCAGTATATGCAGCTCACAACATTAAACCACTATGCTAAGAAATATACATCAAGATAGTATCCTTAATGCTTTTTTTCTTTCAATTTTAGCAACTGCCGGTCTATTTTATGTAAATTTAGGAGGCTCATTTTTATCTGCATTTGTTGATGGTTTAAATATTCAAAGAGATGCAGCTGGTTTTATAGTAAGCGCGAATAAGTACGGCGCAGCTTTTGGTGGCTTGTTAGCTGCCATTTTCATTAAGAAACTTGCTTGGAGAAAATCAGCTTATATATTTTTAATGTTATTAATTTCTATTGACATAATTTCATCACAAATCTCAAATGCTAATTTATTAATCTTAATTAGATTTCTTCATGGCTCAATAGGTGGATTTTTGGTAGGAATTGGGCTGTCTGTAATAGCTAGGACATCATTTCCAGACAGAGTATTTGGCATGTTAATGGTTGTTCAATATTCTTTTGGTAGCATAGGGATATTTACAGTACCAAGACTTGTTGATGCATTTGGTTATAGCGCAGTTTTCTTTGTTTTAATAACGTTTAGCATTATGACACTTTTGATACTCCCAATTATTCCTGACCACAAAGAAAGAGAGAGCGCTATAAATAGAACAGGTGTTTTATCATTTCATTCAAAATTTTTATTGGCAATATGTTTAATGAGTTTATTTTTATTCCAAGCCTCGAACATGGGAGTTGCTGATTTTGCATTTGAGTTAGGAAAAGATATTGGTCTTACTAACAATGAAATCAGTAATCTTTTAACAATTGCTAATATTATCTCAATTTCAGGTGGCGCATTTGCCTATTTAATTGCCACTCGATATGGAAGAACATTGCCTTTGTTAATAGGCTTCTTAACAGCTTCTCTATTTACATTCTTATTGAATTTCTCAGAAAATATTATCATTTATTTTATCGCTAACTCTGTTACTGGTATCACATGGGGTTTTGTGATTCCATATCTTTTAGGCTTAGCAGCAACCTTTGATAAGTTTGGTCAAATGGCAGCATTAGCTGGCTTTGTATCTAAAATAGGACTTGCAAGCGGTCCTTTAATAGCGTCTTTTTTAATACTTGATTTTGGATTTAGTGCAATTATAAATCTTGCCACTATTGGATTGATTCTAGGGTGCATTCTTTCAGTTTATGCAAGCAAACATACATCGATTGTAAATAATGAATAAAATTAAATTAGCAGCTCTCCAGCTTCAGTTAGATAAAACAAATAATCTTGATTTTCTTTTACTACAGTTAAATGATTTAGTTAAAAGAAGAGATGATTTAGATATTATCATTCTAAGTGAGCTCGCTGTTGGTGGAGCTGGTGCAAAGAATTGTAATCATCCACTTAGTAAGTATGAAGAAATTTTTTCAGAGTTCGCAAAAAATAATAGTATTTTCTTAGTACCAGGAACCTTTTATGAAGAAGTTGGAAATAATATATTTAATGTGTCACCAGTTTTTAATAGGGAGGGAATTCTCATAGCCAAAGCTAAGAAAATTTATCCATGGCTCCCATATGAACTTGATGTGGATTCAGGTGATGAAATATGTGTTTTTAACTTTGAGGATAAAGGAAATATTGGTATACATATTTGTTACGATCTTTGGTTTCCTGAAACGGCTAGAGCTCTTGCTTTAGCTGGTGCTGAGTTAATAATTAATCCTACTATGACACCAACTAAAGATAGAGATATTGAAACAATAATGGTTCAGGCAACTGCTGCACAACAGCAATGTTACTATGCTGATATAAATGGAAGTGGTGAACAGGGTAATGGGAAGTCTCTAATTTGTGACTATGAGGGATCTATCATAGATGATGCCGATAATGAAAATAAGATATTAGAGGCTGAAATAGACTTTGACAAAGTAAAAGCTGCAAGAAAAAATGGATTTATGGGTTTAGGTCAACCACTTAAAAGCTTCAGAGATAATCCATTTGATCCTATAAATCATATGGATAAAAAATATTTAGATTCACTCGGAGATCTAAAGAAATAAAGATTTTTTAATTATTCTAAAATGAAATCACCAGTGTTAAGATCAACAACACTATCAACTTTGATAAGACTCCAATGTTTAAAATTATATTTGTAAGAATGCATGATGGGTTTTCCTAGATAATTTTCATAAACTAATTGTTTTGAGGCCTTCATAGCTTTAAAGTCAAAATACTTGCAATCATATGCAGGATTAATTTCATTTTTTTCAAAGTCATACCAAAAATAATTTCCATTCTTATCTATTAAATTAAAACATTTAGCTGATGATAAAGAATGTTTTTCTGTTCTTCCTTTTTCGTTGATTATAAACTCAACAATTGCATACCCACTTATTCTTTTAACATATGCTGATTTTGGATATATGGGCTTTGATTTTGAAATTGTTTTGAAATCATTTGAGTATGCATTAAATGAAATTAACAAAATAGAAATTGCATATAAGATAATACATAAATTAGTATTTGTTTTGATCATAAGATTTATGTCTTCCGATTGTAAAGTCTCTTTTTGATAAATGTTTAGTCTTTCTTCCGGTAACTCGTTTTCGCCATAACTTGTATGATGAAGCTTTTAAATTTGATTTCATTAAATTTTTTACTTCCTGTTCATTTAACCCAAATTGATTTTTGATGGCATCAAAAGTGGTTCTATCCTCCCATGCCATTTCAATAATTCTATGAATATCTGATTCAGTCATACAAGAAATTTTTTCATTAATTGAAAGTTAAACCACCATCAACTATAAGATTTTGACCAGTAATTGATCTTGCTCCTTCAGAAGCAAAAAATAATACTACATCTGAAAATTCTTCTATTGTTGTAACTTTTTTTAATGGAGTCATTTCAGCTATCGCGTCAAAAACAAAGTCGGGTGTTGCTGCACTTGCATCTGTTATTTTAAGAAGACCACCTGAAATCATATTTACCGTTATTCCCATTTGTCCTAAATCTTTTGCAAATGTCCTTGTTAAGCCAAGAAGTGCAGATTTTGCGATTGTATAGTCATGATATGGAACTACGGGATTTTGAACTAAGTTTGTTCCAATATTTATTATTCTTCCATAAGAATTTTCAGTCATTGATGGTATTAAGCTTTGTATTAAATTTAATGATCCTTTGAGAGTAACATCTAAATGATCTTGAATTTCTTGCCATGTGATGTCAGCAGCTAACTTTCTATCATCACCATTAAATACATACTTAGGTATAGCATTATTAATTAATATTGATGGCATTTGATTGAAACTTTCTTTAATTTCAGCCATTAATAATTCAACATCTTTGCAATTCGAAACATCACAATAGAACGACTTTGCATTGTCTCCAAGTTCTTCTGACAGAGATATTGCTTCTTTTTCACTCTTGAAATAATTAATTGCAACAAGGTAATTATTATTTATAAATGATTTTGCTAAAGATGCACCTAAGCCTTTACTTGATCCTGAAATTAAAACTAATTTTTTTGGCATAATAAGATTTATTCATTATATACATATAAGAGTTTTTGTTGTTAAAATTACTTATGTTAAAAATCTATACATATTCTCTTGCTTCATTGTTAATTTTAGTCTCATGTGGAGGCGGCGGAGGTGGAGGCGGTGACTCTACTCCAGTTGCTCCACTTCCAACGGTTTCTTTTTCAGCAAATCCTACTAGTCAGGAAATAAATAATAATGTAACTCTTACCTGGTCCTCATCAAATGCATCTTCATGTTCAGCTTCCGGGGGGTGGAGCGGCTCAAAAGGAACTTCTGGTTCAGAGTCAGTTCAAATTACTTCGGTAGGTAATATTACTTTTTCAATAAGTTGTTCTGGAACAGGAGGAAGTAGATCAGCTTCAGTAAATGTAGAGGGATTCAGAGTTACTGATGGAGTTGTTGTTGATGGTTATATTTCTAATGCTGAAGTATTCATTGATGAGAATTCAAACTTTAGTATAGATGTTGGTGAAATTAATACCTCATCAGATAATGATGGTAAGTTTTCAATAAAATATTCAGATGGAAATTTAATTTCTTTAGGTGGAACTGATCTAGATTCCCAAATTCTTTTAGATAATTTCTTAATTCTTCATAAAATGAATGGACACAGTGATTTTAAAACTATTACACCTGTAACATCTGTTGCAGCTTTTTTATGTCTTAATTCGGGAGAGGAATGTTCAGGAGGTGGTTCTGGAACAGATGTAAAAATTATTTTAGGTATTGACAATAATATAGATATTTATACTTTTGATCCTGTTGCTAATAAAGGAGATGGAGGTGTAAATGATTTTCTTTATGAAAAAGGAAACCAGCTAACAATTTTAGCTTTAGCTCTTCAAAATATCACAAATAATCTTAATAATATCTCAGAAACAACACAGGACTACTTTAAAGCTATCGCCCAGGAGCTCGATGCCGAGTATGCGTCAACAACAAGCAGGGTTGACATTGAAACAGAATCATTCATACGAAGGGTTATAGAAAACCTTATTTCAGCTAAAAATATTACAATCGATGACAATATTAAAGAAAATACTATAGTTGCATTGGCTGGAGTCATGCCGATAATATCAGTTAAAACAAATAACGATCTTACTACAGCAATAATTAGATTTGGAGTAAGCACATTACAAAATGACATTGTTACAATTGCAAATGGTTCTGTTTCAGAACAAATCCTAAATAGTTATAAAACGAATATCATTGAGTATATAGCTGAGGATCAAAATATTGATAGTAATGATATAACTCCTGAAGTAATTGCTCTTGATGACTCAACATCAACTGATGAAGATACTGAAGTAAGTATCTCTGTCTTAGCTAATGACTCATTTATAACAACGGCACCTATATCTATTTCAGGTTTCTCAAATGGAAACAATGGAAGTATCTCGCTAGCTGAGTCGACCCAAGCCCTAATATATTCTCCTAATCAAGATTTTAATGGCTCAGATTCTTTTACTTATACCATTCTCCAAGGTGACAAATCATCAACGGCAACCGTTACAGTTGATATTTCACCAATAAATGATGCGCCTTCCATAGATATAGCATCAACAATACAAACTCCTGAAAATCAAACATCTATAGCGACAATATCAATTTCTGATGTTGATGAAGATGATTTGACACTTTCAATGAGTGGAACAGATGCAGATGTTTTTAACCTTTCATCAGATCAAGTTCTTTCATTTAAAAATGCTCCCGATTACGAAACTGATAAGAAATCTTACGGCATTACTTTTACATTAACGGATGGAGAGGAAACAGTTAGTAAAGATTTAACAATAAACGTTACAAATGTTAATGATAATTCGCCAATTATCTCATCGGATTCTAGTTTTAGTGTAGATGAAAATCTTGTTTCTATTGGTCAAGTAACTGCTTCAGATTTAGATGGCGATTCTTTGGTTTATTCTATTTCCGGATCTGAAATTGAAATATCATCATTAGGTGCTCTTAGTTTTGTAGATACTAATGGTGCAGATTTTGAGACAAAATCATCATACACAGCTGTTGTTTCAGTAACTGATGGAGTATTTAGCTCTGAACAATCGATAACAATTTCAGTTAATGATACCAATGATAATACTCCAGTATTAATGACGACCTCGCTCACTCCAAATGAAAATATTAGAACCATAGGAACAATTATGGCAACTGATGGTGATGCAAACTCATCTTTATCTTTTTCAATCTCGGGTGATGATACTCTAAAAGATGGATCACAATATCTAGAGATTGACTCGTCTACAGGTGTTATAACTGTAACCTCTGGAAGCAGCTTATTAGATTATGAAACAAAATCTTCTTATTCTGTAGACGTTACAGTTTCAGATGGATTAAATTCATCAACTGAAACTCTTACTATAGCTGTGCAAAATATTCTAGAAGACTTTATTGATCACTCTTACTCAATTTCTGATGGAACAATTTCATCGGCACCTGTCTTAACAGTTAATGTGACAATGGATGAACTTTCTGAAGTAAAAAAAGTTTATGCAGAATTAGTTAATGTTGCGCTTTCACCCATAAACGTTAACGGACAAACTGTTTACCCAAACTGTTTTGGAACAGTTGGTGTTTACGAGATGACAAAAAATAATTCTATATCTTGGTCACTTACTCAAGTCTTGAGTGATGAGTTATCTGATTTATGTCAATATCATGTTAATTTTTATGTAAATTTTTATGATGAAACAGTTGAAACAGCCCCTCCAACCGATGGCATACATCTTGTTAGTGGTAATAAAAGATTACATAGTAATACTCTTCAATATTCTGATTACTATCGAACAGTTTCTTCATATACAACTGAGAATACCATTTCCATATCTAATCCCCGTGCTGATAGTACAAAAGACGGAACAGATGAACAATCTGGAATAATAGCTCAAACTGATTACACTAAAAAATTCTACCTTTGGTATCCAACAGAGGTTTATCCTGAACAATGTTCGGCAGATTCTTATAATTTAACTCTTATCGATGAGCTAGGAATAGAAGAAAGTTTAACTACTCCAGTTATTGCTGAGTGGACTGATGATTGTCAAAACGCACTAATGACAGATATTTCTCAAGATCAGGATAAGGTTGTTTATCAGCTATACATATATTCAATCGAAGAATTAAGCGATGTTTATGCATATATATTTTCTGCACAAAAAGATGCAGCAGCAACTTCAGAAGAAAGGTTCAAAGATAATGGTGGATATACCTCAAGAGAAGTTGATGCTAAATATGCAAATGTATTCAATAATGATAAGAGAAAAGCATATTTATTGTGGGAATTTGATAAAGCTTTTCTTCCAGAAACTTATGGTTTTACAGGTGGTCAATATCCATTATTGTATGTACTCCCAATAGATGAAAGCGGTATAAATTTAGGAACTATATCAAAAATATTAACTGTTGATTCCGGAGGAAGTAATTCTGATGTAACACCGCCTGAGATTGAATCTGTTTCTATAAGTGATTATGAAAATTTAAATAATCCTGAAAGAAATTTTGCTAAATTTGAAGTTGAGTTTAAGAATGAAGCACCTTCCGGTGCTCTTACTTCTATTAAAGATATTTGGTTTTCTGTTTATGGTGGACCAAGATGTGACTCAAAGGGTTTATATGTTAGAGATGAGATGGATGGAAAAATTTCAGTTAGTACATCATTAGCAACCGCAACAATACCATTTCTCAAAAATAATGAGGGTACCTATATAATCCAAAGTATGAATATCAATGACTTTGGTTTTGCTGAAACTTATTATGGTGATAGTACCCTTGTCTCAACTCCAAATTCTTTAATTGGGACTTCATTTACAGTTGGTGATGGAAGTGCAACTACATGTCCACTATTTATTGGTTATCCTGATTACAATACAACCGTCATTGTTGATGAGGAGCAGAGACTAATTGGAAACTTCCCAGTTCTTTCTGGAACAAGTGATACGATTGTATATTCGGTCGAAAGTGCAGGTGATAGCGAAACTCTTCATCAAGAGGTTGAAATTAATGCCTCAACTGGAGAGTTAAAATTCCTTACTACTCCTGATGCAGATACAAACGCGGGTGATATATCAGGTATGAATAGGGGCGCATTGATACTAGTTGCAACATCCACTAATAATCCAAACTTATCAAGTAGTTTGCGTTTGACGGTTAACTTAAGAAATCTTAATGATAATGCACCAAGTATTTCTACATCTTCAATTAGCGGAGATGAAAATCAGACTTCTATTGGTTGTTTAAGCGTATCTGATCCAGATTATGGACCATTACCAGCACCAGTCTCTGGAAGTACATCATGCTCCAATCCAACAGAAATAACCGTCGATAATGAAGATAGAGAGGCTGCAACTTATACTTATAGCGTAATTGGAGATAATATAACTATCAGTAATGATGGAAGATTGTCTTTCCTAGAAGCACCAGATTATGAAACTATCACATCTTATAATGCTACTGTTACAGTAAGTGATGGCGTCTTCAGTACATCAAAAGAAATTGTTGTCAATGTGAATGACGTTAATGATAATTCACCCTCAATTACTTCTGATACAACCTTTACGGTTGATGAAAACCAAATAGGCGTTGGTTCAATAACGATTTCAGACCCAGATACGGTTAATAGTTTTACTTATACTATTGATGCTGATTATCAGGATGGAAGCTTATTTAGTATTGATTCATCAGGCGTAATTACATTTATTGCAGCACCTGATTTTGAGACAAAAAGCGTCTACAAGCTCAGAGTTAATATTTCTGATGGTGCATACACTCTTACCCAGATCTTCACCATAATCTTAAATGACATATGTGATCATGATATTTTAATTGATGCATCGAATTATTCGTCTATTTACCAATATGAAGATTTTAAGGGGACAGGAACTCTACAAATGAGAGAGGATTATGATCTTCAAATTTCTCACGGCAGGGATGATATCCGAGAGAATTCTCAATGGTTTGCAAATATAGAATTTAATTCAAGTGATTATGATGTATGTGCTGCTCCAGATTTTACAGAAATTTTTGATTTATCTTTATCTGGTCCTGATGCAGACTTTTTTGAGCTATCTTCTACAACTGCAAATGATTTTGATACCTATCAAATTTATTTCCAAGAGAAAAAAATGGATTATGAAAATCCGGGTGATGCAGATCAAAATAATGTTTATGAATTTACAGTAAACTCTGAGCTGGGTGGCGTAACTCAAACAAAAGATTTTGCTGTAACAATTAAAAATGTTCCTGAGTTTGGCTATATAGATTCTATATCGTTAGACGAAGACAATAATAATTTTCTTCTTACATTTATAACAGATCATGATTTACCAGAAGGGACAACTTTTCTTCGTTTTAATATTTCTGGACCATCCTATGCTTCTAATTCATCAGAAAGGTTATCAGCAACTACTACCTATGATTCCTCAGTGAGTACGTATAACCTTGTTATCGATGGTATTTCAGGTCTTGCTGAAGGACAGTCAATTATTTATGGAGGATATTATCAGGTATATTCACTCGAGGCTTTAAACTCTTCTAATGAAGTCATAGGATCAAGAAGTTTATCTAGGTTAAATGGAAAAAGAATTTTTTACTATGAAAGGTCCGATGGAAATAATTATCCAAAAATAACCGAAGTATCTGCTAATTTATATTACAACAATGATACTGATAGAACTATCGGTGAGGGAACAGTAACTACATCTAACTCTTTCGTTGACTATAGGTCCTCTGATTCTCAATCACTTTACCTTGGACTGAGACTTGATTTTGATTCAGGGTTTAAAGGTAAAACCGATGAGGTTTGGTATCAGGGAGATTTTTCCATAATTGAACCAACTTCATCAGGTATAGCAACGCATAATTTAAACTTATCATTAAGTCCATATATGAGGTCGGGCGATCATAGATATAGAATTTATATGGCATATTTTGGTCCTAGTGGATCTTCGGTTTTGCATTATATTTATTGGGAAGACCTATTAAATTTAGGTTTGGTAGATGAGAACTCTCAAATTATTTTCAGAAATAATAATAATGCATCTGAAGATGTTTTAGGACCGAACTTTATAAGTTTTGGAACACCTTCAATACAAAACTGTGTTTTAAACACCTCAAATAATGAATATACCTTTGATATTTCCAATCAAGTAGGATTCAGTGATGCATCAATTTATACAGTCTCCAATGATCTTTGGGCAAATGGTGAAATGGGTTATCGAAGGTATGATAGTGCTGGAAATTTCTTGCAGCAAATCACGATGTATAACTATGATGGGCAAAATGCAACAGATAGATCTTCATTTACTGTCTCAGCCAGTGTAACAATAGATGCTACAAATATGAGCTCATCAGCAGATTACACTTTAGTTCCATATTATGCGAGATTTTGGGATGCTGCTGGAATTTCAAAGCTTATTACTGAAGACACAACTGAAAATATTTATACTAGATATTATAATCAGGATCTAAAAAATAATATCTTCCCTTTTCAGGACTATAACCTTTCTGACATAGACATAAGAGATTTCTGTACAACCGCTGTTTCTGAAACTAATGAATCATTGGATGGAGAATCTCAGTATGATAAATTTGATCAAAATTTACAAGATCAGAGAATGCTTATTGATCTTGAAAGAGACCTTTGGATGGAAGATTTTTAAACTAAATAATTTAAGCTACTTTTGTATCTTTAATCTCTTTATTAGTGATAGAACTGTTATCCGGAATATTGGATTCATTGAGATTATCAGCATAACTATGATTTACTTCTGAATGATGCATTTCATCAGCTCTTACTGATTTTATTAAATCAGATAATCTAGCTTTTTTAGATAATCCATAATAATCAATTGCTATTTTTGGAGCTTTTATATTCATTACTAGACCGCTTTCAACTAACTCAAGGTACTCTGTGTAGCTTTTAACAGCCTCATCTTCAAAGTATCCGATCATTCTGTGTGATGTTTTTGGAAAAAAAATATACATAAATAAATAAAAAGACATAAATACACCCTGAGCACAAATCACTAACAGTCTTTCAAAACTATTTGGCTTAGCTATCTCAATAAAGAACATAAGATGCATTCTTTCATTTTCAGCTTCTGCTAACATTTCTCTTATTTGAGCCCCATAACCGGTTTTCATCTTTCTTAAGCTCCTAAGATGAATCAACATACCAGCAACTATTCCAGGAACACCAGCTATAGTCTCAAGAACTACAGCTCTATGACCATATCTCTTTGCAAAGAAGGTATCAGCTATAAGCCTAAAGAATTTAGTCATAGATAGAGCAAAATAATCTGAAAAGTTTTTTGGTTTATTCATTATTTTACTTGTTCTAAATATTGTTGAACTCTCTCATTGTTCATAACTATCATAGATTCAAGAGAAGAGATAGAATTTCTAACATCATCAATATTTTTTGGACTGCCTACTTGTATAACACCAATCATACCAAGTGCTATATGCGGGGTGCATTGATATACATAAACACCCTCAGCGTTAAGTTCAACAGTTATTTTTTCATTCATAGCTCCATTCCAGGAATTAGCAGATGATGGTATTAGACCTGGTACAGATTGTGAGTTATGTAACATGTCAGTTGGTAAAAAAGTAACTGTATCACCAACGTTAGCTCTAATAAATGGTGGATCAAATACCATTACTTGGTTTGAAGCATCTGCATTGACCATTTTCACTTCAAAGTTTTCAGCAGCAACAAACGAGGTTAATAGAGCAATTAAAAATATAGATTTATGCATGATTTATAATATAAATAATTTGTATAACTAATTATATTATAAATTTATAATTAAATCTATGTAATATATTTATTTGTTGATTTAATTAAAAGTGAGGATATCTGTTTTTCAAAAGCTGAATGACCAGAGACATCTGCAATTAACAGTTCTGAAATTGGCCATCTTGTATGAACTTCCCAAGCTGAAGCAACTGGACAAACAATATCATATCTTCCTTGGATAATTGTGCATGGAATATGTTTAACTTTTTCAATGTCATCAAGGAGTTGAGATTCATTAGCAAAAAAACCTTTATTTACAAAATAATGATTTTCAATTTGTGCAAATGCAAGTGCAAACTTTGGATCAGAGAACTCATCAACTAAGGACTCTTTGAAAACCAAATTGCTTGTTGTTGCTTCCCACTTTGACCAAGCAACCGCTGCATCTAACTTTTTTTGTTCATTATTGGATGCAAATATCTTTTGGTATGCAGACATAAGATCATGTCTTTCATTTTCATCGATAATATTTATAAAATCATCCCATGCCTCTGGAAAAATCTGACTTGCGCCATATTGGTAGAACCATTGAAGTTCATGATGACGCAATAAAAAAACACCTCTTAGAATTATTTCAGTAACAAAACTAGGATGTTTTTGAGAGTAGGCTAGGGCTAGGGTGCTACCCCAAGATCCTCCAAATACCAACCATTTTTTGATTTTAAGCAGTTTTCTAATTGCTTCGATATCATTTACTAGATCCCAGGTGGTATTATTCTCCAAACAAGCATGAGGTTGACTTCTACCACAACCTCTCTGATCAAAAACAATGAGCCTATATTTTTGCGGATCAAAAAAACGCCTTACTTCACTGCTACCTCCACCACCGGGTCCACCATGGAGGAAAACAGCAGGTTTGCCATCAGGATTACCACATTCTTCATAATAAATATCATGACCATCTGTTGAATAAAAACCTTTATTAAATGGCTCAATTTTGGGAAATAGTGTAGATGAACTAGTCATAGTTTTATTATAATAAATAACAATTATTTATGAATAAGAATAAATTAATAGCAACCATTGTTTTAGTCATTCTTGGATTTTCAACATCTCTAAT
>MDSZ01183905.1_pt1 | contig 14632 bp, 15 predicted proteins | sample 811201 | NCBI WGS metagenome assembly MDSZ01 (sample SAMN05326647, study PRJNA326480) | marine metagenome | isolation source: seawater | place: Indian Ocean: North | collected 2010
CCAATTTATTAACACGGCAATTTTTCCATTAATAAATTTCATTAATTTATTACTTCATAAATTTGATTTTTAATATAACTAGAAATTTTATTTGGGAAATAATCATTATAATTTCTAAATTTGAAATATTTTTTAAATCTTTGCCGTAAATATTCAACAGGTTTATTATGATATTCAAATTTTTTTTCACCATAAAAATCTTTCCATATTTTTTCAAATAAAGAGAGATCTTGATCACTAATTTGTTTTTGATTTTTAACCAAACAAGGTAAGGCTACTGTTGATATTAAGAAATAACATATGTCTAAACCCCATGGTTCTTTTGGAGAAAAGTTTTCCCAATCTATAAAAACTGGATTTTTGTTTTTGTTGAATATAATATTTGAAAAGGTTAAATCTCCATGAGAAGGAACTTTAGCATTTGAAGGCCAACTGTTTTTATAAAATTCTAAAATTATTTTGGTTTCTTTTGCGTTTTCAACTAAACTATCCCAATATTTTATTACTTTGCCCTCAAAAAATGGATACTCCAAATAAGTATCGGTTAATCTACACTTTTCTAAAGATTGATTAAAATTTCTTAAATTTTTAATATACCAATTAAAACCCTTGTAATCATTTTTCAATAATTGTACTCCCCTTGCGTCTCTTGCAAACTTTCTAATTAGTTTGAGATTTTTGTACAAGACAACACCTGTCTTTTTCTTTAAATTATAATTTATTAATACTGTCATCTTAATCTTACTAAAATTAAATTAATTTTTTTAAAGTAAAACAAGCATCTAAAAAAGTCTTTTATCCATAAAAAGAAATCAGTAAGAATGTTATTATTTTTTTTCCAAAAATCTGGAATAAAATTGTTAGCCGTTGCTTCTTTTTGAAACTTATAAATAATTAAAATATTTTTATAAACTTTTCTCTTTAAAAAAGTTAAAAAAATAATTAATATCGAGCCAAAAAAACCTATTTTTCTAAAATCAAGCACAACATATAACAAGTTTTTATTTTTAATTTTTTTATTGAAATTTTTATAGCTAAATTTATTTAATAGTAAGATATTTTTTTTTATATCAAATTTTGTCTTAAAGTTATTTTCTAAAATGTTTAAAATATTGATAGTTTTGAAATTTTCAAAATTGAGCATTAATCCACATAATATTTAGGGTTTTTTATTTTTTAACTCTGATCTTAACTCATCATATTCTCTCATTTTCCTATTCATAAAATTTATTGTTAATTTTGTTTTAGCTGCAATTCCTCTTGGGGTTAGGATATATAAATAGCCGATTTTGTTACGATTTTTTTTAAAATTATTTAGCTTAACTAGGCCCTTTAATTTTAATTCTTTTAAGCAATAATTTAGTTTTCCTAAACTAAAACCTAAATTGTCTGCTAGTTCTCTTTGAGGTGCGGTTGGATTAACAGAAATTTTACGCAACACATTAAATTCATCATCAGATATCTTTTTGTTCATATTTTGAACATAGTGCTCAAATAATGAATTGTCAATAAATGAAATCTAAATCTATAAATTTTCCAACCCAATAATAAATCATACTAATCTTTTCTTATAATTCATAAATTTATAATAATCCTTTTTATTATCAAATTCATACCATCCATTTCTAAATTTTATTGCATGACATTTAATTTTTTTTTTTGAGTTTATCAAATTATTAATTAAATCAGTTAAGTAAGCTTTATTCAGAGAGTTCCCTGAAATCCCCCAGTTTTGTTTAGATTTATTTTTCTCATAATTCCAGATTGAAATAATTTGTTTATTTATAAATTTATTAGTTTTAATGACTCCAATATATCTTGCATCAATTTCATCCAAGTTATTCGTAGGTTTCCCAATTTCTTTAATGTGATTTAATTTATTGATTTTTAAAGTTTCGAGGTCATCAAATACATTATTGAATCTAAATTGCCAATATTTTTTCCAATTTATATCAACTCCAACTGCAAACCCCTTTTTAACTTTAAGCATTTTATTTAAAATATTATCAGATAAAAATATATCCGAATATAGGATAAGAGTATCCTTTCTCATTTTTTTTTGAGCTCTCATTAAAGAGTACAACATATTAGTTTTTGAAAATTTTCTATTAACAAAATAAGTTACATTATCAAATTTAAATCTATTAGATTTGTAGCCTGTTACGATAGAGATATCTTTGATACCTAAAGCTCTTAATTGTCTTAAAAGTCTGCTTATCAAAAGTTCTCCATTAACTTTCAAAAAACATTTTGGTTTATTTTTTGTCAAAAATTCCATTCTAGAACCGACTCCTGCTGCTAAGATAATTGCATTCATTTAAATAATTTTTTTAATCTTAAATTATCAATTGGATTTATTTTTTTTTCTCTTTCAGGATGCCACATCCATCCTTCTATAGGTTTTTTTTTATGTCTGATTGACTCTATATTTCCTTTTTTTGTAATAGTAGTGATTATAAAATTTTTTGGACAAAATTTTAAAGAATAATTGTGATAGCTATTAACTAATTTTGGATATTTTTCTTTAGTATTATTTATTAGTTCGTGCATTTTGTTAACATGGTTTTTTACTCTTTTTAATTTGCTTTTATAGAATATTCCTATCATTTGCATTCCATGGCAAATACCAAGTAAAGGAATTTGTTTCTTATCCGCATAACTAATCAGCAACATTTCCATAGAGTATCTTGAAGAATATTGTCTTATATCGTTACCACCAGACAAGATAATCCCTTTTATTTTAAGTTTATTAAAAAAGTCAAAAATTTTTTTTTGGGGCATTTTTACTAATGCATTAGAAATAATTATTGGATTATATGAATTAGTTAATAACCATTTGATCAAAGATTGATCTACTACATCGTTAATTTCATTTCTTGATTTAGCTTTTAAAATCTTTGGGTTTACAAGTATATTTTTCATTTTACTAAGCTTTCAATTTTTTTTGTTAAACAATTTAATATTAATTGTTCAGAATTTTTTAAATCTTCAAAAATTTTTTCACCAACCCCTATTGCAGCAGGTACTTTTAATTCATTGCATCTTATAGCCATATGAGAATTTGTTCCACCAAATTTAGTAACCAGCCCTTTTAAATTAAAATTAAAGATCCAATCAAATCCGGGGTCGGCATTTTCAATTAAAACAATTTTTTGATTAAGTGATATTTTTTTTAACTTATGACGATTATTAAGAAAGATTGTGTTTCCTGATATAATTTTACTCCCAATAAAATTTGGAGATGAAACTTGATATGGAACTACACCCGTTGCTTCGGAGTCTACGATTAAAATCGGAAGTTTAATATTTAGATAAGTTTCATATTTGTTCTTATTGATATTAATCATTTGTTTTATTGTTTTTTTAGATATTTTTTTTTGATTATTTTTAAAATATCTTCAATGGTTAAAAAAGAAACTTGTTTTTTTGTCAGTCCTATTTGCGTTGCGAATTCTGTAATTCTTTTTAAGATTAAATCTAAGTTTTTTGTGAAAACAAATTTCCCATATTCTCTAGCCTCTATTGATTTTTTTATATAGTCAAAAAATCCTTTAGTATTTAAATTTATTTCATTTTTTTTTAAAATTCTATCTATTTTCCTTATAGTAGATTCTTGTATATAAAATTTATTTTTTTCTGTTTTTAATTTAAAATTCTTTTTATTAATAAAAAATTTTTTAGGCAATTTAGCATAACTTTTAGAAGTAATATCATATGATCCAGGTCTTAGATGACCATATTTTTTGATAAATTTTTTATAAGTTATAATTTTTTTTGAAAGCAAATTACAATCATGAATAAATTTTGATGTAATAGTTTCAGTACTTGATTTAAAATTGTTGATATCTTTTTTATGCAAAATATTTAATCTAGATAATGAGCGTAGCATATTTTCAGCTATAAATGCATGTCTAGCTAATATTGCAAATGGTATTATTCCATAGTCAATAGTGAATTTAATTAATTTTTGAATATCTTTCTCATTTTTTAATATTTTATAATTTAGATTAATTTTTTCAATTTTCCTAAGATTAAATGATAACGAACCTTCCTCTCCATCTAAAAGATTTTGAGTAAATATTTTTTTATATGCTTTTTTTAAATAATTAATATCTCTTGAATTTAACAAGCCTGGACAAAGTCTATCAATTTGATTTTCAAAATCAAAAGTAAAAGAATTTACTACAAGTTCAAACTCAATCTTGTCATGTAAACTTGGAGTTTTTTTAAGTTTTTGTAAATAAAAATTTAAGAGCTTTTCCTTTAGTTTTTTTTTTATTCTTGATGGTAAAAATGAAATTATACTTTTTCTTAAATCAACAAATGGCTGACTGAGAAAAATCGTCATAAGTTTTTTATCTTTAAAACTACTGTTGTAGCCCATTATTTCCCTGCCCTTTATCCAAGAAGAGTTCAAAACTAACTTTTGATATAGTGAGGCTGATAACGGGAATGAATATTTGCCGATAATTTCTGCGGGGTTCCAATCTGGCATTTGACCATACAATGTTACCTGATTCTTCATTCTTCGATTAATATTTTTTTTTAGTAATTGTAAGCTTGAATTAATTTTACTCTCTTGTTCTTGGTATATTTTTTTTCTTAATACAAGAGGCCTAACTTGTAAAATATATATCTCTAATCTATGTGTTATAATGAATTCAATATCTAGAGGAACATTTTTTAAAAGTATTTCAACCTCCTGTACTGATCTTAATAATTTTGAAAATTTTTCAGATTTTACATTTGCTAAATTATTGTGATAAACGAATAATAACTTATTTGAATTTTCGGTTTGTCCCGAGGTTACTGTGTTTGATTTCCCGCTGACGTCATCATAATTAATTACATAATACTTTACTCCTGTATTTAAATCTCTGTTAAAAACTACGCCTGAGCAGTTTATGGAATTTACCATTTTTTGTATCAATATTTTGGATTTTACTGAAGATAAATTCTTATAGCTTTTAATTACCTTGTTTATGTAATTTTGAACCTTTGTCTCATTTCTCGTATCAATATTTAGAAAAGATAAATACTTTCCTGCATTTGATTTCTTTAAATTATCCTCATCTGCTCCAGATGATCGTATAGCAATTTTACCTGAAAATTTTTTTTTTATATTTTTTAGAATTATCTTTTTATTTTTTTTCCAATCTAAAACTGAAAAATAATATAATTTTGGTACCTTACATGATTGTAATTGCTTCTGTAAATTAGATAATGTTTCCGCTTTTGTTTTTATCATTTTTAAATTGAGCCATTTTCTTTTGACAATAGATTATTTAAAGTGTAAATGTTCAATTATTGAACACTATACATATTTAAAGAGAATAGACAAGGCGGTTTAAAAAAATTAATTTATGAGAAAATTAACTATAGTAAGTGAATTTTTAAACTTAAAAGAAAGAAAAATATTTAAAATTGTTTTTATATTAATGTTGGTTTCTACAACATTAGAAATTTTAAGCATTGGTGCTATTATTCCTTTTTTTTCTTTTTTGCTAAAAGGAAATTTAAATTATTTCTATGAAATTTTTAATATTGATAAAATAAATGGTGGAAATTACAATCTTGTTGTAATAAGTATAAGTGCTCTAATTTTAGTTTTTTTTCTTAAAAATTTATTTCTTGTGATTTTTACTTGGGTTGATACTTCTTTTTACTACAACACTGGTAAAAGAATTTCGGATGAGGTTTTTAAAAATTATCTTAATTCAAAATACCTTTATTTAATAAATAAAAAAAATTCTCGCCTAGTTTTTAACAGCTCTGAAGCTACCAAGATGCTTAGAAATGCTTTGATGAGTTACACACAAATTATCAATGAGATTACTGTATTAACTGGTATTTCTATTTTTCTTTTTTTCTTAGATTACAAGACATTTTCTCTAATTTTTCTCTCTCTAATTACAATAATGTTAATTATATATTATACGGTTAAAAATTTAAATTTAAGATTTGGAAAAGAATTTAAAAAGTATGAAACTAATTTTTTAAATACTATTATTCAAACATTTGATACCATTAAAGATATAAAAATAAAAAAGAAAGAGCAATTTTTTTTCAACGAATTTACAAAAAATAATTTTCAAAGAATTAAATTTGCGCATTTAAATATTTTTTTTGCTTTAATCCCGAAATATATTATTGAATTTAGTATAATAACAGTTGTATTATTGATTGTCTTTTTTCATTCAAGTCTTGATAGAAATTATGATCTTTTAATCATTAAATTAGGTGTCTTGTCTGCCGCAGCAGTAAGACTCTTACCGTCTGGATCTCGAATTATATCAAGCTTCCAAAGATTAAACTACTGTTATCCACTTTTAAAAGATTTAAAAATTGAATTAAAGGAAAATAAAAAGAACGCAAGTATTAAAATTAAAAAATATAATTCATTTTCAAATAAAAGGATTGATAGCTTTCACGCAAAAAATTTAAAATTTAATTATCCATTAAACCCTAAAAAAAAAATAATAGAAGATTTAAATTTGAGTTTAAAAAAAAATCAAATGACACTAATAACAGGAGTAACCGGAACAGGTAAAACAACTTTATTAGATATAATTACCGGATTGATTGAACCTCAAAAAGGTTACTTTAAGATCAACAAAGTGAAGTACAAATCTCTTCCAGATTTTTGGGTAAATAATATTGCTTATGTTTCTCAAAATATAGCTTTGATGAACTCATCAATTATTAAAAATATTCTTTTTGGTGAAAATGAAAAAAATATTGATCAAAAAAGATTAAAAAAAAGTGTAGAAAATGCACAACTTAAAAATTTCATTAAAAATCAAAAAAAAGGGTTGAATACATTTATTGGTGAAAAGGGTGTAAAAATTTCCGGTGGAGAAAAACAACGGATAGCTTTAGCTAGAGCATTTTACTCTAATAAGAAAATATTAGTTATGGACGAGGCTACTAATGCTTTAGACAAAAAAATCGAAGCAAAAATATTTAGATATTTAAAAAAAGAGGCAAAAGGAAAAATCATAGTAGTAATATCTCATGATTTAAGCTTAAATAAATATTGCAAAAATTTGATTAAATTAAACAAAGGGAAAACACGTAATGTTAAATAATAAATCAGTATTAATAACTGGCGGAACAGGTAGTTTTGGACAAATGTTTGTAAAGTCTATCATAAAAAAATATCCGAAAATAAAGAGATTGGTAATTTTTAGTAGAGACGAGTTAAAACAAAGCGAAATGTCAATTAAATTTCCAAAGTCGAAATTTAAATTTATCAGATTTTTTTTAGGAGATATTAGAGATCGAGATAGAATAAAAAGAGCAATTGTAGATATTGATTTTGTTATTCATGCTGCTGCTTTAAAACAAGTGCCTACTGCAGAATACAATCCAAACGAATTCATTAAAACTAATGTTTTAGGAGCTCAAAATTTAATAGAAGCATGTCTGGACTCATCAGTAAAAAAAGTTATAGCGTTATCAACAGACAAAGCAGCTGCCCCAATAAATCTTTATGGTGCAACGAAGCTATGTAGCGACAAACTATTTATTGCGGCAAACAATTATGTAGGAAAGAAAGACCTTATATTTTCAGTTTTAAGATATGGAAATGTTTTTGGATCAAGAGGCTCAGTTGTTCCAATCTTTAACCAAAAAATTCAAAATGGCAAACCCTTCGAAATAACTCATCCAAAGATGACAAGGTTCAATTTAACTTTAGCTCAGGCTGTAAATATGGTCTATTGGTCTTTAAAAAATTCTGTCGGTGGAGAAATTTGCGTCCCAAAAACACCTTCTTTTAATTTAGTTGATTTAGCATATGCAATGGATCCTAAAAGAAAAAAAGTTATTTCAGGAATAAGAGAGGGAGAAAAATTACATGAAGAGCTTATTACAATCAGCGATAGCCTAAATACTTTTGATATCGGAAAATACTATTTAATTCTTCCGGCAAGAAGTAACAATGTAATTAGCAGATTTAAAAAAAAATTCAAAAAATTTAAAAAAGTTAAGAATGACTTTTCTTACAACTCTCTAAACAATAATCAAAAGTTATCGATCTCGGACTTAAAAAAGATCTTAAGTACTTATGGAAAAAGCCAATAAGGTATTAGTCGCAGTCAACCTAATAAATAATATTGGTTTAGATAAACCAATTTTATTTGCGGGAGACTGGTGTTTGAAAAAAGATAAAAGTCAAATAATAAAAAATAGAAGTCATGTTTTTTTTCCAAGCATTTTTGATAAAAAAAAACTTTTGTTGTTCAAAGAAGAAATAGTGAGATTAAGAAAATTAATTCAACCTAAAATTATAGAAAATTTGAATAAAATCCATAATGTTAATTATGATTTAAATTTTTGGAATCTAATTTTAGACCCATGGTTAAGTGATTACTTAGAATATAACTTTACAAGATGGTTAACGATTGAAGAGGTAATTGATAACAATCAAAATACTTCGTTTGATTTTTTTTCTTATAAATTTGATAAATCCCAATTTGTATGTTTTGATGTTCAATCTTCTTTTGTAACACCCAATTTAAGCTCTGATATATATAATCAATATTTTTATCAAGAAATAATTAATTTTTTTAAAAATGAAAAAAATATAAATTTTATAGATACTGGTGAAACTTTAACTTATCAATCAAAAAAAAGAGAGAAGTCTAACATATTCCATTTTAATGCAAAAAAATTTTCTAGTTATTTAAAAAAATTATTTATTGGGAAAAATAGAATTTATATCAATGCTTGGGATATTTCAAGAATCGAACTTTTAAAAATAAATTTAGCTATTGGCCAGTTTCCTTTTAATCCAGGTTTCCTCTTTTCGGAAAAAAACTATATGAATATTTTGTCAGAAGATATTCTAAAATACGATGTAAATTTACGAAATAAAATAACATTTAATTTTCAAAAAAAAATTAATTTTGAAAGTTACATAATGAACAGAATTAAATTTGACCTTCCAAATTATACACTTGAAAATTTTAAAAAAATATACTCTTTTATCGAAAGTCTTAACCTGCATCAAAAATATATTATTTCTGGTGGTGATCATTTTTATAATGTACTATTTAAATTTTGGATGGCTTTTAATAAAAATAACAAAAATAAAATTTTGACATTGGATCATGGAATTCATAACGGTGTTGAAAGAGGACATGTTTTTTATCAAGAAGAAATAGGCGATATAAATTTAAATTTTTATAAAAAAATGAAACCAAAAGAGGTACAACTTCCCTCGCTAAGATTATCTAAATACATTAATATAAGAGAGAGAAATCGCTTAGCAGATAAATTGCTTTATGTATCTTATGATAACATGATTTATCCAAATAATATTCTAATATCACCTATTTGTAGTAAATCTAAATATGTTATCGAATATTTTCAGAAATTAACTCAATACCTTAGAGAGGATATAAATAAAGATGTTTTAATAAGACCTACTTTTAAAAAACACTTTCCTGTTCCATGGGTAAAAGATGAATTAATTGAAAAATTTTCTAAAAATTATAAAATAGTTGAAAAAAATTACATTAATTTTTATCGAGAATCAAAAATAGTAGTATGCACCTACCCTCAAACATCTTTTGCTGAAGCTTTGATTAGCGGACCAGCAATTCTGTTAACAAAATTAGATTTTTGGCCATATTTTAACAAATTTGAAGAACTTAAAAATGATATGATTGCATCAAAAATAATATTTCAAGACCCGATAGAGGCCGCCAAACATATTAATAATGTTTGGGACAATCCTTCAGACTGGTGGAATTCAAAAAATGTTAAAATAGTAAGACAAAAATTTATAAATGAAACAGCTTTAGCATCAAATAAAGCTTTAAATCTTTTTATAAACTATTTGAATGAAATAAAAAAAAAATGAAAGTTGTTATTTTAGCCGGAGGTCTTGGTACAAGAATGTCAGAGTACACTAATGCGGTTCCTAAACCTATGGTTACAGTAGCAGGTAAACCAATAATATTACATATCATGAACCATTATTCCAAATTTGGCTTTAAAGAATTTTATTTAGCCCTTGGATATAAAGGGAATTATATAAAAAAGTATTTTAAAAATAAAAAATTTAATGGCTGGAAAATCAATTTAATTATGACTGGGAAAAACACAATGACTGGTGGAAGGCTAAAGAGACTGAAGAAATATTTAAAGAATGAAACTTTCATGGTCACTTACGGTGATGGCGTTTCTGATGTAAACTTAAGAAAACTTTTGAAATTTCATTTTCAAAATAAAAAGAAGGTGACCTTGACGGCAGTTAGACCTCCTGCAAGGTTTGGTGGAATTAAGCTTAAAAACAACAGGGTTATTTATTTTAAAGAAAAATCAAAATTAGATGAAGGTTGGATAAATGGTGGTTTTTTTGTTATGGAACCAAGTTTTTTAAACTTTATTAAAAACGATAAAGTTTTCTTAGAGAGAGAACCGCTAGAAAATATTTGTAAAAAGAAACAGTTAGCTGCTTTCAAGCACGAGGGGTTTTGGCAATGTATGGATACTAAAAGGGATAGGGATCGGTTAAACAAAATTTTAAAAAATAGAAAAATTAAGTTTTGAAAAAAAAAGGAAAAATTTTAATTGTTGGAGGCACTGGATTTATTGGTTTTCATTTAGCCAAAAGATTATTGAAAAAAAAATTTAATGTAACTAGTATTTCAGCTCATAAGCCTAAAAAAATAAGATTTTTAAAAAGAATAAAATATATTGTCTGCGACATATCAAATAATAAAAAATTGAATGAAAAACTAGATTTGAATTTTCAGTATGTGGTAAACTTAGGGGGGTATGTTGATCATTCCAATAAAGACAAAACTTATAAAAGTCACTTCTTAGGATGTAAGAACTTAGCAAATTTTTTCGTTAAACAACCATGTTTAGAAAAATTTATTCAAATTGGAAGCTCACTTGAATATGGTAATCAAAAATCACCACAGCAAGAGAGTTTGATTGGAAGTCCTAAATCTATTTATAGTAAAGCTAAATATTTGGCTACTAATTTTCTTATCAATCAATATAGAAAAAATAAATTACCAGTTACAATTTTAAGACTTTATCAAATTTATGGACCCTATCAAGATGTTAACAGATTTTTACCAATTTTAATAACTTCTTGTTTAAAAGATAAAAAATTTCCTTGCTCTAATGGAAATCAATATCGAGATTTTCTATATGTTGATGATCTTGTTTCGGCAATAGAAAAAATATTAACTAATAAAAAATCAAATGGTGAAATTTTGAATATTGGTATGGGAAAACCTATCAAGATCAGACACCTTATAAACTTAGTCAAAAAAAAAATTAATAAGGGTAAACCTCAATTTGGTAAAATAAAACTTAGAAAAGATGAGTCTTTTAAAACATACCCTAACATTGAAAAGATAAAAAAATTTATTAAATGGTCTCCAAAAAGTAATATAGAAAAAAAATTAAACTCTCTAATTAATTTTTATAAAAAAAACTCTATTTATTATTCTTAATATACTTCAAGTATCCAATAATTAAGCTTAAAGATAGAAAGATAAAAGTCGCATTAGATGTAGTAAAAAAACTTCCAGTGCTTTTAAAGAAGAAAAATTCAACTATAAAATTAAGTAAAAAACAGTAAAAAAGATTTTTTTGATTAATATTTAATCTTGAAGCTCTAACGGTCGTCAGTTCTTTAATAACAATATTTATGAATGCTAATAGTAAAACAAAATATCCTATGAGGCCAGTATCAACCAAAATTTCGAGGTGATAATTATGTGGATGATTTCCACATGATCTGTTTGGTAGGTATTCTTTTTCTTTACACTTAATTCTAAAAGATTTTATTCCATTGCCTAATAAGATTCTATCATTCCAGATATCAATAGCTGTGGTGTATAGTTTTGCATGACCTGTGCCAAATGAGTAAACTTCATAATCTTCCCTTTTAATCGTAATTTCATTGTAATAATTATTAGTAAAGGTAATATCTGTTTTTTCCAAGTCTGGATGTTCCTTTCCCATTTCTAAAGTAATGTTTGGCACTAATGCAAAAATATTTTCGTAAAAACTTTGATAGTGATGCGATAATCTCTTATCAAATTTAATTACTGTGATAAAAATAATAGAAATTAATAAAAAAATTGAGATAAATTCTTTTCTTAATTCTTTGAATACAAAGATTCCTAAAGACACAAACAAAACACTTGATAAAAAAGGCATTCTATTTCCTGAAATTAAAATCGCTGTCAATGGGATTAGAAACATAAATAAAAATATTAAATAATTATTAATTGCTGATTTATTTTTTTTAAGAGTAATTAAAATTATAAAGCAGCTTATGAGAAAAAATTTTTGAATGTAGCTGCCTGCAATTTTTTCATCATTAAATATTCCTGAAATGTGAGGTGTTTCATAATTGATAAATTTTATGAAATTTAAATCTATGTACTGAAATATAATATTAAGAGAAACCAAAAAAGAAAAGGTAAAGGAAGAAATTAAAAAGAGTTTAAGATTTAAATGCGCTTTATTCATCATAGAAAAAATGATTAAAATGATAAAAAAGTATCTAAAAAACAAAAAGGATCTTAATAAACTCTCTTGATTATAATTAAAGAAGCTTTCTACTATAGTATTAAAAAAAACTAACAAAAAAAAAGCTAGTAGAAGTCTTATGTGAGTAAAATTATTTAAATAGATAATTTCTTTCCAATATTGAAAAATTCCAAATAATAAAATTGAAAGAGATAAGATATTTATAGCAAAATTACCTATAATAAATGCTAAAGGAATTAGACAAATAGATATATTTAAGATTTTAATTGGTATTTCATTAGTTTTATTAATTTTATTTAGGAGCATTGTTTTTTTTTACCATATATCTATATAACTATATAATTTATATTGTAATTTTCTCGGGCGTGTAGTTCAGTGGTAGAACGCTACGTTGACATCGTAGAGGTCATAAGTTCAATTCTTATCACGCCCACCAAAAGGCTTAGCATAGCTCTATTATTAGGCTATTTACAACATTATATAAAAATAATATAAATCACTGCCTGGTAATTATTGCGAAGGGGCAACACCCGATCCCATTCCGAACTCGGAAGTTAAGTTCTTCAGCGCCAATGGTACTTTGTCTTCAGACACGGGAGAGTAGGACATTGCCAGGCTTTATGAATTGTTATGAAAATTGCTAGTTCTTTAAAATCGCTAAAAAAAAGAGACCTTAATTCTAAACTTGTAAGGCGTAGAGGAAAGGTCTACATAATTAATAAAAAAAATCCAAGGTTCAAAGCTCGACAAGGTTAATTATGGATAATCAAGAACATAAAAACACTTGGAATATTTTCACAAAATTTGTTTTTTGGGGCACAGCAGCTGTTATTGCTTTATTAATTATTTTGGCTTTAACATTGTTATAATAAAAATTTGAAATTTATGAATGTTGGCTCTGTAAAAGAAGATCTTAATTTAGAAAAAAGAGTTTCGATCACACCTGATACTGTTAAAAATATTATAGATCTTGGTTTAAAAGTAGTTATAGAAAAAAATTATGCTAGGCACCTCGGCATTGAAGATGATTTATACAAAGAAGCCGGAGCCAAAGTTTTAGATAAACCTGATGAAGTAATGGGATCTTCAGATCTTTTGATGAAGGTAGGCTGCCCAAACGAGGCTGAAATAAAAAATTTAAAAGAAAGCTCTATTCTATTAGGAATGATTAGTGCGAAAAAAAATAGGAAAGAAATTAATGAGATTATTAAAAAGAAAATAAATATTTTTTCATTAGAAAGTTTACCTAGAATTACAAGAGCTCAATCCATGGATGTTTTGTCTTCTCAATCGAATTTAGCTGGATATCGAGCAGTAATTGACTCGATTTATGAATTTGAAAAGGCCATACCAATGATGATGACAGCCGCGGGAACTGTACCAGCTGCAAAAATTTTAATTATTGGTGCTGGTGTCGCCGGGCTTCAGGCTATCGCGACAGCTAAAAGACTAGGTGCTGTAGTATCAGCAACAGATGTAAGGCAAGCATCTAAAGAACAAGTGGAAAGCTTAGGCGGAAAATTTTTAACCGTAGAGTCTTCAGAAAACTTGGAGTCCAAGAGCGGGTATGCAAAAGAAGTAAGTGAAGATTTTAAAAATAAACAGAGTGATATGCTTAAAGATGCTTTAAAAAAAAATGATATCATTATTTGCACAGCATTAATTCCAGGGAAACCTGCTCCTAGAATATTAACAGAGGAAATGATCTCCTTTTTGAAGCCAGGTTCCTTAGTTTATGATTTAGCAGCAGAACAGGGCGGCAATTCTGCACATTCATCTCCAGGTAAAACAAATTTAATAAATGGTGTTAAAATAATTGGTGTAAAAAGTCCGATGAATAAACTTCCATTGACCGCTTCTAATCTTTACTCTAAAAATTTATTTAGTTTTATAAGAAATTTATATAGTAAAGAAAAAAAAACATTTAATATAAATTTACAAGATGAAATAATTGAGAAAACACTTTTAAAGGAAATTGATTGATGGAAATAGATCCTTTTATTTTTAGATTAAGCATTTTTATATTATCAATCTTTGTTGGTTATTATGTTGTATGGAGCGTTACTCCATCTTTACACACACCTTTAATGTCTGTTACCAATGC
>MDSZ01012773.1_pt1 | contig 14631 bp, 19 predicted proteins | sample 811201 | NCBI WGS metagenome assembly MDSZ01 (sample SAMN05326647, study PRJNA326480) | marine metagenome | isolation source: seawater | place: Indian Ocean: North | collected 2010
AGAAAAATCAATGATCATAAATACGTAATGCACACACTTGAAAAATGTAAGGAGTATATCTATGAAAACAATTATTCTATTAGGTAGAGGCACTGAAGGTTGCGGAGTTACGCAATGTGCTATCCAAATGCAAAAAGTAACAGGAGCTACTATCCTTTCTGCTAACGATAAGAAATGGGGAAGAGCTAAAGGACTTGACATCGAACAACTTGAAATGTCTATAGGAAAAGACTATGAAGCGATGTCACAGCAGATCAATGAATATGATCTCTGTATTGTGTATTCAGTTCCTTCTAAAAGTCATCCGCAAGATTGTCAAGACAACTTTCTTAAACTTTTAGATCTCATAAATATTAGAAAAGCATTCATTAATGTAGATCACAAGGCGGCATCTATTGCACGTAATGCTAATCTTGTAGAAGTCTGTAAAAAAGTAGATGTGATTATGACACACTCTATGGAAAATGATTTCTGCAAATTCATGAGAAAAAATAAGATTCAAACACCTCTTACTAAGATGGGTCTTGGATTTGATTATGACGGGCATAGGGCCAAGTACTGGCGACCTATTGAAGAACAACAACACGACATGGTGCGTTGGATCGGTAGGACTGCAATGTGGAAAGGCCCCGCTCTCATGATTGATTACCATCAAGATGCTTTGATGAAAGAAGGATTTATTACGGTGCTTGAAGGTCTTGAGGCTTCTATTCAGTATCCTCTTGTTTTATATAGGGATAATAAAGAAGATAATCCCATAGATAGAAGAAAGGTTGAAAATTATTTTAGACCTGAGAAAAAATATAATGAAGTTAAATTTACTCAGGATTTGTATGGAAAAGAAGAGCCCAACAAAGGTGCTTACTTATATCCTCAGTACACTAATGAAGAGTGCATGAAGAGGATGGCGCTTTCAGCATTTGGTTCTGACTTATATCATTTAAAAGCAGAAACTTATGGTGATAATATTGAGAACTGTCATGCTGAGTGTATTGCATCGGGTACAGTTCCACTTTTTCATAAACACTTTTGTGATAACGTTATTCACCCTTGGTCGGGTGATCCAATTAGTCAATGCAAAGAAAGTGGCACCCTTGGTGTTGACTATACTAATTTCGAAGAGTGCTGCGCAATAATGGTTAAACTTAAGAACGATCCATCTATGAGAGATGATTGGCGTGAAATGGCTTTTGAATTTTGGAAGCAACACTCTGACGGTAAGAGAGTTGTTGATGATATTATTTGGAAAGCTATGAACACGGAATCTAACCAACCACAAGGACTAGAGGAGTTTTTCGTATGAAAGTATTCATAACAGGTATTGCAGGAATGATCGGCTATCATACTGCAAAAAAATTAATAGAAGATGGCCACGAAGTTTGGGGAATCGATGATCATAATGAGTATTATGATCCTCAACTTAAACAAGACCGAGAAGATATTCTTATTAAAATGGGAATGAAACGCCCAATGATAGGCGATATCAGTGTGGTTGATTTTCAAGGAGGCTTATTTGACGATTATGATATCATCTTGCATCTAGCAGCATATGCTAATCCTAGGCATGCTATGGAGTTTCCTGAAGATTATGTGCAGACAAATATAATGGGAACAGAGCAGATTATACGTGGTGCTAAGAGATCTAAGAAACCAGTCGTATATGCTTCAAGCTCATGTGTTATGCATGGTCAACCATTGCCATGGAAAGAAGAATTGACAGAGCCACACTATCAAAACAATCCTTATGGCTGGTCTAAGTACGTGAATGAGTGTCAATTTAGCTATGCTAAACTTCCAGCTTCTGCCGGACTAAGATTTTTTACTGTGTATGGTCCTTATGGTAGACCAGACATGGCTCTGTTTGATTTTACGAGAGCAATTGTTGAAGGAGAACAAATCAAAGCGTATAACAATGGAGAGATGTTTAGAGATTGGACATACGTCGAAGATATTGTTCAAGGTATTATCTTAGTCTTACATGCAACTCTTGAAGGAAAGCTTGAAAGTAAACATGAGATTTTTAACATTGGCTATGGTGCTAAGACAAACCTGATGGATTTTATCAAATACATTGGTGAAGATCTTGGTCGTGAACCAGATGTACTACTAGCTCCTATGCATCCTGCTGATACACCAGTGACCTGGGCTGATACGAGTAAGTTGCAAAAACTTGGATACAATCCAACCACTCCTCTTAGAGAAGGTGTAACTAAATTCGTTGAATGGTACAAGGAGTATTATAATGTTAATTGATTTGTCAGTAGGAATAATTGGATACGGCTTTGTAGGAGGAGCCGTGTCCTATGGGTTTCAAACTCCAGGTACAAAGCAATACATTATAGATCCTAAGCTAGGATCTACTATTGGGAAAGATTTACCAAAGGATGTAAATGTAGTTTTTGTTTGTGTTCCTACACCAATGAATGATGATTTTTCAGTAAACTCATCAATAGTAGAAAAAACTGTTATAGAACTTTTAGAACATACAGAGCATTGTCCAATTGTAATTAAGTCTACAGTCACTCCTGATAAACTTAAGAAACTTCCTAAAGATTTACGAGTGATCTATAATCCAGAGTTCTTAACGGAAAAGAATGCTAATGAAGATTTCATTAATCCTAAAATGCACGTCTTTGGAGGTGACCCGGGAAACACTCATATGTTAGAACACATGTACAATCAGCATAGTTTATGTCGTCCATGCCCAGTATTTCATATGAAGATGGAAGAAGCCAGTCTTGTTAAGTATGGCATAAATAGTTTCTTAGCAACCAAAGTACTTTGGTTTAATCAATTTTTTGATGTAGTAGCAGATGAAGATGCCAATTACAACAGAATCATTACAGCGATATCGACAGATCCACGAATCGGAAACTCGCATACATTGGTTCCTGGGTTTGACGGGAAACGTGGATTTGGTGGAGCATGCTTTCCTAAGGACACTACAGCATTCTCTTCATTTGCTCCGGAATTCACTGTTCTCAAAAAAGTCATTGAAGAGAATAACAAGTATAGACGCGGATACGAAAAAGATGAAAGAGAGCTGGAGCAAAACGTAAATTATGGCTAAATATGCTAGTATAGTTCCACTAATAGGTGGAGAAACCTTTGCAATGCAAAACGTATTCGGAACAAAACCTGAATACGTTTTGTCATACACACCATTTAAATCAAATGACGAGCAGCTACTTAATTATTATGGCGGTGCTGTCCCTTATTATTTACTTGATGACGGAGGCAAAGCACCATCCTCAGTTGATGTTCTTAATGCCGTTTGCCCTTGTGCTGGTCTTTCTTCCCTTTCTACTACTAGTAGTGCTGATAGTGCTGTAAATGATTGGATGCTAAAGTCAGCCAAGTATATCTTAGAGGACGTGAGACCTAAAGTTTTCTGGGGAGAAAATGCACCTAGGCTTGCCAGTAAAATGGGTGAACCTATAGTTAGAAAAATGAGAAAGCTAGCAGAAGATAATGGATACACTGTTTCATTGTACAAGACAAGATCTATCTTGCATGGCTTATCTCAAGTAAGAGAAAGAAGTTTTTATTTCTTTTGGAAAGGGAATAAGGTTCCTGTCTTTGAATATTATAAGAGACCTTATACAAATATAGCTGATCAGATCAGAAGCAGTGCACGTAACGATTTTGATCCTATGAATCAAATGCTTGTTAAAAGCTCTAAACCAAGCGAAGATCCATTTTACAGATATGTTCTTGAAGAGATTCATGGCGGTATTACGCACATGGATTTTTGTAAGAAGATTGACAAGACATGGGACATTATGCACTACATTGAAGATGAAGCGAAAGTGACATACGATAATGTTTCAATGTGGATGGATAAAAATGGATATGCTAAACAAGCTGTCAGAGCTATGAACATGCATGAAAAATTGCAATCTGGTGGTAACATCATGAGAAGAGGAGTTGTAGTTCCTAAAGATTATATTGGAGCTTTTGTTGGTGCATATCCTCATATGCTTACTCATCCAGATGCTGATAGGTTCTTAAATGTAAGAGAATGTCTTGATATTATGAAGATGCCAAGAGATTTTCAATTACAAGGAGGAACAAAAAATCTTAATATGATTTGTCAAAATGTACCAGTGACTACAGCCACAGACATGGCTTCTAATGTTAAGAAGTTCTTAGATGGAAAAGCAGAACTAATTGAAACTGATTTTGCAATACAAGATAATAAAGCAAGAACTTTTGATTACGATAAACCAGTCAACACACTTGAGTCATTTTTATAATTTACATTTGACTCAAACTGTGGTATAATATATAAAAATCAAAGGAATTGCTAATGCCTAAAGTTGTAGATAACTTTCTTCCAGAAAAAGTCCATAGACGTATTTACGAAGTTTTATCTGATATAGAAATGTCGCCAAATTTTCCATGGCACCTTGCGCATACGGTAACCCATGGGCAAAAAGAAGATGATAATTCTTTCTATTTTTTTCATTTATTTTATACTCAAGATCAGCCTCAATGCCAATTTTATGAATTGCTATTTCCTTTGCTAGAAAAAATAGATCCTAAAGCTCTTATAAGAATAAAAGCAAATCTTTATCCAAATCAAGGAAGCGTAAGAGAGCACGCTATGCATAGAGATTTTCCTTATAAGCACAGCGGCGCCTTATATAGTCTAAATACATGTGATGGCTATACTAGAATAGGTGATGAAAAAATACCTTCAGTTGCAAACAGATTAATATTGTTTGACCCGTCTGAATCACATTGTAGCTCAACTTGCTCAGATGCTAAATATCGCATGAATATCAATATCAATTATTTTTCGTAGGAGAAGCACATGTCCATAATGGATAAACTTAAGAAAAACTCAAAGCTCGATTATACTGAGGTCTTGGCTGAATCAAAATTCTTTACTGAAAAAGAAATGATTCCAACCGACGTGCCTATGATCAATGTTGCTCTTTCCGGCTCAATTGATGGAGGCCTTGTACCAGGACTTACTGTTTTGGCTGGTCCTTCAAAACATTTCAAAACATCATTTGCACTACTCATGGCGAGTGCGTATCTTAAAAAACATAATGATGCTGTAATGTTATTTTATGATTCAGAGTTTGGTTCGCCAGAAAATTATTTTAAGCAATATGATATTGATACAAATCGTGTTCTTCATACACCTATTACTAATGTAGAAGAATTAAAATTTGATCTGATCGGTCAACTTGAAGAGCTTGATAGAAATGACAATGTGATTGTGGTTATAGATTCTATTGGTAATCTTGCTTCTAAGAAAGAGATGGAAGATGCTCTTAACGAAAAATCAGTAGCTGATATGTCAAGAGCAAAAGCATTAAAGGGATTATTCCGTATGGCAACACCTTATCTTGCTATGAAGAATATTCCAATGCTTGCAGTTAATCATACTTATAAAGAGATTGGTCTCTTCCCTAAAGATATTGTTGGTGGTGGTACTGGAATCTATTACAGTGCTGATAATATTTGGATTGTTGGTAGACAGCAAGATAAGCAAGGGACAGAGATTAAAGGATATCATTTCATCATTAATGTAGAAAAATCTCGTATGGTACGAGAAAAATCCAAGATTCCAATTTCAGTATCTTGGGAGGGAGGAGTTGAAAAATACTCAGGCTTACGTGAAGTAGCAATGGAAGGTGGATATGTAGAAAAACCTTCTCCAGGTTGGTACCAAAAAGCTGGTACTGAAAACAAAGTTAGAGAAAAAGATACTTTAACTGAAGATTTTTGGAAACCTATCTTAGAAGAGACTGACTTCAAAGATTATGTTAAGAAGAGATTTCAAATATGAATGAACCAGTTAATGTTAATAGAAGATCTGAAGGGGTACATTATCAGATGATTCCAGATCTTGCAGATGAGCAAGCTTGGAATGTTAGAATATTAGAAGGGCCTTTTTCAGAAACAGTTATTAGATTTGATAACGTTCAAGCAGGCCCAGCAGAAGATGATTCAGAGGGCGATCCTCTGTTGCATTTTAACTTTACAATTCAATCTTCACCAGACACCGATTTAACGCCAGACAATGTAGACTTACAAACAGAGTGCGGATCTATTTTGATGGCTGTTATACAGAATGCGATAACTGATAGACATGTCAGAATCGGTGATCATGATCTGGTTGATGATATTAGAGTTAATGTTGGAAATAACGAAGACGCACCCATAATTGACAGGAGTAATAGTGAGTAAGATACTCGTATGTGGATTGCCAGGATCCGGAAAAACTTGGCTAGCAGAAAGACTACAAAAAGTTCTTGAGTGTGCATGGTTTAATGCAGATAAGATTCGCGGTCAAGCAAATGATTGGGATTTTACTCCAGAAGGCCGCATAAGACAAGCAATGAGAATGAATAACATTGCCAACTTTGAGTCTGAATGGTGTGGCAGAATTGTCATTTGCGATTTTGTAGCTCCTACTGATAGAACTAGAAAAGAGTTTAGCCCAAACGTTACTATCTGGCTCAACACTATTGAGGAAGGAAGATTTGAAGATACAAACAAAATGTTTGAAGATCCAGAAATGGCAGACTTTGTGGTAGATAAGTTTTTATCTGATCAAGAGATTGAAGAAATGGGTAACACAATTAAGGAGATGATTAAGAATGGCGGTGTTTGATTGGGAAAAGCCTACAGTTCAAATGTTAGGTAGATGGCAGCCTTGGCATGATGGCCATCAAGAACTTTTTAAGCGTATTCATGCTATGACTGGTCAAGTGTGTATTATGATCAGAACAGTTCCTTCTACTACTGAGGCAAATGAAAGAGTGCCCGGACAAGATGATAATCCTTTTACTTTTTTTGAGGTTAAAGATGCGATTAAAAAAGGCTTGGCAAAAGATGGTTTTACATTTTTAGAAGACTATGTTATAATAGAAGTACCAAATATTGTAGACATTAGTTACGGTAGAGGTGTTGGATATACATTTACCGAACACGATCTTGGAAAAGATATTCATGAAATATCTGCTACTAAGATTAGAAAACAAATGAGAGAAGAAGGTACACTTGCAACAAAATCTTGAACTAACTATATTAAGACATATTCTTACGAATGAAGACTTTATGAGAAGAGTCCTGCCTTTCATTAGGCCGGACTATTTCACTGGTGTTCATCGTACTTTGTTTAATCTCGCTGGAAAATTTGTAGCAAAATATAATAAACTGCCTGGTAAAGAATCATTTAAAGTTGAAGTAGATGAAGCCAGCAATCTCACAGATGAGCAGTATAAACAAACTATTGAGATGCTGCCTGATCTCTTTTCAAATGAAAAAGTTGATCCCAAATGGCTTGATGATGTAACTGAAAAGTGGTGTCAGGATAGAGCATTGCACAATGCTATCATGGAATCAATCTCAATTATTGAAGGAAAACATGATAAGCTCACTAAAAACGCTCTTCCTGACATTTTATCAAAAGCACTTAGCGTATCATTTGACAATAATGTCGGTCACGATTATGTTGACAATGCAGATGATCGTTACGAATTTTACCACACTGAAGAAGAAAAAATTCCTTTCGATCTTGAATACCTCAATAAGATTACAAAAGGTGGAGTTCCAAACAAGACTCTTAATATATGCTTGGCTGGCACTGGCGTTGGTAAGTCTTTGTTTATGTGTCATGTTGCATCTAGCTCTTTAGTTCAAGGTTATAACGTACTTTACATTACAATGGAAATGGCTGAAGAAAGAATAGCAGAACGTATTGATGCTAATCTTCTTAATACGCCTATTGATCAGATTGGTAACATGTCTAAAGATATGTTTACTACTAAGATTGAAAATCTTTCAAAGAAAACAACTGGCAAACTTATTGTCAAAGAATATCCTACTGGCTCTGCTCATTCTGGTCATTTTAGAGGACTATTAAATGAGCTTAAATTAAAAAAATCATTTCATCCTGACGTGATCTTTATTGATTACTTAAATATATGTGCTTCATCTAGAATGAAAAGTCTAGGTGGTGCTATAAATTCTTACACTTACATTAAAGCAATCGCTGAAGAGCTAAGAGGTCTTGCGGTTGAATTTAATGTTCCAATCTTCTCAGCTACTCAAACAAATCGTCAAGGATTTACGAGTAGTGACATTGGTCTTGAAGATACTTCAGAATCTTTTGGATTACCAGCAACTGCTGATCTTATGTTTGCACTCATATCATCTGAAGAACTTGAGCAATCTGGTCAACTGATGATCAAGCAACTTAAGAATAGATATAATGATCCAGTACAATATAAAAGATTTGTTGTTGGTGTGGATAGAAGTAAGATGAGACTTTATGATGTAGAAGAGACTCAGCAAGATAGGTTGATGGACGATACACCTGTTTTTGATAAGTCACAGAATGAAAAGTTTAAGGATTTTAAATTATGACAATTGCAGTTTTCGATCTTAAGAATTATGAAAATGAAATAACAGAAGTACGTAAAAAATATGTTGAATATTTTGGACTAAGATATGGTTGGGGATCAAATAAAAATTTACCATTTGATCAAGGACATTGGAATAGACCTATACTCATTAAGAGTAGATATTTTCCTCTTGATATGTCAGATCACCCTAACTTTATACATGGAGATCCTGAAGCTTCTGAAATTTGGAATGCTATCAATTCGCAATTAGGTGGTGGAAGAGCTGTAGTAAGAGCATATATTAATGGATACACTTATGGCACAGATGGATATGTTCATACAGATGATTCCGACACTTTTAGAAAATATGGTGAAGATGGAATATCAGAAACAGTTATCGTATATCTAAACGATAAATGGAATATGAACTGGGCAGGAGAAACAGTTGTATTTGATGAAAACCAAGAAATTGGTAAGGCCGTAATTCCAAAAAAGAATCGCGCGTTTGTATTTGATTCACATTTATTGCATGCTGGTAGAGCTGTTTCTAGAGCATGTACAGAATTAAGATCAGTCTTAGTTTATAAGACAGCTAAGAAAGATATGTATGAACATCCTGCAGCAAGATATATTTTAGACAATTCAGTAGTTAGTCATAGTGGATCTCCTACTGGAAATCTGTTTGGTCATCTATGGAATGTAATGAGACTTTTAGAGACTAATAAGTTTGATTTTGATACATGCGCCGCAGCTTTATTTCATTCCGCTTATGGAAATCAACATTTCGCAAAAGGCGTAGTACAAGACAGAGATCATGTTAAAAAGTTGATTGGCGAAAGAGCAGAAAGATTAGCATGGGAGTTCTGTCAGTTGAAAGAAAGATACAGCCAAGTTGCTATGAATCTTAATAAGTATAGTGATGAAGATAGAGAATCGCTTCTTGGAATACTATGGGCTAATGCGCTAGAAGCAGGAGAAAATACAGAAAGATGGGAACAACACTTGCTCCATAAAAATATAAATTTTGGTGACCAAAAATACAAAATTTTATAAATAAAACTACCATGATGAATAAAGTTCGTCTAGTGAGCTATTCTCAGCCGGCAGACCCGCCTGAGATTAAGAGTAAGAATGATGCACAATTTTCAAGGATAAAAAATGCAGAGGATCTCATCGCGTATTGCGCCCGTGTATCCAACCCATCGAACCAAGCCAACACCAAAACGGCGCCAAGACTACTGTCATATCTCATCAAAGAAAGACACTGGTCTCCGTTCGAAATGGTATCAGCTTGCCTTGAGATAGAGACTACTCGAGACATAGCTCGTCAAATGCTCAGACACAGAAGTTTTTCTTTCCAAGAGTTCAGTCAAAGATATGCTGATCCACAAGATATGGAAAGTGCCTTTTCCCTTAGAGAAGCTCGTCTCCAAGACCCCAAGAATAGGCAAAACTCAGTTGATATTGAGAATGATCCTTCCATTCAACTCGATGCTAAGAGGCAAGAGTTGGTAACCGAATTTAGAAGACGACAACACGGAATTATCAATCAGGCTAAGACAGCTTATGATTGGGCCATTACTAATGGCATTGCCAAAGAGCAAGCTCGTGTTGTTCTTCCAGAAGGACTCACCACATCGCGACTATACGTCAACGGATCGATCCGATCATGGATTCATTATATAGAACTTCGGTCTGGCCACGGGACTCAAAAAGAGCACTCAGATCTCGCACGCAAATGTGCAGATGTGCTGGAGCCCGTCTTCCCATTAATTAGGCAGTTTGTAAATTAGGGGTTTACTTTCTGCCCAATCTATGATATAATAGAATCATGTTAAAAAAAGTAGTACTAGCCTTACTATGGTCAATAGTATGTACGACAGCGCATGCGTCGTCAACTATTATCGGTACAGGCACGGCAGAAAAACCGATGAGGTTTTATTATAACAAAGAATCAATACATTGCATGGCACTAAACATTTATTTTGAAGCGAGAAACGATCATACAGCAGGACAAGCTGCGGTCGGAGATGTCGTTTTAAATAGAGTTATGCACAAAGATTATCCTAACTCAATATGTGCAGTCATAAAGCAAGGACCTGTCAGTAGATGGTGGAAAGAAAAAGGTAAAGAAGTACCATTAAGAGACAGATGTCAGTTTTCTTGGTATTGTGACGGTAGGTCAGATGAACCAAGAAAAGGTGACTCCTGGCAAAAAGCATATGATATTGCTTTAGGTTTAGTAGTATTGAATCGATATCGAGGTATAACAGAAGGAGCAACACATTATCATGCAACATACGTCAACCCAAGCTGGTCCAAAAATCTCTTTCTCGTCGGCAGAATCGGCGAGCACATATTCTACAGAAAGTAGTAACTATGATGGATGTCTACCACTCACTATAAACGGTGTTAATATTATGAAAGAAGATATATCAGTCGAAAGACAACAGGCTATCGATTTTGATGGCGAAATGTTTGACAGTGTATTCGATAAGAAGTATAAATTTTCTGAAGGAAAATCTCTTAAAGAACTAAGACAATACGTTGATAGTACATATGACAGTCACTATTCAAAAAATAAGTATCAGGCAACTGAATTTATTTTGGATAGTGGCCATGGTACAGGATTCTGTATGGGAAACATTCTTAAATATGCTCAGAGATATGGAAAGAAAGGAAACGGAGATGAAAGCAGGAAAGATCTTATGAAAATACTGCATTATGCTTTAATTCAACTTCATATACACGATGAAGTTTTGTATAAATAGAGATATAGCGTAGAAGCAATTTGAAAGTTATACTGGACGCCGGGGCAGAGCCGGCCGCCTCCACCAAAAATGCATGGGACCGAAATTAAAAAGATACACATTGTACGATAAAAAAGGATTCGTAGTTATTATCACGACGTGCAAGAAAATATATCTTAAATACCGTGCACTTTTGATGGGGGCGAAATCAGGGTCGACAGGTAATGAATAGGAAAGTGGAGCTATCCCGCGGAAGCTGGGTTAACGCAACAAACCAAGTAGTCGCAAACAATAACGATTACACACCTGCTCAGTATGCACTTGCTGCTTAATTGAGCTGCGCCACCGGGAGCGTGGAAACAGAATCCCGGATACACATAGAGGATCAAATGAGCAAGATTAAAATAGCACCAGTTTTAACAGAAAAGCAATTAAAAGTTTTAAATGCCGTTAAGAATCAATTGACTCTACATCAAAGTTCTTTTGGTGATTATGGATTTGATGAATCACCGTCAGAAGATTATTTAGTCGTGTTAGATGAACCAGCACAAAATCATTTTGAACCAATCTTTGTTTCTTATTACAATTCATTTGAACCTATCAAGATGATGGCTGATGTTAGAGTTAGGCCTGTGCAACACCCAGGGGAAAATGATCCTAGCATTGCTGAAGAAGATTTTCATCCTAAAAAAGATCTTAAACGAGGTAGATTAGAGCATAATAGAAAATATGGGTGGATTTATAAAGAAAAAGATGAGCATGCTGTTAAAGATCCAACTAACAAGATCCTTTCTCACTTCACAGCTTACATACCTCTCATAATTTCAGGAACTGGAGTTGACCTTCATATTTTTGATAGGAGGAATAACGGTGCTAAGAGCAAATATTTTACAGCTGCGCCTCACGTAGTAATGAACTTTGAAGATACTTCATACCATGATGACGCACATGCAGATTGTAATCATCACCCCAAAGCATGGTTTAAAGGATTAAAGCAAAGACATAAGGTGTCTTTAGTTCAAAACAAACCAGTTTTTTTTGATTCTAGTTATATACACACAACAAATAACTGGACCAAGGGCGGAGCTGCTACTGGAATTTCTGTCATGAAAATTACTTTTAAGAATAAAATCTTAAAATTGTCCGAGGATGCCCTTTGGCCTCTAGCGACCACTCCTAAATTTTCGCCCTGGAAATTTATGATGGCTAATAACAGTGATTGACCCAGAAAAAAATCCTTTCAATTTATTAGTTGCTGACATAACACACAAATGTAATATGGAATGTGCTAACTGTTACATTCCAAACAGAGACATACCTGATATGGATGTCCAGCAATTATATAAATTCCTAAAAAAACTTCCTAAAAGAATAATCGTAAGACTCATTGGAGCTGAACCTACAATGAGAAGTGACCTTCCTGACATCATACGCAATGTCAAGAAGTGTGGTCATAACGTCAGCCTCACCACAAACGGCTTAAAGTTATCATCAAAAAAATATGTAGAAAAACTTAAAGCGTCTGGATTAAGAATGGTTTTAATATCAATGAATGGCGCAGATGATCCAGATGCTTATGATGAATTAGATGGCGGACCACATTATTGTGCAATGAAGATAAAGGCATTACACAATTGCATGGAAAAAAACATGATCATAAATACAGGTACGATCATAGCAAAAGGTGTCAATGAATCAGCATTTGAAAAGCAGTATCATTTAGTTAAAGATATGGCAAAGCAGAATAATTATAAACCTCGCTTGAAACCCCTTCTTAGATTTAAGAGTGTAGGTCATATCGGTAGACACATGAAAGAATCGTCATACTCATTGAACGAGTTAAGAAACCTTTTAAGTGTACAAATACCTGAAGCAAAACGTGTACACGTAAAACCACCTAATCACGCAACACTATGTGATTTATATGAAACAGATAATGCGTACATTAGAATCATTGATTGGACAGTTGATGAAGAAGGTGTACCAGATGCTGGAAATGAATATAGAGGAAGAATAACGCCAGAATGGAAAGTTGCTCCATTCTTTGAACATGTAAAAGAAAATGAATTTAATTACTGAAACACACGCAGTCATACCACAATACACTCAAGAAGTTATGGATATGACTATGGACTTTTTATATCAAGAAGAAGATCGCGATCATCTTTGGCCGCATAATTTAGAATATTATATTAGAAATATTAATGACTGGATGGCAGTTTCCTTTTATAAAAGAGGTTCAGAAACCGTAGGATTTTCATGTGCACAAGAATATCCTGGTGGAGCACGATTGATGAGTAGACTGTATAAGTCACCTAATATTAGAAACACTAGTAAGATACCTTTGACTACAGCTTCAAAAAATATAGTAAGAGCTCAATATGATATGTGCAATCAAATGGGAGCATATTATGTTTTTATGTCGAGAGAAAACAATCCTAAGACATTTATAAATTTTAGTAAGGGTCTTGACTGGTGTGATTGGAAAATTCATGAAAACATGTATTTAGTAGGATCAATGAGCTCTAGACAAGAAAGTTCATCTTGGCAATACATAATGTCTAGCAAACTAGAAGAAAATGAAAATATAGATGATTATCTAGAGTCGATAACAGAAGAGGAGTACAATGAACTATGACTGTAATGGTAAATTATGGTGCACTGAAATCTGGTACAGACCTAAAGGAGCTGTTACAGCGTGAAGGTCTGATAATTATCAGAAGAGCTAATTTAAGTTTAAATCAGTTTAAAGCTCTTGCCGAAAGTTTAGGTACACCACTTAAGACAGAAAAACATACGGTTCACGACTATGTACAGATCGTAAGTAATAAGGGACTGTTTGAAGATAAAGAAGTAGATTGGCACAATGATTGGAGTTACGGAAGAGGAAAATATCATGGAACAATTTTATGCAACGTTAACTCTGGCCACTTGGCCAACACTATTTTTGCCGATATGGCAAAAGCTCCAAAAGAGCTTAAAGAAAAATATAAGAAAGAATACGGTGAGTATTTTCCGCCTCAAGAATTACACGATAAATGCTTTACTGAAAAGCAAATAAAACTTCTTAAGAAAATGAGAGTAAGACGACCATTCGTTTTTACTCACAATGATCTTGAAATATTATACTGTAGTTTAGGAACTACTGATAAAGATTTTTCAGATGTTAGAGAATGGGCTGACACATATAACTATGAACATTATTGGAGACCAGGAGACATTTTAGTATGGGACAACTTAAGAATGATGCACAAGCGTCCAGCATTTAAAGGAGAGAGAACATTATGGCGGGTTCAATTCGAAATAGCAAACGCACCGATTTGAGATACGAAGTTTATTTATGTGATGATGGTGAGTGTATTGTCATGGATGAGATTGATGAAATCATTCTGATGAAGACTAATAGTGGACCAGTTGCAACATCATTTGTAGAAGAATTAAATAAAGCCGAGGGGTACGAATATGGATTTTACGTTTAAAGCACTTGATTTAGGAATAACTCCTAAAGAGATTGC
>MDSZ01076150.1_pt1 | contig 14631 bp, 12 predicted proteins | sample 811201 | NCBI WGS metagenome assembly MDSZ01 (sample SAMN05326647, study PRJNA326480) | marine metagenome | isolation source: seawater | place: Indian Ocean: North | collected 2010
CGTGACTTGAGTGGCAGCCTTTAAGCGCTGGCGCGTGCGGGTTTCCTGTTGCGGCCACCGCGATTCGCTGGCTGGCCTTGGCACTTTGCCGATTGCCCACCCTGTCGTTTCTTGCCCTGCCCGTCGCGCTGCTTCCTGGCGCCGGGCTTTGCCTTGGCCTGTCTGGGCGGACGTTTGCCCGACGATTTGACCTCTTTGGCGGGCAATCGATGTTCGGGCTCGAACCCCTCTATCTCCTCCCTGGGTAGTGATTTATTAATCAGCTTTTCAATCTTCTGCAGCTGCGCCACCTCATCGGCACTGACCAGCGACAGTGCAATGCCCGCCTCACCCGCGCGACCAGTGCGGCCAATCCGATGCACATAATCCTCTGCAACGTGAGGCAAATCAAAATTTACCACGCGTGGCAATTGCTGAATATCGATGCCGCGCGCTGCGATATCTGTCGCAACCAATACCTGCAGGCGCCCATTTTTAAATTGCTTCAGTGAGCGCGTCCGCGCACCTTGTTTTTTGTCGCCATGAATGGAGCCACTTGCGATGCCTGCTTTGGACAGTTTGCGGGAGAGCTTGTCGGCGCCGAATTTGGTGCGAGAGAACACCAGCACTTGTCCCCATTGCTCGTTGGTGACCAGATGCTTCAGCAATTCGGTTTTGCGCGCTTTGTCGACCGGGTATACGGTTTGATCAATTCGGCTCACCGTGGTGTTGGCGGGTGTGACCTGTATCTTTTTAGGCTGATGCAGAAACTCCCCGGCGAGCTTCTCGATACCGCGCGAGAAAGTGGCGGAGAACATAAGCGTTTGACGCTCTTTGGGCAGTTCCGCATGGATACGGCGCATGGCCGGGATAAAGCCCATGTCGAGCATTCGGTCGGCCTCGTCGAGCACCCAGATCTTGACGTGATCGAGTCGCACCGCTCCCTGCCCCAGCAGATCCAACAAGCGACCGGGGGTGGCGACGAGTATGTCGGTGCCCCGCGCCAAGTTGCGAATTTGAGGGCGAATGCTCACGCCGCCGCAGACCATTTGGCTATGTAATTTGATGCCGGCACCATATGCGCGGATGCCATCTGCAATCTGGGCTGCCAGCTCGCGGGTTGGCGTTAAGATAAGGCAGCTCACGTCCTTGGGGCTCGGACGGCCAGAATTTTTCAACATCTGCAGAGCAGGCAACGTGAAAGCAGCCGTCTTACCCGTACCGGTTTGCGCGGCGGCCATCAGATCGCGGCCAGACAGCACCAGCGGGATGGCCTTGGCCTGAATCGGTGACGGGCTGTCGTAGCCTTTTGCGGCAATGTTGTTAACGAGCTTGGCGTTGAGGCCTAGCTCAGCAAATGTAGTCATGGTGTGCTCTCTGTTGAGTGTCGCCAGCGGCGAATAAGATAGGGAGGATGCGGTGTTTTAGCGCCCTACCTCAATTGGGCGCAGTATGGGTGGCCGTGCCCACAATACAAGCGTTATTTCACCAACCTATGTACTGGCTATGTACGCGGCGGCTAGTCGATGCGGACCACTCCCAAAGAGCGGTCACCTGCACGCTGGCGCCACCTAGCCTAAGGGAATCGGTTCCCAATAAGTGACCCACCTCGTCACATGAGCTGATGATTCAAGACACTTGCCTGGTCGCTGCGAGACCACGCCACATGAGTAACAACGACATCGGTAGGACAACCGCCCCCACCAGTGCCAGCGAGTTGCCGACCGCCTGCGTGCTTTCAAAAATATAATCGCTCGCTAAGGCCACACTGGTTGGCCCCAATGCCAGGCCAATGAGGTTGGTACTCAACACGAAGCAACCGGCCATCAATCCCCGCATCTCGTTAGGCGAAGCGTTCTGCAACCCCGTCGCGAACAATGCGAGTGGGAAGGTCACGAGATAGCTCGCCCCGGTGATCAACACCAGCGCCCAAGTCAGCGACTCAGCCAGACCTGCACCGACAAGCACGGGAATGAGAAGACAAGTGGAGTAAATCGAGGTCACGAGAGGCGCAGTAGCCGGATCAATGCGACTCGCCAGCCAGCGCGCCGCCACCGGCCCGCTCAGCACGCCGGCCGAACCCGCGACCAAAGCAATGGTACCGTAGTAACGACCCGCCTCAACTATCTCGAGGCCATGCGCGCGAATCAATAAGCTGGGCACCCAAGCCTGCAGCGCATAGAGCACCAGAACGATAAACGGCGCACCAAATAAATAGGCGCCAAACACCCCGCGACGTGGCCAAACGTAACGGGATACCTCTGCCCAGCTTAGCCAAGCGGAGGTCGTACCTAACTTTTCGGTCCGCGGCGGCTCCCGCAACAGTGGCAGTAGTAAAACCATGATCAATCCAGGCAAGGCAACGAGCACAAAGGTGAGCTGCCAGGGCGCCACCGCACCAACCAGAGGCAGTTCGATAGACCCCAAACCACTCGCCCAACCAACGACCTCTGCGCCCAAAATGAGCGACAACCCCGCGCCAAGGTAGGGCCCCATCAGAAAAATACTGACCGGCAGCGCCCGCTTGTCCTCAGGAAAATAATCCGCCAAAAGCGACCAAGAGGCAGGCGTCACGCTGGCCTCTCCTGCGCCGACACCCATCCGCGCCACGCCAAGCTGCCAGAAGTTCTTGGCCAACCCGCAGCTCACGCAACTAATGGTCCAGAACAGAATCCCCACGACCAAAACACGAATACGATTCGCGCGATCCACAATGCGGCCCAAGGGAATACTCAAAATCACATAGGGCAGCACAAAGGCCAGGCCCTGCAGGAAACTGAGCTGTGAATCCGACAGCGACAGATCAGTGCGAATCGGGTCAACCAGCAAATTGATGATTTGCCGATCAATAAACGAGAAGGTATAGGTCGCCGTGAGCAAGGCCAGTGCCCACCATGCAGCAATGCGCCGGGATTCCGGATCGAATCGATCAGTCACGGGAGTGGCAGCGGAGCGTGGTTAGGGAGGGCACGTCCTCGACCGGGCACGCGGCCTTTGGCCTCGCCTCCATTCACAATGGTCACGGTTCCACAGGCCGAAGTGAGTGTCACGCTGTCCTCGAGGAAGAACATGAATTCTTCGACGCCGTAAGGCTGTTTATATCGAACACCTGCGCCCCCAATTTACACACCCCCAAGCGAACCTACTGTCGCTGGATTTGAAGGACGCGAAGCCCAGGACTTTCTCGCCAGCCTCGCCTGTGACTGTGGGTGAAAGATCAGCCAAGGCTGCTCCTGAGAGCGCGGTCTGTGCAAGTTTGACGGGATGAGTGACTTGAGCGGAAGCAAACGAGCTGAAGCATGCTATGAGCAACGTGACGCCGAGATAGCGTTGGCATAGCGGAACGGAAAACAAGGTCATCTTGAGGTCTCCTTTTGTTGCCTCGAACAATGCCTCAAAGCGCTGCATGCTGAAAGAAGTGATGGGCCGCTACGACCCAACTAGACAGCAGCCACGCTGAAACCGGTCAGAGCTTTAATGCGGTTTGCTGATGCGGCTGACTCGCTGCGCTTCGGCCAGAGGCAAGTGCCACCCCCAGTGCGAATACAAGTAGTGGGACAAACGGCTCAAATGGCCAGAAAGGTAACCATAACTCCAGCTCAGCAGACCATCCTGGCATCAACAAAGCGGCAGACAACACGGGCTGCCACACGTGACCGGATGATGCGAGAAACAGGGCCAACAACACCACACTGGCGGCCAAATAAAACCTCACTCCCGCGCGAGCGCGCTCACCGCGCTCCTTGCCCCACGCCAGAATTCTCAACGCAAACGCGGTAAAGCCCAGCAAGTAAAACAGCCAGTCAAACCAGTTCTGTGTCTGGTAATAAAAAACGTTCCACCAGTAAACGCTGAAAGGGTAAGCCCACAGAAAAACCGCACCGCTCAGATGGACAAACCGCCACTGCTCAGGCGTGACAAGGCGGCGAACAGCGCCAAACGAGGTCAAGGTCATTGCAGCGAGAAATAAATAGCCACTGCTGCCCTCAAGCTCGTCTCGAAGTAGGTAGATTTCGCCGTAGTAATGCGCTGAGTGTGAGAAGGACACGATGAAAATAAATGCGGCTTGCCATGCCATCGCAACCGCAAAACACAGCCCGAGGTAGCGCCGATTTTTGAGTAACCACAGCGTCAGCTTATTGGGAGAGAGCTTGAACAATGCTGAAGTAGCGATAACCATGTAGATAAACGGCACTGCCCATCGAACCGAGTACTGGATCATCGCTGAAATATCTTGAGGCGACGAAAAGTCGGCCGACCTCAAACGCAACACCATAAAAGCGGTGATAGCCGCAGATATTCCGGCAAATAGACGCCACCCATTTACCCACCTTGCGAGCACGATGTTCACCTCCCGTCTCCAAACAGGCTCTGCCAACCAACCCATTGTGTCAATGCCATGAAGGGTTAGACTGGTCACCCGATCACTTCATTGGCGGGGAGAGCTCAGAGTGAGGGCACCGGCGGTGGACCGAAGTGGATAAGCTGCAGAAGCTAATGAGCTGGTGCGTCGTCATGCTGCCCTGGCTGATCTCGCTGTATCTGCACTTTTGGCTCATACAGACCAACGCTTGGTCTCCGGAGCAGTCATCCCGCGGGCTGATGTCGGTGCTGCTACTGGCGCTGGGCATGCTGATTAGTTTTTTCTTGTATGGCTGTCTCAAGGCAAGGCGTAACCGATGATGGCTGCTGGAAAGTAGAACCATTTAAGTGAGGCGCTCATGACAGCGATCAGTAACCTCGATCACATTTATCGAAAGCCTGACAAACGCGAGCAGAAATGAAAAAACCATCGGATAACAAACTGGGCATGGATCGCTCCATCACGCGACGCGACTTCGTGCAGGGCGTAGCCGTCACCGCGGGTGCGCTAGGGTTGCCCAGTGCAGCAACCGCCGACGTCTCAGTCAGCGCTGGCGCCGAGGGCGCGATGATAGCCGACTATCCTCCTACTAAAACCGGCATGCGCGGCTCTCATCCGGGCGCCTACGAAATTGCGCATGCGCTCGCCCGAGACGGCGCTAAATTCCCTGATCCCAAACCGACCGATGAGCACTACGACTTGGTTGTGGTGGGCGCGGGTATTTCCGGGCTAGCCGCGGCGCACTACTACCAAAAGCGCTTTGGGCCCGACACGAAAATATTGTTGCTTGAGAACCACGACGACTTCGGCGGCCATGCCAGGCGCAATGAATTTCACCAGAGTGGCGACATGGTGCTGTCCCTTGGCGGCACACATAATCTTGAGTGGTGGAAATTCAGCGAGACAGTTAATGGGTTCATGGCAGAGCACGGCGTGGATTACCATGCCATGCGAGAACAGATGGACTTCGCCTACGGGCGGGACGCAATCAATGGCCAGGCAATGTGGTTTGATGAGGCCACCTATGGCGTCAATCGCCTAGTCACCAATTTCACGCTGTCAGCAAAGCTCACTCCGAAGGACATCGATAAGATCCCAATTTCAGATGCCGGCCGAGAGTCATTAAAACGCTTCTACGGTAGTGCCCCTCGCTTTGAAAAGTACACCAATGCTGAAGCTGAAGACCTGCTGTCGAGCATCAGCTATCCTGATTTTCTTCGTACATATGGCGGCTTAACGGAAGATGCAGTGCAACTTTTCGATAAAGAAGAGCACGGCTCCTGGGGCTTGGAGATGCGCGCACTATCAGCCGCTGAGGCGATATGGGAAGGTCATCCCGGCGCACACCTATTCGGAGAAGAGTGGGGTGATAACAGCTTTGTATATCCAGTAGCAATGTGGCCAGACGGTAATGCCAGTCTGGCGCGCCTAATGGTGGCGAAGCTCATGCCGCACTCTGCGCCAGACGTTACTGCAGATAATGTCGCCATCGCGCGTTTCGATTATTCCGCGCTAGACCAAGTGGGTGCCAATACGAGGCTAAGACTTAATTCCACAGTCATCGGCGTCGAAAATACTGATCAGGGAGTCTCAGTGACCTACGCGTCATCTGAAGGCGAACTGAAACAGGTTTTGGCTAGACACAGTGTGCTGGCCTGCTACCACAGCATTATTCCTCACCTGTGCCCTGCCATGCCCGACGCACAGAAGGCGGCGCTAAAGTATCAGGTTAAGTTCCCCTTGATTTTGACCAACGTCCTGCTTCGAAACAGCAAGGCGCTGCAAAAACTTGGGGTTGACGCGATCTCCTGCCCCGGCAGACTGCACGCGAGGCTATTCCTGTTCGAGGGCCTCCATACTGGGGGTTATCAGCGCCCCGATAGTGCGGACAAGGCCGTGTCGCTGGTTTTTTGGGGCTCGATTTCCCCACCCGAGGACGCTGTCGACATCCGCAGTCAACTCCGTGGCTCCCGCCAAAAATTACTCGAGCTTAGCTTTGAGGATTTCGAACGCGAGGTGCGCACGGTACTCGATGGGCTACTGAGCCCGGCCGGCTTCGATGTCTCTGAGGATATTCTCGCCATTACGGTCAATCGATGGCCGCACGGGTACGCGTACGAATACATGCAGCTGTGGGACCCGGAGTGGGCGCCAGGTGAAGCACCACATGAATTAGCCCGGCAACGATTTGGCGCCATTACAATCGCAAACGCTGACGCAGGTGCATCGGCTTATACCCATGTCGCAATCGATCAAGCTTATCGGGCGGTGAGGGAACTGAAGGATATTGTCTAAATACTGTCGCACATTCGGCCATCGATACTGTCTGCTATTTGAGAAGGTCAACCCTCATGCAACACGCCTGCCAATGCCCCTGCGGCACCAATCAATTTTCTGCGTTTGGAGAACCAATCGTCCGCTTCTTCTGCCACTGCACTATTTGCCAGGACAAATATCAGGCACCGTTTGCTGACGTCACTCTGTTCAAACTGCCGGCCGTTACGCTCCCGGAGCAAGCAACTACCTATGACAAGTACAAGCGCTTTGTGGCGATTGATCGGGGCATCTGCGACGCCTGCCACAAACCGGTTATGGCCAAAATGGGAGCAGGAGAGAAGGGCTATGCGTTTATCTCGACGCAGAACTTCTTGAGTCCCGAGGACTTGCCTGCCAGCACGCTCCACGTGTTTTACGGCACTCGAACCGCTGACATAGATGACGAGCTACCGAAGTATGACTCCTGGCTGAGCAGCCAGTGGGCGTTTTTAAAGCTGCTTAGGACAGCGGGTTAAATGGTCTCCACCCCTCAGAAGCGCTTCAACATACTGCACACCTTTGCAGGACTCCAGTAACACCGAGGCTCGCAAATTGAGTATGCCACGATCAGAAGCCTCAGTCAGACAGCAGGCTTAGAGATGCACTGTGACCGTGGGCACCCGCGAGGCGCGCAGGAGGTCGTTGGTTTTGCTGCCCAGAAACAGACTCTTGAGAGGCGAGCGGCTGTACGCACCCATCACCAGTATATCGATCTCCCGGTCCGCAATGGCCTGAGTGATCTGTTGCTCAGGATCGCCCGGTATATAAGCCGTCTCAACCTCGAATCCGTTTTTAGTGAGGGTGCTACTGGCCCACTCCAAATGCTTGTCAGCCTCGCTGTTCTCGGTACCCGACATGATCACATGGACAGGCAAATCGGTCAGAGAAGGGTTAGCTGCTAGCAGGCTAATACAGTTACGCGTCATACGCTTACCGTCATAAGCGACTAAGAGGTTCTTTGGGTCCGAGAACGCGTTGGCTACAGTCAGGATCGGCCTGCGGACTTTGCGACTGATACTCTCAACGTGACGACCCAAGTCACGTTGAGTCTGGTCGGCTGACTGACCACGACGGCCGAGCACGTAAAGTGCGACATCCCGCTGTTGCTCATCAAGCGTGTCCAGCAACCGGCCGTAGCGCTGACGCACGTCGACAGAGATCTCATCACGTTGCTCACAGCGCTTCTTTAGTTCATTCAAAAAAATGCGCCCTTGCTCCCGGATGGCGCGGGACCGCTCACCCTCCTCTTCTGTGAGCCGATTGAGCAGATTTTCCTGCGCATCAAAGCCAATCGCACCACTATGATCGTCACTAATGGCAGTCTCTTGGTGGCGGTCAATGATGTGCAGTAACTCAAGCGGCAGAGCAAATCTCTTGGCGGCCCAAGCACTGTAGTCAGCTACGAAATCGGCGTAACGAGACTGGTCGACGCAGGCAAGCACTTTTTTGGGCTGCTTCATGGCGGTGTCTACTGCGGCAAGAGCAGATCTTCCGCTCCATCCTTGTCGTGCAAACCGAAGCGATCCACCATGGTCGCACTGGCCTCATTCAGGCCGATCACCTCAACGTCGGTTCCCTCCCGACGGAACTTGATCACCACCTTATCCAGAGCACTGACTGCGGTGATATCCCAGAAATGAGCGCGGCTCACATCAATTCGTATAGTGTCGATCACTTCTTTGAAGTCAAACGACTGGGCGAACCGGTCCGCGCTGGCGAAGAACACCTGCCCGAGCACGGTATAGGTCCGCACCCGTCCCTCATCCTGTGACTGGGACCGAATTATCAAAATGCGCCCCACCTTGTGGGCGAAGAAGAAACCGGAAAGCAGCACCCCCGATAGCACGCCCTGAGCCAAGTCATGGGTAGATACGGTCACAGCAACGGTCACCACCATTACCACGCTCGAGCTCGGCGGATGGGTACGGAGGTTGCGAATTGAGTCCCAATTAAAGGTCCCAATTGAGACCATGATCATGACTGCGACCAGTGCCGCCATAGGGATCTGACGCACCCAATCGCTAAAAAACAGCAGTAGTAGCAACAAGAAAATACCGGCACTGAGGGTGGATAGGCGCCCACGGCCGCCCGATTTCACGTTAATGACTGACTGACCGATCATCGCGCAACCCGCCATACCTCCCAAAAAGCCACTGGCAATGTTGGCTACGCCCTGCCCCATGCACTCACGGCTTTTGCTGCTGGTGGTGTCGGTCAGGTCATCGACAATCGTGGCGGTCATAAGGGATTCGAGAAGGCCCACAACCATTAAAGTCAGGGCATAGGGAAAGATGATCCCCAAAGTCTCCATGTTAGTGGGAATATCAGGGACCAAAAACACTGGGAGCGTTGACGGCAGATCACCCATGTCACCCACGGTGCGCACATCGATACCGAAATAGATCGACACAGCCGTTAGCAATACAATCGCCACCAGAGGAGATGGCACCATGCGCGTGATATAGGGCAGGCCATAGATAACGCCCAAACCGGCGATTGCCATTACATACACGGCGTATGGCACATTGATAAGTTCTGGCAGCTGCGCCATAAAGATAAGAATCGCCAGAGCGTTGACAAACCCCGTCACCACTGAGCGCGAGACAAAGCGCATGAGCTCCCCAAGCCGAATCCACCCCGCAATAATCTGCAGGATGCCTGTGAGGATGGTGGCGGCGAAGAGGTACTCAAGCCCGTGCTCTTTAACGAGCGTCACCATCAACAGCGCCATTGCACCGGTGGCGGCAGAGATCATGCCGGGGCGCCCCCCCGCAAAGGCGATGACCACCGCAATACAGAAAGAGGCGTATAGCCCCACCCGGGGGTCAACACCCGCAATAATGGAAAACGCGATGGCCTCGGGTATGAGTGCCAGTGCCACGACCAAGCCTGCGAGCAGATCGCTACGGATATTAGAGAACCACTCCTGACGAAGTTTATTCATGATAGACCAGTAAGGGGATGCGCCGCATTGCCATGGCGATACGACCTAACCGGCGGAACGGATTGTTATCCGGGACAATGAGGGTTTCTCAGAGCGTGCGTGCGTCTTCGTACGTGCTGGGAATACACAGTCGCCTTAAGATACTCGTTATGCGCTTTTGGATGGGGAAATGTCGGCCCTAAGCAACCGCATTGGCCGCCCGCACCGTACAAAGGCGGAACATGTCAGAGAATCGCTGGGACTGAACCCAGCACAGACTTTAGGAAGCGCTATGTCCTCCGCGCCAATCAAAAACTTCGGGTTTGGTACCCAAATCCGCAAGTCTCCGTTTTTCGATGCTACTGTCAGGTGGGGTGCGACCGATTTCTCGGTCTACAACCATATGTATATTCCGCGGTCATTCGGTAACCCGGAGCAAAACTTCTGGAATCTGATCAATGACGCCATCCTCTGCGACGTGGCGGTGGAGCGTCAGGTCGAGATCACGGGCCCAGACGCGGCGACCTTCGTGCAGTTACTCACACCACGTAATCTTTCGCAGTGCGCGGTGGGCCAATGCAAGTATGTGCTGATTACCAACGCGGCCGGGGGCATTTTGAATGACCCGGTGCTGTTGAGACTTGAGGAGAACCGTTTTTGGTTGTCTTTGGCCGACAGTGATGTGCTGATGTGGGCGCAGGGCGTGGCTACCCACGCCGGTTTCGATGTCGAGATTGGTGAGCCCGACGTCTCCCCGCTGCAACTTCAGGGCCCCAAGAGTGGCGACATCATGGCGGCGCTGTTCGGTGAGTCGATTCGTTACCTTAAGTATTACTGGCTCGATCATTTCGAGCTCGACGGCATTCCATTGGTGATCTCGCGCACCGGCTGGTCCAGCGAGCTCGGCTATGAGCTTTACCTCCTCGACGGCAGCCAAGGCGGGGCGCTTTGGGAGAAGCTGATGGCAGTGGGTGAACCCATGGGATTAAAACCCGGACACACCTCTTCGATTCGGCGCATTGAGGGTGGCATGCTCTCCTACCATGCCGATATGGATGCTCAGACCAACCCCTTTGAGCTAGGTTTGGACAGACTCGTCGACCTTGAGATGCCCGCAGATTTCATAGGTAAAGCCGCACTCAAGCAGGTGCAGGAACGGGGTATTACCCGACAGCAGATTGGCCTTGAGATTGACGGTGAGCCGCTCTCAGTCCCCAACACGGAGTTCTGGCCCGTTGAGATAGACGGCGAAGTGATCGGCAAGGTCACCTCTGCGGTGTATTCGCCGCGTCTGAAAAAGAATATCGCCCTGGCCATGGTGGCGAGTGCCCATAGCACTCTTGGCGCCACCTGCGACGTGCAACTGCCCGGCGTGACGCGGAGCGGAAAGATTGTCCCTAAACCGTTCTACGACCCCAAAAAGCAGATCACCGCGGGCTCAACTGTGGCTGCGTGATACCCCAACCCTGATCGCTACGTAGCTGAGCGCCGTCACGGGTTAACAGTTAGCGAAAGCAAAAAGTAGTGACTAGGGGGCGGCTTATAGAGCCACCCAGTACCGCGGACTGCATTGCGTCAGTCTGATCGCGTTCCCGATTTAGCCGCTGAAAGTGTGGCTCTTTGAGATTTAGTGCCTCTCGCGTTAGTTCAACTCAGCAACGCGCTTACGTAGCAGATTCTTTCTAATCTTCCCGGTCGTGGTTTTGGGGAGCACCTCAAAAACGATGCGCTTTGGCCGCTTAAAGCCCGCTAGCTGACCGCGCGCGTGCTCGATCAAATTGACCTCAGTGACCTCGCTCCCCTCAGACAGCTCGACAAACGCACAGGGCACCTCACCCCACTTTTCATCGGGCATCGCCACCACCGCCGCGCAGACCACTGCCGGATGGCTATACAGCGCGTTTTCGACCTCAATGGATGAGATATTTTCGCCCCCTGAGATGATGATGTCCTTGGAGCGATCGCGAATCTCGATGTAGCCATCGGGATGTTGTACCGCCAGGTCCCCTGACCAAAACCAGCCATCGTTAAATGCCTCTGCGGTCGCCTCAGGTTGTTTGAGATATCCCTTCATGACGATATTGCCGCGAAACGCGACCTCCCCCTGGGTTTCTCCATCCCAGGGCACCGGGGTGTGGGTGTGCGGATCCAGCACGAGCACATCCTCCTGAAGCTCATACGACACACCTTGACGAGCTTTGAGCTTGGCCTGCTCCTCGTCACTTAGCGTCGACCAGGTCGCCCGCTCCGCACAGACCACAGCAGGGCCATAGACCTCGGTCAGACCATAAACATGGGTAATGGAGATCCCCATGTGTTCCATCGCTTGAATTGTCTGGGGCGGCGGCGGTGCAGCAGCAGTCATCATGCGCACAGACTGCACGAACGGTTGCCGCTCGGCGTCACTCGCCGCAGCGATCATCGACATAATGATCGGCGCGCCGCAGAGATGGGTTACGCCGTGCTGCGCAAAGGCACCATAGATTCCCGCAGCCGAGGGGCTGCGCAGGAACACATGGGTGCCTGCCAGTATGGTGATCGTCCAGGGGAAACACCAGCCGTTGCAGTGAAATAGCGGCAGCGTCCACAGATACACCGGATGGTGGGGCATCTCCCAGGTCACAGCGTTGTTGACCGCATTGGTCCAGGCACCGCGATGGGAATACACCACACCCTTTGGCCGCCCGGTCGTTCCGGATGTGTAGTTCAGCGCCAACGCATCCCACTCATCATCTGGTGGGCTGTAGGGAAACTCGTGTGAGCCCTCTGCCAAAAGCGCTTCATAGGTCAGCTCGCCAATACACTCACCGCCTGGCCCCTCTGGGTCTTCGATATCGACGATGAACAAATCGCGCCCGGAATGGCTAACTGCCTCTCGCGCCAGCGCGGAGAACTCGGTATCCACGAGCAATACCTTGGCCTCACCATGCTCGAGAATGAAAGCCAGCGTGGCAGCATCGAGCCTCACGTTGTTGGCATTCAGCACGGCGCCCAACATAGGAATGGCCAACGCGCACTCCAGCGCTTCCGGAATATTGGGCGCTATCAGTGCGACTGTGTCGCCTTTGCCAACACCTCGTCGGGAGAGTGCGGACGCCAGACGCTTACAGCGCTCGGCCACCTCCCCCCAGTTGCGACGAATACTGCCGTGAATCTGAGCAAGCAGATCGGGATAGACCCGCTCGGTGCGTTTCAGCACCGAGACCGGGGTCAGCGGCGCGAAGTTCGCCTGGTTTTTACCGAGTTCGGGCGCAGAATAAATGCTCATTTAGGGCTGAACCCCCTGGGTCAATGACCTATGAGGCGGTCACCGTATCACGCAGGCAACCCGTGGCGTACGCTTTTAAAAATCAGGCAGAAAACGCCTTCGCACAGGCCGGTCGGGCCATGAGGCGATCCGCATAGGCGCCGAGGTTGGGGAACTCTTCGTCGGTCACGATCCCCAGACGCTTGGACATGATGCAAGCATGACCCAGCATAGTGTCGGCTGCCGAAAAGTCTCCGATCAGATACTCGCGCCCTTCCAGCGCAGCCTCCACCGGTGCCCAGGCCTTGGCCAATAGCCGCTCCGCCTGACCGCGAACTGTCTCGTCCTGGCGCTCTGGCGGGAGCAGTATGGTATGCACGACGATGGTATTGACCGGCGGCATGACCATCCCCTCACAGTAGTGGAACCACTGCAGATACTCGGGGAAGTGCGGGTCATTAGATGCCGGCTTTAACCCGCCATTTTTGTGACGCTCGAGGATATACTCAGCAATCGCCCCCGACTCGTAAATCGACACGTCACCGTCATCCAGCACCGGAATGCGGCCCAGCGGGTGGCGGGCGCGGTGCTCATCAGACTTGAGGTCCTTCGGATGAAAATCCATCCGGTTCAATTCGTACTCGAGGCCGAGCTCCTCGAGCAGCCAAAGGGTGCGACTGGCGCGGCTATTGGGGGCAAAGTGCAAGGTCAACATGGGTGCAACTCCTGAAAAGTGAGGGGTGATGGCCGGACCTGTGTGACCGCCAACACATCGGACGGCAGATCAGGGCGGCTCCTTTCTCTATCGCGTGATACTGGCAGAGCATCTGGCAACAGTTAAGTCCTGTTTCAGTGGTCAGCCGTTGGCGTATCCGGGAAAGGTAATCGCTCTGATGCACGATCGCCGTCGTCGATCAAACGCACACCGAGACCAATGAGCCGCACCGGCTTGGCCCTGCGCTCCCATCCCTCCATCAACAACGACTGGTAATCGGCCTCTACGGCTGTAGTACCCACTCGTTCAACAGTGGTCGTTGTGAAGTCACTAAACTTGAGTTTGACAAAGGCCTTATCGATTGCGTGCCAGGCTTTGGCCGCCTCAATGCGCTCCATCAGATTAATGTACAAACGCTCTATGATCAGCCCCCACTCAGCAGGGCCACTGACATCCTCCGAAAACGTTCGTTCAACACTCACAGATTTGCGCACCCGGCTGGGCTGAACTGGTCGCTCATCACGACCCCGCGCCCGTTCGTGCAGCACGACCCCAAACTTGCCAAATCGCCGACGCAGATCATGCAAGCTCCAGTCCCTTACATCGCCACAAGTTCTCAGCCCATAACGATGCATTTTTTCGGCCGTCACTGCGCCCACACCCGGGATTTTCTTCACCGACAAGGCAGCAACAAAGCCATCGACCTCATGGGGTGGAACGACAGTGAGGCCGTCGGGTTTCTTCCAGTCCGAGGCGACCTTCGCAATGAACTTGTTCACCGAGACGCCCGCCGACACCGTGATATCGAGCTCTTCTCGAATCTGCTGGCGGATCGCCTTCGCAATCCGTGTCGCAGTGAGCTCCTCATCGGACACCTCACTCACATCAAGGTACGCCTCATCGAGTGACAGCGGTTCGATTACCTCAGTGAAGTTGGCAAAAATGTCGCGCATCACTGTGGACGCTTCCCGGTACTTGTGCATCAGGGGTGGGACCACCGTCAGCTGCGGACACAGTCTCAGCGCATGAGCTGTTGGCATAGCCGAACGCACCCCATAGGCACGGGCGTCATAATTGCAGGTTGTCAG
>MDSZ01139527.1_pt1 | contig 14631 bp, 14 predicted proteins | sample 811201 | NCBI WGS metagenome assembly MDSZ01 (sample SAMN05326647, study PRJNA326480) | marine metagenome | isolation source: seawater | place: Indian Ocean: North | collected 2010
CGGAATTATTTTTGATGATTCTGAATTAAAAAATATTTTTAAAATACCCATAAATATTTTATCTCTAAAAGATAATCCTAAAAAAGATGTTGAATTATTGTTTAAGGATCTTAGTTATAAAAAAGAGAAGCACGCTTTTTATCTAGGTCTTATCAATGGTAATGGCAAAAATAACGAAAATATTTTCGAAAATATTTCTTTAGATGATTATCAAAATATTTATTTTTTAGAAAATTTAGAAAATTTCCAAAAAAATGATTTTAATATTTTAGTAATCAGCAAAAGTCATATTACATATGATTTAGCAAAAAAATTTAAAACTAGAATCGATTTGATAAATATTGAATTTGATTTGATTTGTTTAATTTAAAATTTTACTTACTAACAAAATTTAATCTTTATATTGAATATAATTTGAGATATTTTTTACGAAATTGGATTAATTTTTTATTTAATCACAATCCTAGCTTTTTCATTTTCTTAACTGTGTAACAATTCTCGCCTTCTGGAAGTTGCTTACTTTTATAAGCATTGACTATTTGATCTATAGCATCTTTAATTTGGTAATTTTGTTTGAATCCAGTTGATAAAAGTTTTGAAGAATCTTGTCTATATGATCTTGGATCATTTGATTCGGTAACAGTTATCTTAGCGTTTACTTTTTTTGCTACTAATTCAGCAATTTCTAGGATTGAAATATTCTCAAAACCAGCGTTATAACATCCAGAATCAATATTTCTATTTTTTAGAAAGTGTCTATATACATTAGCAATATCCAATATATGGATATTTGGTCTTGTTTGATTACCACCAAAAACAGTTATTTCTCCTTTTGTAAGAGCCTGATAAGTTAAAAGATTCACACTTACATCAAGTCTCATCCTTGGCGAAACTCCGCAAACAGTGGCTGGTCTAATACAGTGGACCTGCATACTTGGGACATAAGATAAGAAGACCCTTTCCGCTACCATTTTAGTTTTGTTGTATACGGATATTGGAACAAGTTCTAATTCTTCAGTTACTGATAATTCATCTTTAATACCATATACACTCCCTGAACTAGCATAAATAAATTGCTTTACACCCACTCTGGAAGCTTTATCGATTAATTGTTGACCAGAAAGTACGTTAACTTCCCAACTTAAAACAGGATTAATTTCTACTGCAGGATCATTAGCGATGTTGGCAAGATGTATTATTACATCAATGCCTTCTAAATGCTCATAAGTAATATCTTTAATTGAAGAATTAATATTATGTAGATTTTTATGATCATCTAAATTATTACCAAACCACATTGTATCAATGTTTGTAATGTGGTGGCCATCTTTAAGCAACATAGGGATTAAAACTGATCCTTTATAGCCAGAACCCCCCGTAACAAGTATCTTCATAGTTTATGTGAATAAGTCCAAGGTATTTTTTCTAGACTAGTGATATTTGATTTAACCCAAGATATGGTTTCATTCAAACCTGAATCTAAACTTATTTTATCAGACCAATCGTGTGTATTTCTTAATTTATCGCTATTTAAAAGATAACTTTGGTCTTTACCTAGTCTGTCAGGAGATAATTCTACGTATTTATTAAAATCACTTCCTAATTTTGAAAAAATCTTCTTAACTAGATCTTTAATACTTATTGAGTCATTAGTAGAAATATGCCAAGTCGTTCCAGGCTCAGCTTCTTCAGCAACTTTTATTGTTGCTTCAGTTACATCTTCGATATGAATAAATGATCTTACTGAGTTTCCTCCTCCATGCAATTGCATGGGTTTTCCTAAGTATGCACTCAAAATAGCTCTTGGTATTATTCTGTATAGTTGTTGTCCTGGTCCATATACATTTGCAGCTCTGGTAAATATAACAGGGAAATCATAAGCCTTGAAAAAACTTAGTAAATGCAAATCACATGAAGCCCTACTTACAGCATAAGGAGTACTTGGGTTGAATATATTTTTTTCTTTTATCCACCCTTCATCTGTACTCCCGTATACTTCAGGAGTAGTTACATGGACATATTTTTTTAGAAACTTTTGTTTCCTAAGATAATCATGAAAAGCTACTTGAGATAGAAGATTAGTTTGGTACCAATGAGTTGGATTGAGCCAGCTTTCTGCAACCATTCCTTGAGCTGCAAAATTTACAACTATTTCAGGTTTAAATATTTCAATTAATTCTTTTAATTTATTAAGATTTTTATTTAGATCAATTTTATTAAATTTAAAACCATTACCTCTTTGCGAAATAGATTCCCCCCCCTTATCCCATAAATAAGGTAAAAAAACGTTGTTTGGTTCATTTGATCTGCTTACTCCCCATGTTTCAAAACCCATTTTTAGGCATTTATTTACAAAATTACTACCACTAAAACTATTACTACCAATAACTAGGATTTTCGAATTTCTCATTTTATTAATTCATTATTTCCAATAATTTCTCTTTTAGCTTAGTTGAACTAATAGAACTATTGCCCATTGTTTCAACAGCAATAGATGCAATACAACATGCTAAAGAGGAAGTTGGCATAAGTGATTGGCCGGATGAGAGGGCTGTTGCTACTAGTGCGAGTAATGAGTCGCCTGCACCTGCAACATCAATTGGATTAATAGATAGTGCTGGGAAAGATTGGCTATTTAATTCATTTTGTTTGTTTCTTTCGTAAGAAATGAAACCTTCTGAGCCAATTTTCATTACCAAATTTTTACAACCTGTTTTTTTAATAATATTATTTGATAGGTGTTCTAAGCCGCAATCTTTATCTTGAAGGGCAATTCTAGCTTCTCTTTCATTTGGGCAAAGCAAAGAAAAGTTTTTAAATTTTAAAATTGAGCCAACTTGAGAACTACATTGTAAATCTCCAAATAGAAATAAATTATATTTCTTTGATAAATAATTTAAATAATCTAATATTCTTGGTGTGATAACACCGTAAACAAAATCAGAAACAACAATACCTTTTGCTTTTGTAGCCAAATTGTCAAGTTTATTAATAATCTTTTCTTCTATTTCTTTAGAGATATCGTGTTCATTCATACGACTCACTCGAAATATTTTTTGGTTTTCAACTAAGTATCTTTTTTTAAATGTAGTAGGTCTAGTATCATCAAATACTAAAGAGTTGCCTATTCCTAAATTAGATAATTGATTTTTTACAAATTTACCGGTCTCATCATCTCCAATAACAGAAACTAAATCACATTTGGCGCCAAGGGCATTTATGTGTGATGCAACTACTCCTGCTCCACCAATGAAATTTCGATTTTCAAGTTCTCTAACCACTACGACAGGTGCCTCAGCACTCATTCCAATTGCTTCACAAGCCATGTATTGATCTACGATAGTATCTCCAATTACAATTAATCTAGTTTCTTCCCATTTTTTTATATTGTTAAAGAGTTCATTAAGTTTTATATTTTGATTTTGACATGCACTCAGGAACTGAGATTTTCTTTTTTGATATAAATCCTCTTGAGATTTTTCTAGTAAGTCAGAAGTTGCATAATGGACATCCCCAGCATGAAATTTGACTTTTCCTCCTAATTTATATTGAATTTTTATAGAATTTTTCAAGAGATTATTGTCTTGATATTCGTTACCTAAAATGAGGGTTGAGGGTTTAAGTTTTTTAATTAATTCATCTAATGAATGTCCCTCTAGTGGAAAAATTTCATCGGCTAATTTTAAAAGTTTTAAAGATTCAATCCTTTCACTTTGCGTAAAAGAAAGATTTAAGTCGTTTTTGTCACCAATTACTGCAATTACAAATTTATTCTTTAAGCTTCTTGCATGTTTTAAATATCTAATGTGACCATGGTGAATAGTATTAAAGTGCCCATAACCTAAGATACATCCTTTGAAAGTTTTAAAGAAATTATCTACATTAGAATTCTGATCCATTATTAGAGTTTAATTATGATTCTTCCAGCGGTTTCACCTAACCTCATCGATTCTATAGCATTATTGATGTCTTTTAAATGAAAATGCTTACTTATTAATTTGTCTAGAATTAGTTTTTTTTCTTTTAATAAATTTATATATCTGGGGATATCAATATGTGGCTGGCATTCTCCACCATGTGTTCCTTGTATAAATTTTCCAAAGTGAAGTGGAAGAGTATGTATTAAAACATTACTTCCTTTTTTGGGGACACCTACGAGAATAACTTTTCCTTTTGAATGAACTAATTTATATCCTAATTCAATTATTTCAGGTACGCCTGTATTATCGATATATACATCAAGCTCTCCTCCATTTAAACATTTTTCGATGGAGGGTTTAGGGTCCTCTTTTGATGAATTTATTGTATGGGTTGCTCCTAATTCTTTCGCAAGGTTTAGTCTATTATCAAAACGATCAATCGCAATTATCGGGAATGCGGATCTCATTGACGCTGCTTGTACAATATTCAATCCGATACCTCCTGCTCCAAAAACGACTATAGATTCCCCAATTTTTAATTTGGCATTATTTTCAATTGTTCCAAATGCTGTAGTTACTGCACACCCAAAAAGAGCAGCAATATCAGGGTTGATATCTCCAGTTATTTTTGTACATCTATTTTCACTAATAATTGCATGTTTATTAAAAGTTGTAACCCAGCCAGCATTAACAACCTTTCCTCTCCATTTATATTTTGGCGGTTCAGATTGCAAGCCTTTACCGGGTTTCCAATGTAGAACTACCATGTCATCCTTTTTGATAAACTTCACGCCAGCCCCAATTTCTTTCACTTGCCCAAATCCTTCATGGCCTAGAAGATGCGGTAAAAACTTATCTTCTCCTTTAACTCCATCAATTTCGCCTAATTGTGATCCACATATTCCACTTGCTTTAAGTTCAACAAGAACTTGACCAAATTTAAGTTCTTGAGGGAGTTCGATTTTATCTACCACAAGGGGTTTTCTTTGTTCTATTAAAATGGCTGCCTCGGTGTACTTTTGCATATTTTTAAACTAAAAGTAGATAAAAGAGTAATCCCCATTGTATCCGCACCTTTGGAACCACCAATCCCATTCTTTAGGATTATTAAAAGCTTCACATGTAACTTGCCAGTAAAGTAAGTTTGCTTTTTCTTTTTCATTCCTATAACTTTCAACACAAATATATTTATAATTTTTCCCTACTCTCTCTATTTCCTTAATAGCTTTATCTAAGTCATAATTATATAAACAGTGAAGTGTATTTATAGAAATAACTAAATCAAAATAATCGTCAGGCCATGGTAGATTAACAGCGTTTCCATGATAAAGTTTTTCTCTAATTTCTATTTTTGAATTGTTAATTGCATATTCAGAAATATCTAAACCATAGATATCAAGATCAGGCCTTATTTTTAAAAAATCAAACAAGAGGTAACCTTTTCCACATCCAACATCAAGAATCCTTGCATTTTCTTTTAAGGAATAATATTTAAGCATCTCTCTTGCTACTTTCTCCCATCTGCCTTCAATGTAGTTATAACCTCCATAGCAAATTCTTCTATCTCCATCCCAATATTCGTAATCAAATTTTTTAGCCAATTCAGCTGCTTTTGCTTTCGGGAAAATAGGGTCATTTACACGAGCTAAATAATCTCTTTCAGTGCTCTTATGGAGCAAGCTCATAAAATCTTTTTCTGACATTGTTTATTTAATTGGTTTGTTCGCGTTAAGCCATTGCATGCATATATGAGAAATTATCAGTTGGGTATCCTCAGCTATTTGCATATCATCTATTTGGAAATGAATAACCGAATCAGCTATCAACTTACATTTGCCTCCATCATATGCAAGAATCGCATGTGTCTTTAATCCCATAGAAGACCCCTTTTCAAGTGCTTTGAGAATATTTTTTGAGTTGCCGCTACCAGATAAAACTAAAAGCAAGTCTCCAGGATTCGCTTTTACCTCTAACTGCTGAGAAAAAATGTTTTCATAACCAGTATCATTTGCTAAACACGTTAATATGCCTTGGTTTGCTGGTAATGCATCTACTTTTAATCCAGGTATTTTTGAACCTTCACCACATGCACCAGTTCCATAATGGAAATCATTGGCAATATGAATAGCATTAGCAGCACTTCCTCCATTTCCGCATATGAAAACTTGTTTATTTTCTTGCCAAATATTCAGTAAATCCTTTGCTAATTCTTCAATTTTTAAATGGATTTTATCTGTAAAAACTTTATTTAAATTATTTAAATATAGTTTTGATTTGTATTGAAAATTGGTTTCTAACAAAGTCATATTTCGAATTTTAGTTCATTTTTGAAGATCGGCCCATATTCTCTGAGCTTCATTTAAATTTTCTGGGGTGCCAATATCCATATAATTTTTTTTAGTATGACATGTATAAATCTTTCCAAGCAAGTTTGGTAAAATTTCTGTACTAAAATCATTAACAAAAGGGTTTAAATTGTTGAAGAAATCTATAAATTCTTTGTCAAAAACATAAATAGCTCCATTGGCTATGCACCCTGGAGGATTTTTAACTTTCTCATGAAACGAAGTAACTACGCTATTTTTATCAAGTGTAACTATCCCGCAGCTTTTGGGATGCTTAGTTTTAAAAGTTTGCATTGTGATTAAACAATTTTTAGGGCGATTATTATGTGCACTAATTAATGAAGTCAATTCATCTTCCATTACATTATCAGCATGAATTAATAAGCCAGTTTTATTTTTAAAAGTATCAATATGCTTTCTAAGAGTACCAGCTGTTCCTAACAATATTTTTTCGTGTGATAATTTGATTTTTAGGTTGTTAGATTTATATCCTGCTATGAATTTTTCAACTTGATTAGCAAGATAATGGGTATTTACAATTACCTCTTCGCAATTTGTTCTCTCTAATTTATTTAACCAATATTCTAATAATGGTTTTCCATTTAGTTGCATAAGACATTTTGGGGTTTTGTATGTTAAGGGCCTTAATCTTGTCCCATATCCAGCGCAAAGAAGTATGGCTTTCATATTTATCACTAAAAGTTCATTCTTGTTTGACTGATTATATAGTCTCCTAATTCAAAACTAGCAGTGAATGCTGGAGAAATCGTATTTAAAATATGCGAACTATTAGGACCCTCAAGACACAGAAAGTCTTCTTCAAGTCTTTTTTTCTTATGATTAAAGAGTTGAGATCTAATCCCAACTTTTTCACTAAATTCAATTTGATTCAAATCTGCTGTTGGAATTAATTCTTTTAAGGATTTCATTAAGTTTGGTAATAAAAACTGAAATGCTTGATTATGTACGTAACTTTGGAAATTATTTTTATTTAAAATATATTGCTCTGCTAATAAGGCTAAGTTTTTTGTTGCCATTTTTAATTCAATTCCATTTAACCATTTGTAGTTTTCCCTGCCAAAAGCGAAAGTTGCAGTTGGCCCAATATTAATCGTAGGAATTTCATCAGCTGAAGGGGTTAAATGTACTCCTAAAAAAGGCATATTTAAATCTGGAACCGGATATAAATTTGTAGGTATTTTAATTTGATATTCTGATTTAAATTTCCAATAGATTCCTTTAAAAGGCAATAAAGAATAATTTTGACCTATTCCGAACTTTTGGGCAACTTTATCTGCGTATAATCCTGCACAGTTAAAAAGGTGGCCAAATTTAAGTTTTTCTCCATTTTTTAATTTAATGTAAGAACTATTTATTTCACTTTTAAGGATATTTTCTTCATAATAAAAATCTACTCCAAATTCAATTAATTCTTTTTTTAATTCTTGAAGAACTAGTAATGGTTTTACAACCGAAGTATTCGGACTCCATAATGCTCGGCCTGATGCGGATCTAGCTTTAGGAACTAATTCATGCAATTGTTTTATATCCCAAAACTCAACTTTTGCTCCGTTTGCTATACCCCTCTCTGCTAAAACATCTAATTGTGGATCAAGGCTTTCCTTTTGAGGAACAATTATCTTCCCGCATCTTTTAATAGGTAATGATCTTTCTTGTATCCAATTAGTAAGTCTTTTAGCTCCTGAGACGCAAACTTTGGCTTTGATAGTATTGGGTTTGTAATATAATCCTGCATGTATTACTCCGCTATTTCTTCCGGAGCTATGCAATCCTAGAGATAACTCTTTCTCCAGAATAGCTATATTTCTGGTTATATTTTGTTGAACTAGTTGATGAGCTATGGATAGTCCAACCATGCCACCGCCAACTATAACTATCTCATAATTCTTGTTCATTTTTAGTAAATATTTGAATAATAAGTTTTAAGAATATTTATTGGAAATTCTTTTAAATTATTCAAAAACAAAAGAAATTTTTTATTAAAATAACACTCATTGATGTTTGTGGAAAACACATTGTTTCGAAGATATTTATTAATACTATCTCTTTCTTCTAGCCCTTTCCCAGTTTTAATATGAAATAAGAATTTTAACCCTGCTTTTTCCCCTGCAATTAAGTCTGATAAGCGATCCCCGATTATAATTGACTCATTAAGAATTATATTTAATTCATTGGCAGCTTCTATGAGCATATTTGGGTTTGGTTTTCTCCAATTATTTGTTTTCTCATTTGGACCGTAACCATTAGCATAAATTGCAGAAATTTTAGCTTTCTTACCAAGAAGATCTATCATTCTCTGAGTTACCAATTCATAATCTTTCCAATCAAAAATTTTTCTTGTAATTCCCGATTGATTTGTTACGACAATAACGGGTACGTTGTAGCTATTAGAAATAGAAATTAATTCAATTATTCCATCACATAATTTGACTTTCTCTACATCTTTAATATAGTGTTCATCTTCTATAATTACACCATCTCTATCTAGAAAAAGTGCAGGCCTTTTTATGTAACTTTCTTTACTAAAAATTGATTTATGAGTTTTTAATTTTGAAACATTTATATTATTCATCTACTAGATAAAAGAAAATAATCATAAAAGAATATCTTCTGGTTTGCCAGAATCAATAATCCTACCATTATCTATTTTAATAATTTTATCGCAACATTTTAAAGTTGATGTTCTATGAGCGATCATAATAAGAGTGATCTTATCCCCAAGAGTATTTATTTCATTAATCAATTCCTTTTCAGTCTCATTATCGAGAGCACTAGTTGCTTCGTCAAGTATTAGTAAATCCGCTTTTTTGTAAAAGGCTCTTGCCAAACCAATACGCTGTCTTTGTCCGCCACTAAGTTGAACTCCTCTTTCCCCAACACGTGTTCTAAATCCTTGAGGAGCATTATTGATGAAATCTAAAATTTGTGCATTTTTTGCTGCTTCTCTGAGCTTTCTGAAATCTATTTGACTATAATCAAGGCCAAAAGCAATATTTTCAGCAATAGTTTTATCCACTAAATAAATCCCTTGTGGAACATGTGCTATATTTTTTCTCCAGGAATATTTATACTCATGATTATCATTGTTAAAAATATTCTTGCCATCTACTAAAACCTCTCCAGAAGTTGGCTCTAAAAGAGAAATGATTATATCAATTGTTGTACTTTTACCACTACCAGTTTTTCCTATAATTCCAATCTTTTCTCCATGATTAATTTTATAGTTAAAATTTTCTAAAATATAAGGCTCATTATCTGAGTATTTGAAGTAAACATTTTTTAAAATTAATTCTTTTTTAAATTCTAAAGGTTTTAAATTTTGGAACTTTTTAATTTGCGAAATTCTGAGTATCTCCAAAACATTTTTTAAATCTGCCCCTGATGATTCTAGAGTTGCCCAACAATAATATATTTGCTGTAAAGCTGGTAATAATCTTTGAGCTGAGATAGCAACAAAACCTAAAATAGCTATCGATTCATTCACGAAATTGCTATTTAAAGTATAGATAGTTCCCATTATTGCAATAGTTACAATTCCAAGCGCTTCAAGAAAGTATCTAGGAAAAAGACTTAAAAAGCTAGTTTTTGCCTTTAATTTTCTAAATAGAATATCAGCTTTCATAAAGTTTGATGAATATACTTTTTGATTATTTTCAAGAATGACATCTTTAATTGCTCCAAGACCTTCTTGAAGAGCCTCAAGGAATTGTTTTGATGCAATACTAATTTTGGAACCATTTTTCTTTAATTCCATTTGATTCAAGATGCCTATTAAAACGTAAGAACTTCCAAAAATAAGAAAAAGGGATATAGCTATTCGCCAGTTCAAAAATACTAAGCCTAGCGCAATTGAGATTGTTATTGTAGTTGCTAAGAAAAGATTTAAAATAGAAGAAATAGCAGAAACAGTTACGCCAATTCCTCTTGAAATATAGGTTATTAATTCACTACTATTTTTTTGAAGGTGAAAGAAATATGGTTGATAGAGTATTTTTTCGAAACATTCTTGGCTTAATTCCGAACCAATTGCAGCAGAAAATCTTCCATTCACCCAAATATTAAATAATCTTAAAGCAGAAGAAATAATAATTGCAATGGAGAAAAGGAAGGCTGTAAATATTATGATTGTATTATTATTTGCTAATTCTAGATCCTTAAAAAGGATATTCATCAATTTAAATCTAAATATATTTTCTGGGTTTTTCAATACTTCTAGGAAAGGAATTATTGACCCCAATGCAAATAATTCAGCTAATGCTCCAAGAGTCATTAAAAAAATTAAAATACAAATTTGTTTTTTTCTTTTTAGTTTTATAAATGGCCAAATTTTAAAGAAAAGAAAAAAGTTTGATTTTAAAAATTTATAACTTATATATTTCATTAAATCTGAATTTTTAAATATTAAGCTTTCAAAAAAAAAGGTTTTTGAGTTCTTTATAAATAATAATACTAATAAAGGTAATATATTAAAATACCAAAAAAAAATTATTAAATTTAATTGAGTTGAATTATAGTTTTTATTAGGTAGAAATTACAATCATCAAACTTATTGAAAATTAATTACAAATTTAGACCTAATTTTTAATAAACAATTTCTTATTTACAATTTAAACTTAAAAAAAATTATCGCTTTGATTTACTAATGTATTTCTTATTAAAAATTAGGCCAGCATTCTTAGCTTCATTATTAAAAAAATTATTTAAAATTAAAAGAGAAATAATAAAAGTTGAATCTGGTAGCTTCTACATAGATAAGATTTCTAATTTTGGATCTCAATTAAAATTAAAGGGTGAATATGAGCCAGAATTAAAAGAGTCAATTAAAGATTCTTTAAAGGAGGGAAGCACATTTATTGATTTGGGTGCAAACGAAGGATATTTTTCTGTTATTGCTGGAAAAATTGTTGGGAAGTCCGGTAGAGTTATCTCAATCGAACCTCAGTCAAGACTTCAAGAAACTATAAAAAAAAATATAAGTCTTAATTCACTTAATAATGTTGAGTTAATTCAAAGTTTAATTTCAGATAAAAGAGAGCAAATAGAAATAAGTCTCAGTCCAGACACAAATACTGGAAGCTCAGGAGTTTTAAGGAAACAAAAATATAGAGTTGCTAAGGAAATAGTATCTTCAATTTCTCTTGAACAATTAGTAAATGATTTGCATATTAAAACAGTTGATCTTATCAAAATTGATATTGAAGGAAGTGAATATGAAGCAATATTAGGATCTAAGAATCTCTTTGAAAAGCATTTTATCAAAAATATAGCTTTAGAATTACATCCTCAGTTTTTAAAACAAAGAAATTTGAACGAGGCAGACATCTTAAAATTTCTTGAAAAATGCGGTTATAAAAGAAATCATAAATATAAAAATCTTTATTTTTCAATCGAATAAACAACTATATAATTATTTATAGAAATACGAAATTGATTATGATTTTAATGATATACAATTGTTTAAAAAGATTTAATTAATGAAAAATAAATTCCTTAAATTAATTTATTTTTTGTCCCCGATATTATTTTTTTTGGCCTTAAATAAAAAAATTAAAGCCGAATTCTTTAAGGAGGATTCATTAAAAAATAAAAATTTTTATAATCTATATAAATATGAACCTAACAAATTTAAAAAATCTCAAAATTTTGTTGCTGAATTGAAATGGGAAAGAGTTAATGATAAAAAGACGGAAAGAGACTCAATTTTTTGGAAAAAATATAAGGAATCTGCAGACTTTATTTTTAAACCAGTAAAAGCAGAAAATTTAAAAAATAATCCATACAAATTAGGTTCATTAGGCAGATCAATAGTATTTGATGATTTAAGAATTGGTCCTGATATTAGCTGGATAGTACCAACAGGTCTTGCTTGGAATAAAAAATATAGATTTGATTTTTTAGCAAGAGGTCATAATACAAAAATTCCTGAACCAAAAAATAGAAACTTTTTTGCATGGAATGATGGAGATGCTGTTGGCCTTTTTTCATATCAATTTTTGCAATTTGAAAGATCAAGCTTTGGAATTAATTTAGGAGTCCGAAGTCTTTATCAAGGAGATCAAGCATTAGGAGGAACAACATCAGTTGGTGAGGGTATTTCTTCTGGATTTAGATGGGATTATGCACTATCTCATAATGCAGGAATAGCATTTGGAGCAGAACAACTTATCCATTTTGATGATAAAACAGATACAGGAAGAAATTTATATTTGACAGCTTCAAAGGCTTGGTGGAGAGGTAGTGACGAATTAGGTAGGGAAAATTTCCCACTGGATGTAGCTACAGCAGGTATAGGAACTGGAAGAATGGCAGTCGGAACTGTTAAAGGCTTTTGCAGTGAGTTATTAGGTGGATCAGGTACTGAAACGCAAACCAAAAGAAGTTTATGTTGGGCACCTGTATTTTCTTTAGCAAGAGTACATAATGAAAAACTTTCTACTTACTTTGAATACAATAGTAGATTCTTCCTAGTTGGAAGTGCCTTAGCTCCTTTTAATAATATTCCAATTAGAGGTAACTTAGCACTCATTCTTTCTGATCATGTAGATAATTACAAATTACATAATTTTTCAGAATTAAACTGGGTTTTTAATATAAGCCTAGGATTTTAAATTATTAATAATATTTTGTTATTTAAATTTTTCTGATTTTAAGAATTTTAGTCTGAAAAAAAGTTTTACTAGTGGATAATTTATAATTAATTAGTAATTAAATATAAAAATGTTTTTTAATTTTCTTGTTAGGATTAGAAATTTTTTCTTTTCACAAAAGTAGGTATCACTTTTAGAAAATTAATAATCAAAAATGGGATATTAAATTCATTGATAAAAAATATTTAAAATATTAAAGTGATATCGATTATATTTGAAAACCAAAGCATATAAAACTAAAAGTAAAATCTCAAATATTTAGATTTTGTTTTTTAGAGAACCCAAATTAGTTTTGGTAAGATTCAAGTATATTTACTATGCCCTAAAGTAAAAAAATAATATATCTAAAAAAAATAAATAAAAAACAAAAAGCATTAATATTTTATAATACGATAATGTATTGTAAAAATTATTGGGGCCATAGCTCAGCTGGTAGAGCACCTGCATGGCATGCAGGGGGTCAGCGGTTCGAGTCCGCTTGGCTCCATCAAGATTATTTTAAAAATGTGATCTCTGTGACCACCTCTGTGATAAGTAAACATTGTAAATATTTAGAAGAGAAAGTAAGGAATTTATGATTTTGGTATTCTAAATCTAAAAAATTTTATATTGAAGATAAAAATAATAAGCACTATTAAAATTATTCTTATTTATAAAAATATTTCAATCTCTTTAAATAAGAAAGTGGAATTAGAAAAATTGTTCTAATTATTATCAAAGAAAGTTTTAAAAAACTAATTTTTCTATAAATTACCCATCTTATAAAGTAAGGAATTGACTTCAATGATGTAATATCAAGCTTTAAACTTAAAATATGAGATGAAATTAAATATTGTTCATAAAAATTATCTTTTAAAGGCCTATAAATATCACAAATTCTAGTTTTAAAACTTTTAACTTTTATATTTTTAGAAATTGCTGCTACAAAAAACAATCGACAAGCATCTCTTTTATCTTGTCCATTGTTGAAATTATTTTCGACAAGTTGCGGTATGTTAGTCCAAATATCATCAAGAAATACCATTGATTTTTTTGATCCCCCAAAAAAAATATCATAAATTCTATTAGGGTAATAAGCCCTACCAAAGTTAATATTATATATATTAGAAGAATTTAAAAAATCTTTTAATGGATATAAACTTAGTGGATGAAGGTAAATAGAGTCAAATCTGCATCTAAAAATTAGATCGTATTCATTCTCATCAGTAGCTAAAAGTTTATAACATTTTGAAAGTGTATATATTTGTGGTAAAGCAAAAATAGTACCCTTATGATAAATTTTTGAATTGAGAATTTTTTTATGAGTTTTTGGAAGATTAATAATATAATTATCGTAGGATTCTGTATCAATTTTTTTTAAATTAAATTCAGAAAATATATTTAATATTTTAGTGAAACTATCATTTTCATGTATTTTTTTTGGAGTATTTTCTCTATGGTCCAGGGATTCTCCAGGTTCGTCCCATGAATAACAGAAGATATTATAATCAAGACCTTTTGTGAGGTTTTTGATGCTATATCTAAATAACTCGATGGGAATAGGACGATATTGTCCCGCGAATAAGAATGCAATTTTCACAATATATTTGTAGAAAAGTTTACTTTGAAGTGAATTTGTCTATTGATAAAAATTTATCATCTATATAATTCAAATCACCGAATCCCCAAGGCTTATTAAAGTAAATCTCATCATATGGA
>MDSZ01064240.1_pt1 | contig 14629 bp, 13 predicted proteins | sample 811201 | NCBI WGS metagenome assembly MDSZ01 (sample SAMN05326647, study PRJNA326480) | marine metagenome | isolation source: seawater | place: Indian Ocean: North | collected 2010
CACCGCTTGGGATGTCATATCTGCCCGAACACCTAGTTGACGGCCACTGTACTGATCGACCACTTTAAGCGTTTGCAGATCGAGGTCTTCGCCGCTACCCACGAGTAGTGCATCGAGGTACTCAATAACCGGTGGTTCCAAGTAGTCGTAACCCCAACGGTTGAATACGTCCAGTACCCTGCGTCGTAATAGCTCTAGCTGCCAAGCCTGAGGCGGCAGGACTTCATCCACCCCCTTGGGCAAACGCCAGTAGGTCATCGATAAACGCCGACGTTATTGGACGAATATTTCGAGGATCACTTTGCGATACCGCTTTCAAGGTATTTAAAGAAGTCGCTGTCAGGATCGAGTACCAAAAGATCGCCTTTATCCTTAAACACTTCGCCGTAGGCGTTGATGCTTCGATAAAAGCCGTAGAACTCAGGATCCTGACTGTAAGCGCTCGCATAGATTTCGGCCGCCATGGCGTCTCCATCCCCTCGCAGGCGTTCGCTCTCACGATACGCTTCTGCCTCGATAACTACCGAATCACGATCGGCCTTGGCACGAATTGCCAACGCCTGTTCTTGTCCCTCGGCTCGATATTGTCGTGCTTCAATTTCACGCTCCGAGTTCATACGCTCATACACCGTGGTGGAGACCTCTGACGGTAGATCGATTTTCTTTACCCGCACGTCTACGACTTCGAGTCCCACGGATTCGCGCATTACCGCATCCAAATCTTTGCGCAACTCCGCCATCAATTGATCACGTTGACCAGAAATAACCTCATACATTTCCCGACGGCTGATCTGATTACGCAGGCCTTCATTTACGCGCTCAGACAGCAGACGCTGTGCACGGCGCTCATCAAACGATGTACCTGTATAAAAGCGTTCAATATCTGCGACCCGCCACTTGACGAAAGAATCTACGATCAGCGGCTTCTTTTCCAGGGTGTAATAAGTCTCGCCCTGGGAATCTAGCGTTAATACACGAGCATCAAACTTTTTGACTTCCTGAGCGATCGGCAGCTTGAAATGCAAACCGGGCTCAATCTCTGCGTTAATGAGATTACCGAACTCGAGCAATATAGCTTTTTCGGTTTCCTTTACGCGATAGGCCGACTGATTCAGCAGACCTACACCAATCAGCAAAAATGCTGCAACAAGAAAAGTTTTCATCGGCATTTTTTCATTCTCCTACATTCGGTCTTAGCGTTTATCGCAACAGCGATCTATTGGTTCGGTCGTCCACGAGTGGTATTTGTGCGGCTAGCGCCAAGATCACGTCGCAGCTGCTCTAGCTCTCGGCGCAGGTTTTGAACATCCGTGGCGCCATTGACCGTCGTGGTTGTCTGCCCGAGCTTGTCCAGGGGCAGATACATCATATTATTGCCACCTTCCACGTCGATCATGACTTTGCTGGAGTTCTTAAACACATTTTCCATGGCGTCAATGTACAGGCGATCCCGAGTTACCTGCTTAGCTTGTGAATACTCCACTAGCAATTTTTCGAAGCGTTGAGCCTCACCCTCTGAGCGGGCCACTACCCGATCTCGATAACCCTGGGCTTCCTCCAGCTGGCGTTGGGCTCGGCCCCGCGCCTCAGGTACTACCTGTTGAGCATAGGCAGTCGCCTGGTTAATAAATTTTTGCTGGTCCTCCTTGGCCTTTTGCACATCGTTAAAGGCATCTTGAACCTGGATAGGTGGCGCACTGCGGTCGATGTTCACCTTGGTAACATCAATACCGGCGCCATAGCTTTGCAGGTACTGCTGCAACCGTGCCTGCACTTCAACCGCGATAGCTTCTCGGCCGTCTGTAATCACCTCGTCCATGCTCGCAGACCCGACCACATGACGCAGTGCGCTCTCTGTCGCCTGTGCCAAGCTGTCACGTGGCTCACGGACGTTGATCACAAAATTTGAGGCGCTGTCGATCACCCACTGGACGGTGAGGCTCACGTCAACGATATTTTCGTCTTCGGTCAGCATCAGCGCTTGATGGCTGTGCGACTGAACTTGGGTAACGTTCACGAGGTTTTTTTCGTCAATAATCGGCGGGTTCCAGTGCAGTCCCGGCCCTACTTCTTCGGGCAGCACTTTACCAAATCGAAAGATGACGCCTCGCTCTTGTTCGTCCACTTGGTAAACACCGGCCGCCGCATAGAGACCAAGCGCCAACACCAAAAATAGGCTTATTGAACTACCTGATAGCCTGCCACCAGACCCGCCCTTGTCACCGCCGCCACCGCCGCCAAACATGCCTGACAGTTGGCCTTGGAGCTTGCGGATCGCTTCGTCAAGATCTGGCGGTCCATCATTTTTATTGCCGCGAGTTCCCCAGGGGTCTTTATCACCACCACCGGATTCATTCCACGCCATAGGTTTACTCCGAAAGTTAATTCAATAATTAAAACGACTCACAGGCCAAAAGCATGCACCCTTTACCGAAAAGTGCGCGTGAGTTCGAATAGCTGTTTCAGCCATTGTAGTGCTTGTCATACATTCTTTGTTGGTTTTTCGGCTTATCGCCCTGATCTTGGTGAGTCAGTGCGCGGTCTCGACATGCACCTGTCGTTGACGCATTTGACCCAGAAGTTTGTCGTCCGCCTGTACTGTAAGCCTCACGCTACCATCTGTCAGCATTGTTTCGTCAAGCACTGCACCGGATTGATACAGCCAGGCGCGATTCCTGCCGTCCTTCGGACTTAGCACCACTTGGTGCGGTGCCACAACCCCGAGTGCTGTACCGATACTGTCTAGCAATTGAGTAATGCCCTGACCGGTCAATGCTGACACCAAAGTCGTATTGCCGAACATTGTGCGCTGTTCCGAGTCCATTAAGTCCACCTTATTGACGACAATAAGGGTCGGCACTTTTCCGGCTCCGATTTCACTCAGCACCGCTTGTACTTGTTCAATACGATCCTCACGCAAGGGGTCTGAACCATCAACCACATGCAGTAACATGTCAGAGTGTACAACCTCTTCAAGAGTGGCCTTGAAGGCCTCCACTAGAGCATGAGGCAAGGCGCTTACAAAGCCGACAGTATCCGTCATCACCACATTGCCGGCCCCAGGCACCTCGATCTTACGTGTGGTCGGATCCAGCGTGGCGAACAGCAAATCTTGCGCAAAAACTTCGGCCTGAGCGATGGCATTAAACAACGTGCTCTTGCCCGCATTCGTGTAACCTACCAGCGAAACAGTGGGCGTACCTTGACGGTTTCGGCTACGCCTATTTTGCCGGCGGCGGCGCGCCACATCCCGCAACTTTTGTTCCGTCGCCTTTACCCGGGCAGATAACATACGCTGATCCAGCTCGATCTGCTTTTCTCCAGCTCCGCGCATTCCAATACCGCCCTTTTGTCTGTCAAGGTGCGTCCAGCCTCTCACCAACCGCGTTTGCGCATGCTTAAGCTGGGCGAGCTCGACCTGCAGCTGGCCTTCGTGGCTACGAGCACGCTCAGCAAATATTGTCAGGATCAATTCCGTCCGCGTGATCACTCTGCAATTCAGCGCTTGCTCAAGATTGCGCTGCTGACCTGGAGATAAATCGTGATTGATCAAGATCAACGACGCACCAGCCCTCTGCAGTAGGGTTTTGAGATCGTCCACCTTGCCACTGCCCACGAACCAACGCGGATGCGGTGCGCTGCGCTTGGCGCTGGCAAGGTGCACCACATCGATTTGCGCTGAGCGCGCCAGCTCGGCGAACTCGGCTTGGTCTGGATTAACTTTTCCGTGGAGCTCGACGTGCAAAAGCACGGCCTTGTCGCCAGATTCTGGTCGCTCAAACAGCATAGATAGTGGCGTTAACGCTCATTTTCATCAGACTACAGTGCTATCGATCCTGCTTTTTTCAAGGGGATCGATGCCAGACTGAATTTAGGGTCTCCGGCTCAGTGGTGCCGTTGCCCATTCGCCCGTCGTAGTAGAGCATCCGGCCATGGCGAGGGCTACTGCAGGTCGCTCTCACCAATCGCCACGTTGCGTGCAGGCACCACTGTTGAAATACCGTGCTTGTAGACAATCTGACTCACCGTATTCTTCAGCAGAATCACAAATTGATCGAAGGACTCAATTTGCCCCTGCAACTTGATACCATTAACGAGGAATATCGAAACGGGTACTTTTTCGCGGCGTAGCGCGTTGAGAAAGGGGTCTTGTAGGCCATGGCCCTTGGATACGTGATTAGAACTCATGTTTTTCTTCTTGTATTTATCTATCCGATTATCGCGCTTGCTATCGGTCACAGAGCGGGAGACACACTGGAGCTCTTCAAGCGTTGTCATTGATCGCGGTCAATGCCGCTGGCTTATGGTTGGAATTCCCTAAATCATGCTGCTACTGGACAGTTCACCCTGAGATACAGTCAGATTTTAGTGAGTACCTAACTTTCAAGCGGTCGTTAGTATACTGCGAAATTTGTCTTTTTGGACAGTTTTGTTTGAAGTGTCTAATAACAATGTATGCGCTGCGTCACATAAGTCAAAATTGCCTTTACCGAGCGACCTTCGGTCTTATCGCTTCAAAATAGCCTGGATCGTTTGATCTGGAGTGTCAGCGACCACCTCTAGGGCATCTGGCCATCGTCGAAGCCATGTTATTTGACGCTTAGCCAGCTGCCGAGTCGCAGCGATACCCTGTTCTATAAAGGTGGTTTCGTCGATTTCCTCAATCAGGTGTCCCCAAGCCTGCCGATAACCCACCGCCCGCATGGAGGGCATGTCCCGGGTGAGGTCGCCGCGGTTCATTAAGGCCTGAACCTCTTCAAGAAATCCCATACTTAACATCTGTCTGAATCTGGCAGCGATGCGCCGATGTAACTGATTACGCTGCAGGGGAAGCATTACGACGCTTTCATGATGCAGCCCAGTGCGCTCAAACAGCGTGCCCGTAGCGTTGTCGCGCCACAGCACAGACATTGGCCGTCCCGTGGCGCGCACGACCGCCATGGCCCGCAGCAGCCGCTGATGATTATTTGGGTGAATGCTCCCGGCAGCTTCTGGATCTTGCTGAGCTAACTCGTCATGCAATGACTGGGCGCTGCGCTCCGCCAGTTCCCGCTCTAGTTCCCGACGCAGGCGGATATCGGTGGTAGGAAGATCCGCAATGCCCTCAAGCAGACATTTGAGATACATCATCGTGCCGCCTACGACAATCGGTTTTTTTTTAGCCTCGATAGCGCGAGCAATCTCTGTATCAGCATCCGCCACGAAATCCGCAGCAGAATAGTTTTCACTGGGATCACGAATGTCGATCAGCGCGTGTGGATAGCGCTGCTGCTCCTGCTGGGTCGGCTTGGCGGTGCCGATATCCATGCCGCGGTATATCAGGGCGGAATCTGCGCTGATCAACTGAGCATGTTCCCTCCCGCCGAGGGCGTCCTGCACGGCCATGGCGACTGCAGTTTTACCAATGGCAGTTGGCCCGCAGATAACGAGCACCGAACCCGGATCGGTCAGGTTGTCTGGCACCACGCCGGCTACTGTCCGCGCAAAAACAGACGATCGAGCTCTGCCATGCTGCGCTGCACAAATGTTGGTCTACCGTGATTGCATAGCCCAGCGTTTTCTGTCACCTCCATAGAGCGCAGCAGGGCATTCATCTCGGTGATGGTGAGTTGCCGGTTAGCGCGCACTGAACCACGACACGCCAAGGTAGCTAGCACGTCGAAGTTGCTGCGGGCTAGACTATCGCTGGTACCAAATTCCATCAGCTCAGCCAGCAGGTCCTGCACCATTTTCTGAATATCGGCTTTTGCCAACAACACTGGTACCTCGCGGACGACCACACTGGCCTGACCCATTCGTTCTACCACCAGACCTACCGCATCCAGCTGCTCGCTGCACTCCTCGACCAGGTTCGCCTCGTGCTCACTCACGTTGAAGGAGAGCGGCACAAGCAAACGCTGACGTGCAATGCCATCGCGGGCTTGAGCGTGTTTCATCTGCTCGTAAACGATGCGCTCGTGAGCCGCATGGGCATCTACTACGACGAGGCCTTGGCTGTTTTGGGCCAATATGTAAACGCCGTGCAGCTGGGCAATAGCATAGCCCAGCGGATGTGCATCTGACTCGGTCTGATCAGATTGAACGTCGCTAGAGCCGCCGCGCTCCTGAGGCCTCTGACCGCGCTGCTCTGTGGCCAAATCGTTGTTGCCGGCGCCTGGGCCATCGCTCTTTTGCTCATACTCGTAAAACAGTTGAGCAAGACCACCTGGTGGATGGTCATTTGAGGGCTTAGCCAGGGGAAAGTGATGTTGTCTGGTAGGGCTGACGGAGACGCCAAAAGAGCCAGCCGAGGATAGTGCAGGCTCAGGTGTGAATTCACTTCCGAGCTTTTCGCTTGGGCGTAAGCTGCGCAGCGCCCGGTTAAGTCCGGAAAAAATAAAGTCGTGTACCTGCCTAGCATCACGGAAACGAACTTCGTGCTTGGTGGGATGCACGTTGACGTCTACCCCATCGCAGGGCACCTGCAGGTACAGCACGTATACCGCGTGACGCCCGTGAAACATCACATCAATGTATGCCTGCCGAATCGCATGGCCCACCAGCTTGTCGCGTATGGCGCGGCCGTTGACATAAAAGAACTGCTGATCCGTTTGACGACGATTGTGGTGGGGAAGTCCCACCCAGCCGTAGAGCCGCAAATCGTGATTGCTTTCGTCGATGTAGATCGAATTTTCAACGAAATCTGGACTGACAACCCGTGACAGCCGATCCTGCGGATCTCCGGAAGCCAGCATCAACGGACGATTCACGCGGCCAGAATTGCCAGTGGTTCTCGCCTGTGCCAGCGAAAACCCCACATCCATATGCGCCAAACTCAGTCGACGCAGCATCTGATCGATTTGACTAACCTCTGTGCGCTCGGCTTTTAAAAATTTACGGCGGGCTGGCGTATTGTAAAACAAATCGCGCACCTCCACGGTCGCACCCTGGGGATGCGCCGTCGGGCCAGAATTCTGAATTTCACCACCATGAGATTCGACAAACCACCCGCCATCATCTGCCGAGGTTGCGGAGGCAATTTTTACCCTAGCCACTGAAGCCACACTGGCCAGGGCCTCACCTCGAAAACCCAAGCTATCGATGCCAATCAGGTCGTCAGTGCTGCTGATTTTGCTGGTTGCATGTCGCTCGAGGGCCATAGGCAGATCATCCGCATGAATTCCCTTTCCGGAATCGCGTACCCAAACCCGATCCACACCGCCTGCCTCGGTGCGAACTTCAATCTGCCTTGCACCTGCATCGAGACTGTTCTCCAGCAATTCTTTGACAATGGACGCTGGTCGCTCGATAACTTCACCCGCGGCAATCTGGTCGGCGACGAAGGGGCTTAAACGCTTTACTCGGCTCACATGCCTACCCTCTGGGAATGACAATGGTTTGTCCTTCGCGAATGTTGTCGCTGGACAATCGGTTACGTTTTTTCAGCGCCGCCGATGTCACACCGTAACGCTGAGCGATCTCTGAAATGGTATCGCCACGTCCGATGGTGTAGCGAATCTCCTCGCGACGCTGGGCAAGCCATGTAGCGGGTGGCGGATTCGATCGCATGAATTCTTCGACTCCGTTCGCAATAGCCTTTGCCAGCTTCAACTGATGTGAGGCTGTAGCGAGATTTCGCGCTTCAACCGGATTCGAAATAAAGCCTGATTCAACCAAAATGGATGGCATATCCGGCGACTTGAGCACCAAGAAAGCCGCCTGCTCAACGCGCTTTTTATGCAGCTTCGTGACCTGCGCCATGTTTCGTAGCACGGCCTCGCCTACCTGTATGCTCTGATTTCGATTGCCATCCATGGACAAATCCAGCAGCACTTGAGCGAGCATTGGGTCTTTATCGTCCAGGCTGACGTTACCCACACCTCCCAGCATATCGGACTGATTTTCGCGCTCGGCCAACCATTTCGCGGTCTCACTGGTCGCTCCCCGATCTGACAAGGTATAGACCGATGCTCCAGACACAGAGGCCTGTCTAAATGCATCGGCATGAATTGATACGAAGAGATCGGCGCGTTTGTCGCGGGCCAAAGCTGTGCGCTGGCGGTGCCCAAGGTAGTAGTCGCCATGGCGAATCAAAAAGGCATCAAAGCCCTTTTTACTTTTGATTTGATTCATGGTGCGGCGCGCGATCTGCAGCACCACGTCCTTTTCAAGAATGTTGCGCGGCCCCAGAGCTCCAGGGTCTTCGCCGCCATGGCCGGGGTCAATAGCGATGATAATATCTCGCCCACCTTTTACCGCCGCTGTTAGAGGTGACTTGGCAGGCTGAGATTTTTTCCGGCCCTTGGGAAAGTACAAATCTGCAACCAGTCGATGCCCATATGGCGAGATGGGTTTTAGGGTAAAACTCTTGGGGTTAAAGGCGACGTCGGCATCGACAACGATGCGATAGCCGTTATCGCGGCTACCGCCGCGCAAGCCTCTAATATAGGTCAGATCCTTCGACGACTCTAGCAATAGACCCTCCGCAGGCTTGGCCCGCTTAACGTCGATCACAATTCGATGAGGGTTTTCGAGGGCAAAAATCGAGTACTTCGAGGCCTTGGAGGTATCGAGTACCACTCGGATATAGTCCGGTGCCTCATGAGTCCGCACACTCTTAATGGTATTTCCTATCGCCGTCGAAGACAGCAGCGCCGACACCAAACAAGCGAATGCCGAACACGCTGATGCCAAACAACGAGAAGTGACCGGGGGACTACGCAAAGCGAACACTGACCTTACGCTGCATCAGATCGACCTTATCGGCGTCGTCAGCCGCTTTGTGCAGGCTCAACGACACCTCAACATTAGCTGGCGGCAACCATCCTGCTCCTTGCTCGGGCCACTCCACAAACTTGTAGCCGGGTCCGTCGAAGATTTCATCAAAGCCTAAAAACTCCAGCTCTTCCGGTGATTTCACCCGAAAGAGGTCGAAGTGAAACAGATCTCCGTGCTCCGTGGTATAGGGCTCGAGCAATGAGTAGGTTGGGCTTTTGACCGCCCCAACATGATTCATCATCCGCATGAACCCGCGTACCAGGGTAGTCTTTCCCGCGCCAAGATTCCCGTGCAAATAGACCACGGCAGTATCGCCGAGGCGCTGTCGAATGGCGTCGTGCAGCTCTCTACCGAAGGCCACGGTAGCATCTTCATCTGCTAGCACACGAGTCAGCATCTCATCGGCACCGGACATGATTCGACTCTCGGTTGGGTTGGCCGCGATCTTAAACGCTCCGTTGTTCCCGCAACAATGCGGCTATGTGGGCAATAATAAAGCTAGCGGTTATCCCGCGCATGCCGATCTTTTCCGCTGCTTGATCTGCAGCGGCGCTATGCAGCAATACCCCAGCGGTGAAAGCCAAGTCTGGGCTGCTGGGTTGCTGAGCAATCAGGCTGCCCACCAAACCGGCCAGGACGTCGCCCATGCCAGCGCTGGCCATACCCGGATTTCCGTGGGCGCAAATCGCCTGGCCCATTCGGGTTCCTATGACCGTACCTGGGCCCTTCAACAAACAGGTTGCATTAAAACGCACCGTCATGTCGATCACCGCTTGCCGCGGGTTATTGAGAATTTCACTTATGGAGCATTCCAGCAATCGTGCTGCTTCCCCTGCATGGGGGGTTAAAAATAGTGGGCCGCCGCGATTTTTCAATGTTCTCGCCTGGGCCGTGTCCGCAAGCCAATACAGGCCGTCCGCATCGATCACCAGAGGGCCGTCGTAGTTCGCTAGAGCGCCGATGACCTGCTGGGCCCAAGCGCCGCGCCCAAGACCAGGGCCCAGCACCACCACGCTGGCGGCAGCCATCGCCGAGGAAAAGGTCGGCTCAGCATCAGCGCCGAGGGCATCAACCCACATGGCCTCGGGCACTCTTGCCAGCAGACCGGACAAATTGGCAGGATCTGTGGCGACTGTGACGAGGCCCGCACCACTGCGCAGGGCGGTTTCCGCCCCCAAGACGGCGGCCCCGCCCATACCCTCGCAGCCTCCAACGATGAGCACATGGCCTCGCTGCTGTTTGTAGGCGTCCGCGGGTAGCCTGGGCACAAGACCAGGATGCCATCGACGCAGGGGCAGGTTGGGATAGGGTTCTGCCAAGGTGTCCGGCGCACCAAGATTGGTGAAGAGACGCTCCCCACACAAGCCGGGGCCCATGCCGGTGTACAGGCCAATTTTTCGCGCGATAAAGGAAACAGTCACATCGGCCTTCACCGCCAAGGTTGCACTGCCCGTATCTGCGTTTAGGCCAGAGGGGAGGTCAATACTCAGCACATATCCATCAACAGCATTGATCGCTTCGATGGCCTCGGCATAGCCCGAACGCGGGGCACCGCGCATGCCGGTGCCCAGCAAAGCATCGACCACGATAGAGCCTCGAACGGGCGAGTCTGAATCTTCGACTACGAGGCCTTCGGCTTCGGCGCGCTCACAGGCTAGCAGCGCATCGCCAGAGAGCTGGTACTTGGTAGCAACGCCAATGAGTTGCACATCGAGTCCTAGCTGCTTTGCCAACATGGCCACCCAATAGCCATCACCAGCATTGTTACCCTTGCCACATAGGATACTGATAACAGCAGCATTGGGACAGCGCGAAAGCAGAGTATCCAGCGCAAACTGGGCCGCCCGCCGCATCAGTTCTTGTCCACTAACACCCAGCCCACCATCTTTCAGGGGCTGCATGGCCTTGGCATCAATGGCTCGACAAGCTTCAGCAGTGTATAGCGGCAGGTCTGTCATGACTGGGCAGATCTCCCAATAATCTATTGAATGGGTCTATTGAGTATACTCGAGCACCCGTGACAAAAAGCGAGCCGACCATCGACCCCTCTACAGACGACCCTTTATCCAATAACAGCGCACGCCCCGCAAGCTGGGACGCCCATGAGGTAAAGCGTCGCATCTTGGCAGAGGGCGCTGCCCTGGGGTTCGATAAGCTTGCGATTACCGACACGGACCTCTCCAGGGAAGAGCCCCATGTGCTTTCTTGGCTGGCCGAGGGCTTTGCCGGAGAAATGGGCTACCTAGGGCGCCACGTGGACAAGCGGCTGAAGCCGAGCCTGCTAGAACCCAGCACCTGTCGCATCATCACCGCGCGCATGCAGTATCTGCCTGCGGACACTCACCCTATCGAGGTTCTGGAGAGCAGTGATAAAGCCTATATCTCGCGCTATGCCCTAGGCCGCGACTATCACAAAGTGATGCGCCGGCGGCTAGCCAAGCTCGCTGAGCATATTAACCTGACCCTGGCCGACGCCGAACCCAGGTTCGCCTTCCGCGCCTTTACCGATTCGGCCCCAGTTTTGGAAAAGGCACTGGGCGAAAAATCTGGTCTCGGCTGGATTGGTAAGCACACTTTGCTTCTCGACAAAGAGGCGGGTTCTTGGTTTTTTCTCGGCGAGATTTATACCAATGCCCCACTGCCCATCGATGAAGACACGGTCGAAGACGCCTGCGGCAAATGCAGTGCCTGCATGACCGTATGCCCAACAGATGCCATCGTGTCCTCCCGACGTCTCGACGCACGGCGCTGCATCTCCTATCTGACCATTGAGCATAAGTCCGCGATTCCGGAAGAATTTCGCAAGCCCATGGGCAATCGGATTTATGGCTGCGACGACTGCCAGCTGTTTTGTCCGTGGAACCGCGAAGCCCCCACCACGACAGAGTCAGACTTTGCCGTGCGTAATGGCCTCGACAGCCCGCGACTGGTGGATTTATTCGCGCTCAGCAAGGATGAGTTTCTAGCGTTAACCGAGGGCGCCGCCACGCGTCGTGTTGGCTATGCTCAATGGCAGCGTAATATCGCCATTGCTCTGGGCAACAGTCCAGGAGGCGAAGAAGTTGAGCGGGCACTGAAAGCAGGACTTGGACGAGTGAGCTCCATGGTGGACGAGCACATCCACTGGGCGCTGGATCAGCTAGCGTCTTCTTCAACAAATAGATGGGCACGGTAGTAGCGCAGCTCTTCAATGGATTCGCGAATATCCGCTAGGGCCGTATGCTGATTGGTTTTCTCCATGCCAGAAGCAATTCGCGGATACCAGCGTTTGGCCAGTTCCTTAATGCTGCTGACATCGATCATGCGGTAGTGCAGATAACCTTCTAGGGTTTTCATGTAGCGGGACAGAAAACGGCGATCTTGCCAGATAGTGTTACCGCATAGTGGTGCAGTATTGGGCGCTACGTGATCCTCGATAAAGGCCAGGGTCTGCGCCTCGGCTTCAATTTCAGCAACCCCCTCCCTTGCGATGCGATCGAGTAACCCCGACGCAGAGTGATGGCTCTGATTCCATTCGTTCATGCCATCGAGTAAAGCTTGCTCCTGACGAATCGCTAGCACCGGGCCTTCAGCAATGACGTTTAAGTCACCGTCGGTAATGATCGTCGCCATTTCGATGATGCGATCTTGCTCAGGATTAAGACCGGTCATTTCCAGGTCAATCCATACTAAATGGGCGCTCACTGATTTCTCCTGTTGTAACGATTTGCTGATTCATTGCCAGTGCTTATGACCGGCCTATTCCGCTAAGATCTACCCACAACCTTAGCTGGGGAGCCTCCCGTGTACCACCAACATCCGGTAGAAGTTCTGGAGCCCGACGCGGTCGCAGATTCGCTAGCAACGGACACGTTACTGGTGCAAGTCACCTCCAGCGCACTGTTCGAGCAGGCTCACATACCCGGCGCAGTGCTTATCGAGCCTGGCGAGTTGGTGTGCGGCATACCTCCTGCTAGTGGCAAACTACCCAGCGCCGCACAGATATCCGCAACCCTGTCTAGAATCGGCTATCAACCGCAGCAGCGCATTATTGCCTTCGATGACGAAGGCGGCGGCTGGGCGGGGCGACTGTGTTGGACGCTGGATGTCATTGGCCACTATGACTGGGCATATCTCGACGGCGGACTCCACGCATGGCATGCAGCAGGACTGCCGCTGGCCCAAGGCTCTAGCGCGCCAGCGCCTGCCGAACCTTGCGAGATAACTATAGATACCGACCCCATCGCGGAAATAGCGGATATCATGGCGGCCATCGACGATACTAACAGCATCATTTGGGATGTGCGTTCTGCCGAGGAGTTTGCCGGTCTGCGCTCTGGGTCTGCCCGACGCGGGCACATTCCCGGGGCAGTGAACTTAGACTGGGAACTGCTCAAAGACGCCAACCGCCAGCTTAGACTGATTGAAAATCTAGAAGAAGTCGCCGAATCTCTTGGCCTCTTCGGGGCGGAGCAGGTGATCACCCACTGTCAGACCCACCATCGTTCTGGATTGTCTTATCTCGTCGGTCGGCTGCTTGGGCTGAACATCAAGGCGTTTCATGGCTCTTGGGCAGAGTGGGGCAATGACCCGAGCAAACCGATCACCAACCTCAACGAGACAGGTAATCCATGAGCGGTTTTTTTCTGGGTCTGCAAAAAATTCTGCCCCAGCATGGCCTATCGCGGCTGGTGGGCTGGCTAGCGCAAAGCCAAATACCGCTCATTCGCCGCACGTTTATTCACCTCTTTGCCAGAGCTTACGACATTTCCTTGGCCGATGCCGAACGCAAGGAGCTGGATGAATACTACAGCTTTAACGACTTTTTTACCCGTGCCCTCGCCGATGGTGCGCGACCGCTACCGGAGCAACCCAACGCACTAGCCTGCCCGGTAGACGGCACGATAAGCCAGATTGGTCAAATACAGAGCGATCTGCTAGTGCAGGCCAAGGGCCACCAGTACACGATTAATTCCTTGGCGGGAAAAACGGGCAAAGGATTCGAGGACGGAGCCTTTTGCAGCATCTATCTTGCGCCCAGCAATTACCATCGCATCCACCTACCTTGGGACGGCACGCTAGTAGAGACGCGGGCCATTCCCGGCGCATTGTTTTCCGTCAACGGCATGACCGAAGCCGGAATACCCGGATTGTTTTGCAGAAACGAACGCTTAGTCTGCCGCTTTGAAACCGAACACGGTCCCATGCTTTTAGTGTTGGTGGGCGCGCTCATCGTCGCCTCTATAGAAACCGTATGGGAGGGACCCGCATCGCCCTATCGAGAAGAGATCGTAACCCAATATGAACAAGCATTTAGGCGCGGGGATGAGATTGGTCGGTTTTTACTAGGCTCGACAGTGATCTGCTGCTTCGTCAAAAACGCGGTGACTCTGGCAGAGCATTTGAATGCAGGGACAGTAGTCAGGCTTGGGGAAATAATAGGAGCGCCTTGAGTAAGAAAGGTCGACAATCACTAAGTCGATGAATAACTCTCGCAATCATGAAACCCAACATGCTAAGGCTCGCCCCGGCCTTCCTCGTTTTTTAACTACTACTTTCGGGCATGGGATATAAGGAGACTAGTCAATGGCATACCTCTTAGCGATTGCGTTTTCACTGCTAGCACCTGCAGTTCCGCAAGCGTCCGAAACCGCGAGCTACAACAACAAACTGAAAGAAGCGCTGCCGGGCTTTAAGATGCCTGCCGCATGGCTCAGATCACACCCTCCGTTTCGGGTCGTCGGTAATGTGTACGGCGTTGGCGGCTTCGACCTAGCCACCTACCTCATCACCTCATCCGAAGGTCATATTTTGATTAACACCGGCATCGAAGGCTCTATAGATGATATCAGCGCAAACATAGACGCTCTCGGCTACGACATAGCCGATGTAA
>MDSZ01122253.1_pt1 | contig 14629 bp, 18 predicted proteins | sample 811201 | NCBI WGS metagenome assembly MDSZ01 (sample SAMN05326647, study PRJNA326480) | marine metagenome | isolation source: seawater | place: Indian Ocean: North | collected 2010
AGATGTATCCGATGTGTCCTTTAGAAAGGCATTTATAGATAACATGAATAATTTTGCAATAACTTACTATCCAGAGATTACATTTTCTTTTGAGATAGAATCTTATGAAGATGCAATATCTGATGTATTACAAAGTAATCCTAATTTCAGGCTCACATACGATACTGGAAACATGACCTCTCTAGGTATTTCACACGAATATTACTTAAGTAAATTCTCAGATAGGATAGACACTGTTCATTTAAAAGATAGGACTTTTGATTCTAAGACGGTTTCGCCTGGAAAAGGGAAAACAGACTTTGGCTTCATAATAAAGTATTTAGAGAAGTTTGACCATATAAAATACACGATTCAGACCGATAGAGGAGAAGATGGAAAAGAGGCTGAAACAATACAAGAACATAAAAATTACTTTAAAAGTTTTACCGCGTGGTAAATTTTTATTATATTAGATATAAATAACAATAAAAAGGAGATAAATGATGACTTATATTATAGCTGAAATAGGAATAAACCATAACGGTAATATTGACCTAGCAAAATCTTTAATAAAATCTTCAGCTGATGCAGGCTGTGATGCTGTTAAATTTCAAAAAAGAACGATAGATTTAGTGTATACTAAAGAAGAGTTAGACGCCCATAGAGAATCTCCATGGGGAAACACGAATAGACAACAAAAAGAAGGGTTAGAATTTACACTAGAAGAATATAAAGAATTAGAATCATATTCATCTGATTTAGGATTAGACTTTATTGTTTCTTGTTGGGACTTGAATAGTGTTGATGATATTGAAAACAGTTGTAATGTTAAGTATCACAAAGTAGCTTCTGCTCTAGCAACTGATAAAACATTTTTAGAAAAATTAGTCAGCACTGGAAAGCCTATTATTCTTTCAACTGGAATGATGACAGAAAAAGAAATATTTTCTGCTGTAAATATTCTAGGTGAAAACTTAAAATACATATTAGCTTGTACTAGCACATATCCAACAAAGGCGGAAGAGGTAAATTTACAGCATATAGAGACGCTGAAAACAGAATTTGGCTATACTTATGGTGATGTAAAAATTGGCTTTTCAAACCACTATAATGGATTAGATGCATGTGTCGGAGCTGTAGCTCTTGGGGCAAAATGCATTGAGTTTCATGTAACACACGACAGGACAGACTATGGTTCTGATCAGGCTGCATCAATAGAAAATATTGGTGGAATGGTTCAAGCAATAAGAAATATGGAGCTAATGGTTGGAGATGGAGTAAAGGTAGTCTATGAAACAGAAAAGCCTATTGCAAAAAAGCTTAGAAAAGTAAATGACATAACGGGATAATTATGAAAAACTTATTTGATTTAACTGGAAAAACAGCCTTAATAACAGGAGGTGGAGGTCTATTAGGACCCAAACATGCTGAAGCCATAGTTGAATATGGCGGAAAAGTAATATTAGCAGATTGGCATGAAGATAGAGCAAAAGAAAAGGCAGAGTCAATTGGAAAGAATGCAACATACGAATGGCTAGATGTAACAGATAAAAGTTCTATTCAAAAAGTAGTGGATAAATATGAAAAAATAGACATTTTAATTAACAACGCAGCAAAGGATCCAAAGGTAAAAAAAGGAGGAGGCCTTACTCCAGATTCAAGATTTGAAACAATGACTGAAGATTATTGGAATGAAGGAATAGATGCCTGTTTAAATGGTACCTTTTTATGTTCGCAAGTAGTTTCAAATAAAATGTTAGAAAATGGTGGTGGAGTTATACTAAATATATCATCTGATTTAGGAGTCATAGCTCCAGATCAAAGATTGTATCTGAAGGAAGGTCTAGAGGATGACCAACAAAACGTTAAACCAATTACATATTCAGCGGCCAAATGGGCAGTTGTGGGTATGACAAAGTATCTTTCAGTTTATTTTGCAAAAAGAGGAATTAGAGTGAATTGTTTAAGCCCAACAGGGGTTTTTAATAACCATCCAGAAGATTTTGTTAAAAAGTTGTCAAATATAATTCCAATGGGTAGAATGGCAGACATAGATGAATATAAGGGTGCAATTGTTTTTCTATGTTCCGATGCAAGCTCATACATGACTGGTGAAAACTTAGTTATAGACGGTGGTAAAACAGTTTGGTAGTAAAGTTATGATAGTAAAACCTAAAATAGTAAATAAAAATTGGGGCAAAGAGATTTGGATTCATAATGATGAAGAATATTGTGGTAAGATTTTAGTATTTGATAAAAAAGATAGTAAATTTTCAATGCACTATCACATCATAAAAAAGGAATCATGGTATGTAGGGCGTGGAAGTTTTAGGTATATTTGGATAGATACAGAAACAGCAGAAGAAAATTCAACAATCATAGGGATGGGTACGTGCATTACAATAGAAAGAGGTCAACCTCACCAACTTATTGCATTAGAAGATAACTCTGAAATATTCGAAGTTTCAACTGAACATTTTGACCCTGATAGCTATAGAATTAGAAAAGGGGACAGCCAAAAGTGAAAATATTTGTAGACATAGATGAGACGATATGCTTTTATGAAGGCGAAAGAAAGTATCAAGATGCTAAGCCTAACTATAAAAATATAGCTAAAATAAATAAATTATATGCAGAAGATAACTATATAGTTTATTGGTCTGCAAGAGGTTCAACAACTGGTATAGACTGGTTAGAAGTTACAGCAGACCAGCTAGACAATTGGGGCTGTCAATATCATGAACTGAGCACTGGTCAAAAACCAGATTATGACCTACTAATATGCGATAAAACTAAACGAATAGAGGAAGTGTAATGGTTTTTATAGAAGAACTATTAAAGAGTAAAAAAAGCGATACAGCGATTTACTTAGGGTGTGGCCCTTCAATAAACAATTTAACTCGCGACAACTCATCAGCCATATCAGAATTTGATATATGGACGGTAAATAACTTTATATTCCACAACTATATCATTCCAGATTTTTACCATCCAGAAATAAAGGAACACAGGGATGGGCCAATCATGCGAGAAATGTTTAGTAAAAAGCATGAAGAGTATAAAGACGTAAATTGGGTCGTTGACGGTAATAGACCATACATATCAGATATGCTAAATAACTATGACAAAATTTATAGATACGATAAGGATGTAAGTAATAAACTTTTACAAAGTGGAAGATACAAACCTTCGGGTAACAAATTAGAAGTAAGATGTTATGCTAGCCTGAGCCTTTTACTTGAAACTCTTATTAGAATGAAGTATAAAAAAATATACTTTTTAGGGTGTGACCTATATTCTAGTGAATACTTTTGGACAGACAATCCAGACTACAACCACTTAGATTTACAAACTAAAGCCCCACTTATGGTATCCTCTAAACCAGACGAAAGGCATTCGAAATCAATTCACCCAACTCAAGAAAGAAATATAGCTCAATATATAAAAGAATTTACAGAATTTAATGGTGTAGAGGCAGTTAACCTTTCAAAGAAGAGCTTATTGAAAGATTACATAAAAACAGAGGAACTATGGTAGTTGCAATAATACCAATAAAAACAAACAATCAGAGGCTGCCTGGAAAAAATACTAGAAATTTAGGCTCGAACCCTCTGTTTCACTATATATTTACAACTGCCAAAAGTTTAGATTTTGTAGATGAAGTTTGGGTTGATTCATCTGACACTCAAATATTAGAATCGGCAAAACAGTACGGGTTTAAATGTTTAGAAAGGCCAACATCCTTAAATTCACCAGAAACTTCTGGTCATGATTTACTAAAATACGAGATAGATGAGTTAAATTTAGATGATAGAGATATTGTTGTACAACTATTTGCAACATTACCTTTTATTAAAAAGAAAACTATTGACGAAGCAGTAAATTTAGTAGACTCTTTACCCTATACCTCTGTTTTATCTTTGTATCCAATTGAGAATAGATTTTGGTATGATGATAAACCTGTCGGTCATGACCCAAAAAAGTTAAAGGGTACACAGTACGAAAGACCAGTTTACTGTGAAGCAGGATTTTATACATTTGAAGTTGGAGCCTTTAAAAAAGAGAATAGTAGAATAACTGAAGATTTTATCAGACAAATAGTTCATCCACTAGAATGTATAGATATAGATACTGAAGATGATTTTAGATATGCAGAGATGATTTTAGCAAATGATAAAAAAATATAGACTACCATACACAGCAGAAGACATAGAGTTTTTTCACAAGCACTCTAAAAAAATACTGCAACGGGGATACCTGACAGATGGGGGCGAGTATGTTTCTAAACTCGAAGATTCATGGTCAGAATATATAGGATCTAAATATTGCGCAGCAGTTAATAGTTGTACAACGGCCTTAGAACTAATATTAAAAACCATTGGTGTTGAGGGAAAATCTGTAATTGTTCCAAACTATACTTTTTATGCGAGTCCGCTATCTATTTTGAATGCTGGTGGAAAGGTAATTTATTCAGACATAAACCCAAATACACTATCACTTGACGTAGAAAGCATAGCTAGTAAAGTTAGAAAAGATACTAAAGCAGTAATGATAGTTCATGTTGGAGGATTCATAACAGAAGAAATATTTAAAATAAAAAAATATTGTAAAGAAAATAACCTGTACCTTATTGAAGATGCGGCATGTGCACACGGATCAGAAATAAATGGAAAAAAGGCAGGAACAATAGGAGACATATCTGCTTTCTCTTTTCACCACTCGAAAGTACTTACTTCTGGAGAAGGAGGTTTGATAACGACAGACAACAAGGAATGGGTAGATAAAATAAAAAAGATGAGGTCAATAGGATTAGATAGAACAGTTAACAATTGGGAAGTATTTGAATTAGGTAATAACTATAAAATGACCGAAATAACAGCAGCTTTAGGCATTTTACACGTCAATAAAGCTGAAGAAATAATAGGCGAAAGAAGAAAAATAGCTGAATTTTACAATAGAAACATTCGCTTTAATAGTAAATTTAGAATAATGGGTACTGAATGTCTATCATCTTATTACAAATACATAGCCTTTACGGATGAAAATACTAAAAAGGAATTAACAAAATTTTTACTGAACAATGGCGTTGAATTGCCTCCAACAGTATACGAGTATCTTTGTAGTAGGCAGAGTATAAACCATAAGACAAATACAATAAATATTGAAGACGCTTTTCCAAATGCAGAAAAAGCCATGAAATCTAATATATGTCTTCCAATGTATAATGGGTTGACAAAAGAAGAGTTAAGTAAGATAGTAGATTTGATAAACGAGTTCATAGAGAAATGAAAATAAATTCATCAATAAAAAACTACACAATAGATTTCAAAGAGAACTTTGAGATAGAGCACTTAGATTACCAACCTGGTGATTTGATTGTGGTAGATAAAAATGTTAATTTACCTGAGATGCACGACAAAAATGTTATCCATATTCTGGCTAGCGAAAGTACAAAGTCTTATGAATATTTACCTGAAATAATAAAAGAAATACTCGATTCTACATTTACAAAACACAATAAACTAATAGCGATAGGCGGAGGAATAACTCAAGATATTGTTTCTTTCATATCATCAATACTTTACAGAGGAGTTGATTGGACATTCTTTCCAACTACACTACTGGCTCAAGGAGATAGTTGTATAGGTGGTAAAACTTCAATAAACTTTAGAGAGTACAAGAATCAACTTGGAAATTTTAATCCTCCAAATAAAATAACAGTTTGTAATTCATTCCTTGAGACATTAAACAGTGAAGATATAATATCAGGCCTAGGAGAGATGCTTCATTTCTATCTCGTTTCTGGTATTGAAGACTTTAAATTCTATAAAGATAAACTAGGAAAGTCAAATAAGGAAATAGTAAAGAGGTGTTTAGAGATAAAAAAGAGGTTTGTTGAATTAGATGAATTTGATAAAAAAGAAAGGTTACTTTTAAATTATGGCCATACTTTTGGACACGCCATAGAGACTGTAACTAAATACGAGTATCCTCACGGAATATCTGTTTGCTTTGGTATGAACATTGCAAATTACATATCCTACAGAATGGGCAGCATAGATAAAAATTTATATCTAGAATTAGGAGCCTTCATGCACACGTTACATGGAAAAAGATTCAACATAGAAAATATTGATAAGTTTATAGAGGCACTAAAAAAAGATAAGAAAAATTTAAGACCAGATAAAGTTAGGTGTGTCTTGACAAGGGGTGTAGGTGACATGTTTTTAACAGAGGTTAGCTACTCTGAAATTGAAAAAATATTAAATGACTATAAATATATTCACTAAAATTTTACCGTATGAGTAAATTTTTTTATATTTATATAAAATAAATGGAGTTAACAGATGAGTAAAAATAAAGGTAAAACAACCACTATGGTTGAATTTGAAGACTTGCTAGATACTTTTAATGATAGTATACACACAAAAGAATTCAAAAAATTACAAGATGATTTTAATAATGCAGAGCATGTATTCTTTATTGGAAATGGAGGTGGTCATGCAGTTGCAACACATGCGGCGTCAGATGTTTCTAGATTAACCGATAAAAAGTGTCACGCTCTAGATAATGCTAGTTATCTTACGTCTATAGCAAATGATTATGGATACAACAATATCTTTATGAAGTTCTTAGAAGACTATGCGGTGAAAGGAAGTAAAACGATGGTAATTGGATTTTCTGGTTCAGGAGGATCTAAAAATGTTATATCTACTTTATCTCTAGCGGCAGATGAGTATGATTTTGATACCTGTCTAATTACAGGCCAGCATTCAAATTCTACACCAGAATATATAAACCAAGTTTGCTTTAACAACAGGTATTTTCACGTACATGAAATACTTTGCATGCTCACGTTTTATCAATTAGTACACGGGACTGGAAACCATTGCCCAACTATAAAAGAAGAAATAGTTAGAAAGGGCCACGTTGAATCTTATAGGGCTAGAAAATATAAGGAGATATAGTTCGTGAGTAAAAGGGCAGTAATAATTTGTAGAGGAAAATCAATTGAAAATGTAAAGTTATTGCAAGATGAGACATTTGATTTTTGTGGTATAGTTAATGACTTTAAAAAGGAGCTAGAACATGAGTGGCTTCGCTCGTTTATTAAAAAACAAAAAAGAGTTATTCACTACATTTGTCGAGAAACCTTTGCTATCCTAAATAAAAAGCAATATGATGATTTGAATGTAGAATATGTTCAAACAAATAAATTAGCAGAAGAAGTTATTGTTTCACCAGGAGTATATGGTAATGTGAGTAATATGGGCTTAATTGCAAAGCCCTTGGATGAGTGTATAAAACAGTATTCATGGAATGAAGATTTGTGGCACAATCATAATATTCTAGAGATAGACGGTACCTTGTGCATGAAAAAAGGTTTTCCAAGGGTTGCAGCGCCAACGATGGGTATATTAACAACTGTGGATGTAGTTGCAAATTTAGGGTATAAAGATATTACTGTTTTAGGTATAGACTTTTATGAGGCCGAATATTTAACTGTCTGCTCTAGTACACAGACGAAAGAGGCTCCTAAAAAATCTGGAATAGATAGAGCACCATTAATGAAAGGTTACTTAAAAAAGGTTATGGAAAAATTTCCAGATACAAATTTTACCTTTTTTACTTATTCAACCTTTAATCCAGAGTTAAAAAATGTTACAGTAAGAGGGATTGAAAATGTCAATAGTTGAAAAAGAAATAAATGGAATGAAAATGCACCTAAATTTAGGTGATGGAGGAATATCTTTACCACTATATAATGATGGTATAAGAGAAGCAGCATTCATGGCAATAATGGATGATACCGTTAGAGAAGGTATGACGTGCATAGATTTAGGTGCTAATATAGGGTACGCAACACTTCTCATGTTAAGAAATGTTGGAGCAACAGGAAAAGTGTATGCAATAGAGCCAGATCCAAATAACTTAGGACTGTTGAAAATGAACATATCCGCTAATAATTTTGATGAGTTGTGTGAACTGACTGAGTGCGCCATGTCAAATTATGATGGAAACTTGAGCTTTTGGCAATCTAGTCGACCAAACTGTAGTAGCGTTTCAAAGACTAAGAATAGCACAAAGGAAATCAGTGTTCCATGTTATACCTTAGATTCTTTTTTAAAAGATAGAGATTATCCAAACTTCATAAAAATGGATATAGAAGGACATGAAACCCAAGTTTTTGAAGGAGGGTTAGATTATTTTACAAAAAATAATGAAGGAGAAACAAACATACTTTTAGAGGTTCACCCACAGTTTTATGGCGAAAAAAATGATTTTGCAAAAATATTGATGGAATACTTCAATATTGGGTTTGAGCCAAAGTATGTAATAACTACCCCAGTTTCTAGGCCCAGACTTTTTGTAGAAAAAGGATACGTTCCATTTCAAGAAATTCCAACTGATGGCGTTGTTAGAGGAATATACGACAACATATCGAAAGAAGACTTAATAGAATTTGCTTGTAAAGAGAATATCGAGGATTCAGGACCTAAGATTAGTAAAAAGATAGTAAGAAGTTTTATGCTCACGAGGAGTTAAATGGTTTTATTTTTATTCTCTGACCCTAAGTATTCTATATTGACTGAAGGGCTAATTAAAAGTTTAAGGTACAACGGAAATAATCACAAGATTTATTACTACATGATGAATTTTGATGATAATCAAGCCCAGGAATTTTCAGAAAAGTTCAGCGAAGACAAAAAAATAATATATAAGAGAAAAACTGTTGATATGAGTGGTTACAAAGTACACCTTCATGGTGGAGTTGCAAATCCGTTATATCAAAACAATAGGGTTTCTTATCTAATAGAACTTATGGAAGAGCAAGAAGAAGATATTCTATTATTTGGTTCAAATTCAATAGTTTTTTCAAAAATAGATTATTTTGAGGAAATACTACGCGATAACTACTTTTCATTTTTAGAGAGGAAAAAAACAACTAGAATGGGAAGAATCGTTAGAACTATTAAAGAATTTAGCCATTATGTAGATTCTAATAACCTTGAAATAGACGAAGAACTCCATCATTGTAGGCCAGTTTTATTGGGTACCCATGGATTCAAAAACGACAAACTAACATTAGATGTTTTAAAGAGGTGGAAGCATAACATAGATACAACTAGGGGATGGGAGGTGAACAAATACTGTTCAGATATGATGATGTTTGTTAAGTCTTATATTGAGGTATCGAAGAAAAGAGGAGAATGGATAAAGGCTTATACTGAAGAAGGTGTAGATAGGAGTAAAACTAAACTTTGTTGTACAGAGCAAATAGATGGAAACCCTATATGGTTTGCGAAAGGTGCTCTCATGAAAAACCATAATTTTGCTAATAGAAATTATCACAAACATTTAAAAAAGTTTTTATATGTCAAATAAATTTATTATATTAGTATATAATAAAACATAATAAAAGAGACAAAAAATGAAAACAAAATTTATAGGTCATTCTTCAATATTGATTGAGTCGGGAAAAGACAAGATATTGTGTGACCCTTGGTATACGGGTACAGCCTTTAATGATGGTTGGAAACTTTTATCCGAGCCAAAAACAGACATAAATGATTTAGACTTTAACTATATATGGTATTCTCATGAACACCCTGATCATTTCAGTGTTGTTGATATTAAAAAAATAGACAAAGAAAAAAGAAAAAATATAACCATACTTTTCCAAGAAACCATAGATAACAAGGTAAAAGACTTTTGTATAAAAAATGATTTTAAAGTAAAAGAACTTGAGCCTTTTAAAGCGGTAAAATTATCAGACAGCCTAGAAATAATAAACGGCACAGACGGCTTTGACTCTTGGTTGTGTGTTAAAGATTCTGAAAAAACAATACTTAATCTTAATGATTGTAGATTAGATGATGTGGATGAGTTAAATAAAGTTAAAGACAAAATAGGTAATATAGATGCCTTGTATACTCAATTTGGATATGCTAATTGGGCAGGTAATCCTGGAGATACTAAAGGACCAAAGATAGGAAGAAGAATAGTCGAGTCTCAATTAAAAAATCAGATAGACGTATTAAAACCTAGAGTTGTCGTTCCTTTTGCAAGTTTTGTTTGGTTCTGCCATGAAGAGAATACTTTTTGGAATGACTTATCCATTGGAATAAGAGAGTCTTATGATTTTTTAAGTAACATATCTGATAAGGTACACGTGTTTTACCCTGGAGATGAATGGATGGTTGGAGAAGATTGGAATCATAATGAAAAGAACATTGAGTTATATGGATTCGATAAGTTTAAAAGAAGTAAGGAAGAACCAAAAGTATCTAAGTCTTACAGTATCTCTGATCTACAAGAATCATTTGGTAAAATGGTAGAAAAAATTAAAAATAAAAATGATTGGGAAGAGATATTAAAGTTTAAAGAGAACAATGGACTTCCCGCGGCGATTGTAGCACTAACCGACCTTGAAATTGTAGTTTCATTTGATATAACAGAAGGCCTAAATATTACAAATTGTGAATACGATATAGAGATGTCGTCTGACAGTCTTAAGTATATTATGGACTTTGCATGGGGTAGAGGAACGCTAATGATAAATTCTAGATTTTCTGCAGTGTATGACAAGTTTGACAGCTTTTTCATGCAAACAGCAATATTTTATGCAAACAACATTGGATTAAGTTTTCCAAAAACCCTCACAGCTGACGATTTAGGTAAAAATAGTAGTTTTGCATTAGAGCTTATGCGAGAGTGGGAACTATGATACACGAGACAGCTATAATTGATGATTGTACAATTGGTGAAGGAACAAAAATATGGGCTTTTTCACATGTATCATCTGGAGCAATAATTGGTAAGAATTGTGTAATTGGAGAGGGAGTACACATAGGACCAAATGTAATAATCGGCGATAACTGTAGAATACAGAATCACAGTATTTTATATGAAGGAGTAGAATTAGGGAATGGAGTATTTATAGGACCAAATGTTGTAACAACAAATGACTTTAGACCAAGTTTAACGGGAGATTGGAAAAACTCTGATAGATTTAGAAAAACTTTATTTGAAGATAGTTCAAGCATTGGCGCCAATTCAACTATTGTTTGTGGAGTTGTAATAGGAAAAGGTTCTCTAGTTGGTGCAGGATCAGTGGTAACTAAAAATGTTGATAGTGGTAAAACCGTATACGGTAATCCTGCAAGGTAAATAGGATATAAATTATGAAAAAAGAAGACGTATTAAAAATATTAAACAGGCCAGAACATAAAAAGCTAATATCTCTTAGTTTAACTGATCTCAAAGACGGTGAGAGAATTTTAATAACCGGAGCGAATGGTAGTATAGGTACAGAATTACTGCGCAAACTAAATAAGATAGATGATGTAGATTTCTTGAGATTTGGCAAGACCATTACTGTATTATCTACTGATATTGAAGGTGATCACGAATACTTAGACATAACAGACTTTAACAACTGCTTTTCCATTATTCAAAAATTTAAACCAACCGTTATCATCAACATTGCAGGGGCAAAGCACGCTCCCCTGGGAGAAAAGGAAACGTGGAAGACTTTATCTGTTAATACTATTGGTACTAAAAATTTATTAGATTGCGCACCTGAAGGTTGTAAGGTTATTCTTACTTCTACTTGCAAATCTGCTAATCCAGAAATTGTGTATGGGGCATCTAAGCTTATAGCTGAAAGAATGACAATAAATGCTGGAGGAACAGTTGCTAGATATTTTAATGTTGTAGAAAGTAGCGGTAACGTTTTTGAAATATGGAAAGATTTACCAGAAGACTGTCCAATTGAATTGGCCCCAACATGTGAAAGGCATTTTATATCTTTAGAAGAAGCGGTTGGGCTATTATTTTATGCAATGATATCTGAACCTGGTAGATACATTGTTAATTCTGGTTACTTGCATAGAATGAGCGATGTGGCTAAAAGATTGTATCCAAATAGAAAGAAAATTATCATTGAGCCAAGAAGAGGTGATAGATTGACAGAGAGATTTCTAGCAACATCTGAAGGTCAAGGCGAGTCTTTATTAGATGGATCAATTATTCGATTAACTAGTATTCATGATGAAGAGTACTAATATATTACTAGTATGCCAGAAATAGTTAGAAATATATTTGAAGATTACGTCAAAGATAGATTTGATTTAAAGGACTGTGTTGCTGTAAATAATGGCACCAGTGCTCTAATCGCGCCACTATGGTCAATGGACTTAAAGCCTGATGATGAGATAATTACCACTCCATTTACATATATTGCGACAACTAATGCCATACTAATAGCAGGAGGAAAACCGGTATTTGTAGATATTAGAGAAGATGATTACTTGATAGATGCTTGGAAAATAGAAGAAGCAATAACCCCTAAAACTAAAGGTATAATTGCCGTCCATCTGTATGGTAGAGTTTGTTCTATGGATAAAATTAAGGAAATTGCAAAAAAATATAACTTAGTAGTAATAGAAGATACCTCTCAGGCATTTGGTAGTGAGTACAAAGAAAATCAACCAGCTGGAATGATTTCAGACGTAGGTACATTTTCGTTTTACAAAACAAAAAATATATCAACGTTTGAGGGAGGAATGATTTGTATACCGCATAACTCTAGATTAGACTCAAAAGCAATTAGAGCTATATGTAATCAAGGTCAAATTGGAAGATACAACCACGAGTATATAGGATTTAATTTTAGACTAGCAGAACCTCTTTGTTTGATGGCATACGAACAAATGAAATTACACATGAAAGGAATAAAATCAGAATTAGGATTACGTGGACCAGAACAAGGTCACTATCCTAGGGTGGTTTATGACCAACCGATATATAAAAAAATGGGCATAATTGGAAACTGCCCAGTTGCAGAAAAAACTGCAAAATGGATAAGGGAAAACACATGAAGGTAGCATTTTTTACAGAAGGAAATTGGTCAGGTAAAGTTCCAAGGAACAATCCTAATATGAGAACAGAAATGGCATGGATGTGCGCACTAGATGCAACTCATTTTAATATAAATTCTCAAACAATACAAGGACAATACGACTTAGGAATAGTTATCATACCTAAAAATAATCCTGACTTTGATGTTGATCGAATCAGAAAAAGCTGTGCTCAAGTAGCTTCTATGCAAGAAGGTCCACATTGGTATTTTCAAGACTATACAATGGAAAAACAAGTATGGTTCTACAATACATTAATGGATATGGATTTTCTTTTTGTCCATAATGAAATTGATAAAAAATATTTTGAAGGATTGACTGGAAAGGTTTGTAAAGTAATGCCAAGCCTCATGATAGAGGATTCAGTCAAAGATTTAACCAACAAAGATAGAAATTCAGTAATGATTGGGGGTAATTTTTGCCAATGGTATGGAGGTTTTGATTCTTACGTAATAGCCCAAGTATTTAAAGACGACATACGTGTTCCAAGTATGGGTAGAAAAGTAGAGGGAGAAGAGCAAATGCCTGAACTATATCACCTGCCGTATATGGATTGGACCAGTTGGATTAAAGAATTAAATAAACACAAGTATGGAGTTCATTTAATGAGGACCCACGCAGCTGGTACCTTTGCATTAAATTGTGCGTATTTGGGTATACCATGCATTGGATACAAAGGGTTAGATACACAAGAGATCTGTCATCCTTCAACTACAGTTGATGTGGGAGATTTAGGTCATGCAAGAAAAATAGCACGTGAATTAAAAACAAATAAGGAATATTATAGAAACTGTTCTAAAATAGCTAAATTTAACTATGAACAAAACTATAAAGAAGAGAAATGGTTGGAAAAGACAAAATTATGGTTACAGTAGAAGAATTAGAAAAATACTGGGAAGAACACTCAGAAATTTTTGAAACAATAGTTGACAATGTTGAATATCAAAATAAAGGAATATGGTATACTGAGGCTTTTTTATTTACGTCTCTGTGTAGCCTTTTAGGTGTAGAAGTAATAGTTGAATCTGGAGTAGCCAGTGGCTGTTCAACGGATATATTTGCCTCTTGTTTTGACGGCCCAGTCATTAGTGTAGATGACGATGGCTATGGGATATTTAATGATACAGCGAAAAGACTTAGTCATCACAAAAATTTATACATGCTGAATGGAAATAGTTTTGATGTTATTCCGAGGGTTGTCGCAGATTCGGCCGATCCTGAGTCAGGGTTAACGATAAACAATAACACTAGAATAGGAGTTTTTATTGACGGACCAAAAGGAAAGGAAGGTGTTAGGCTGAGAAATGAATTATCTGAGTTTGAAAACATAGTTTGTTTCGGATATCATGATTATTCAGGCCCAAATAGAATTGAAATGGGAGAGTTTAAAAATAGCTTTGTATCTCATGACTTAGATTTCATGGCAAAGTATTCCTACCTAAATGATAAAGTTATACAAACCATACCTAAACAAGCAAAGCATAAAAATGGTCCTGGAGTTTGTGTAGAATTAGTCTAAAAACTATATTTATATAAAAGGTTATTATGGAAAAAATTACATTTGTTATACCCAGTAGAAACAATCTAGAGTTTTTACAATTGGCATATGAGTCGATTAGAAGATTAAATACTCACCATGAAATATTGGTACTGAACGATGCTAGTGTAGATGGAACTCAAGAATGGATTGAAAGCTTAGGAGATGAAGATTTAATAGTTCATCATAA
>MDSZ01229609.1_pt1 | contig 14628 bp, 18 predicted proteins | sample 811201 | NCBI WGS metagenome assembly MDSZ01 (sample SAMN05326647, study PRJNA326480) | marine metagenome | isolation source: seawater | place: Indian Ocean: North | collected 2010
AAAGGCAGTCATGCTGGGAGTCCACGACAAAGACGTTTATTTTGAGCCGGACCAGGTGCCCGCACCGGCTGCAAAAGCGCTCCAGCCTGCGCCACCGCGGTGGCATCCACTCGCACTCCTTGCATCGCGCGCAGATTGCCTTTGCCCTGCGAAAGATCTGCCGCAACCGCGGCATCGGCGTCGTCTATCTGGCGACAAATCGCTATAGCGACATTCCGTTGTACAACGGCTCCGGCGTCCGGCTCTTCTCTCTCTCGGATCCAAGAGAGATGACCAGGACGCTCGCGCCCTACCTGCGCTCCCACGGCTGGCCAGCTGACAGTGGGGGCACGCCATACACGCTGGACAACTTCATCGTCTCGGCCATTGAGCAGGTGCCCGACTGTTGACCGCTGAGGTGTGGCACACCGCTCCAAGCGCCGACTCCGCCGCCCTGCGGCGCCCGCACAGGAACTGTGTCTTCGCTCCAGCTTCTTTGTGGGTTCCATCCGGTCGACCTGGACGGACAACGTGAACTGGTGGCGCCTGGGCGAGAAGGATAAGCGCAACAAGAGCATGGGTGTCGTTGAGGCCATTTACGATGCATTTGACCTCCGGCAGCTGTTCCACGGCCAGCTGTACGACGAACGCAAGGTGGCTCGGGACGAGGTGACCGTTCATTCTGGAGGTAGAAACTGGTAGTGAAGCGTGAGGCGTTGTTGCGTCCCGATCGCTCGCAGAAACTCGTGAGCGTCGACACGACATAATTTGCGGTTAAGAGCTAAGGTAATCGGGTAGAATTGACCGTTGGAGAGACCGCCTACGGCTTGGTCGCCCGGGCGTTCAGCTCGAACTCGGCGGCGTGCAGCGCCATTATTTGCCGCTTGAGCCTCTCGCGAGATTTGATGTGCGCGAGCAGCTTATGCAACTGCCGGGGCGCGCGGGAGGGGGCATGTGAATTGGAGAGAGCCCGCATTGTTGGCCGAGGACGGAACAACGACGCGCTCGCGCCTGCTTCAAATGAGAGTGCAAGCGCTGCATGTCTGTCACTGTCGACCACCAGCGCGCCTTGCGTGCCGCCATCTGAATGGCTTCCTGCCGCAGCCGGGAGAGTATCGGCAGTCCTTCCTTGTCGTTTTCGCGCTTTGTCTTCCAGTACGTCCATACCGCGAGCAGGACGTCAGGCGGGCCTCGCAACAGCTCGAGCATATCCGCGCGAGGCACTCCGCTCTCGGGAAGGAACGTCTTCAGCTCGGACTCGGCTTCCGCCGCCGCAGCAGCGCCGAGGGCACCGGGCACGCCCGCGAAAGGCGCCCCAGCGAACGATGAGAAGCGCGAGCCGCGAGTCGACCGTGCAGGCACTGCAGGGCCTCCGCCTACCCCGCCCGACGCTTCTTCCTTCGGCGCGGCCACGACATTCGCAGGCGCGGCGCTCGCAGACGCAGCGCAGCTCCGGCTCGCCACATTCGCTACGGCCGAGGTGGCAGCCGAGGTCACCTCGGAACGCGCGTTGGGCGCGTGGGCAGGAGGCTCGGAGGCATCCACTCTGACGGCCGCTGCATCGCCGGCGGGCAGGTCGTCGGGCGCGTCGGCGGGCGGGTCGGCGGGCGCGTCGTCGGGCGCGTCGTCGGGCGCGACGGCGGGCGCGTCGGCGGCGGGCGCGGCGGCGGGCGCTGCGCCGGTGGGCGCGTCGGCGGCGGGCGCGGCGGCCGGCGCGGCGGCAGGCTCGATGGTGGGCTCGATGGCGGGCGTGGCGACCGTGGCGACGGGTTCGCCTGCCGTGATTGGTGCCACGTCGCGCGGGGCGATCAGAGCGCTGGTCGCTGACGACGCCCCCTCCAACGCGGGGGAGGTCGGAGGAAATTCGGTGGCAGACGCAGCGGCAGCGCAGGCGGCGGCGCGCGCCGTGAGGCCAGAAGCCGCAGCGCGTCTCTGCGGCTGCGAGCGTCGAACGAAAGGTCAAGGGTGTGCGAGATGGGCGGTAACCACACGTGGGGTAGGGTTCGTGCTGAAGCGTGTGCGCATGCGAGGGTGTGCTGATGCGCGTGTGCGTGGTGCGGGACGGGCACACGCACAGATCGATGCCATTCGTCCCACTTCTGCTGGAGCGCGGGCCATATCTCGTGCTTCCACTTGCACGAGCGCCCCTTGTGGCACCGCCCCTGCTGGTATCGCTTGCACAGGCCCGTCGGCAGGTCGATGAGTTCGTCGTCGCGGGGCGGCGGTGGCTTGTCATTCTTCGGCTCCGATTGCGGCCGCTTCTTCCGCGCGACGGCAGAGTGGTGCGACGTAGATAGAGACGGCGGAAGCGCCGCGCGAGCCGCGCGCTCGGCGAGATTGTGCGCATGCAGCGCGCGGAACGAGGCCTGCGCGCCTCCGGGGGAAGGGGCGCCGAGGTGAGAGGAAGGTGGCGGGGCGTGTTGTTCGCGGGGCGCTCGGTCATCGCGGCCCCCGAGGGGCGGGACGGGCTCGCGCCTTCTCGAGTCGGTCGAGGTAGAGCTCGAAGTCATCGACCTCAATCAGGGTGCCCGGGTTGTGCTGGTTCCAGTCGGCGAGCCATTTCTCGTCGTCCAAGTCCATCTCATATTCAACCAGATCCTCCTCAACGGGCGGCCGCCCCTTAATCAGCTCCGGCGGCCGCGTGAACTGGCGCGGGAAAGCCTCCCAATCCGCCAAGGCGGTGAAGAGCGGCACCGTGATCTCGTCGTCCGCCCCGGCATGAGAGAAAGAGTCGCGCGAATATGTGCGGTACAGCCCGCTGGAGCTCGAAGCGCCGCAGCCGACGAAGTACGCGGCGAGGGGCGACGGGCTCGCTGCCATCGCTCGGGGCGGCGTGTCGAGCGGAGCGGCGCCCAGTGAATCCTCCCCTGGCAACCCAGGGTCGACGCGGCGCTCCTCCTCCGAGGTGAACACGAGCGGAAGCCGCTTCTCGCAGTCGAGCGGTCTCGCGCGAATCTCGAAGGTGGGGGACTCCGGGAGCGCAGCCTTGCGCTTCAGCCCCTGCATCGACACGGAGAAGACGCCGAGGAAACTGCTGCGCGGCGGGGAAGGAGTGGAGGAAGAAGGGGGAGGGGCGGGGTGGGGGGGGGGTTGGAGATGTGCGCGGCGGGGGCGCGGCTCCGTGGGAGGAGGCGCCGCTTCAAGCGCGGGGCGGCAGGCGAGAGAGGGAGGGAGCGCTGTGGGTGGTCCGCTGCGGGTGTGGGGACGGTGGTGGCGATCGCGCAAAATTTGCGCGGGGCCGGTGGACGCTGCGACTCAGTGCGTGTTTTGCGAGGCGGGTGAGGACGCGCGCGCGCGGCAAGCCAGCGGATTTCCGGCGGAGGTGCGGGTGAATGGGGTCCACGGGAGGAATGGGCCTCTCTCTTTGGAGTGGGCGCACCAGGAAGGTGAATTCGTAGGATTCCTACAATTGGTTCAACTCTTGGTCACCATAGCCATAGGAATCCGAGGATTTTTTTTTCTCTCTTGTTTATTCACCAAACACTCCACTGGCACGACACACAGCAGGGGAAGAGCCTATCGCTCCTCAGCCTGATACCCGCATGGATGAGATGTAAGCGGGACGGCACAGACACAAAAATCAGTAGGAGGAGGGTGGGGGTTCAGAAGGGATTGGTGGTCTGAAGGGGAGTTTTGCCAGGAAGATACCCCCATCCCCGCCATGGGCTTCGTAAGGTCCTTGCACTTCTACCGAAAGGTCCCTCAAGACGTGACCGAGGCGACGCTCGCCGGCGGCGTCATGTCGTTGCTCGCGCTGCTCGCGATGGGTGTTCTTGCCGTTCAACACGTCTCGCACTTCGCACGCGTGGAACTGGAGACGAAGGTGGAGGTGGACGAATTCGCTGACCAGCCACTACGAATTGAGTTCAACGTATGCAACGCAACGCATCGTCCGAACCTGCGCCACCCTCACCTGACGGAATCGACCCGCGCGCACCTTCGCAGTTGACGATGCACGCGCTCCCGTGCGCTCACGTGTCCCTCGATGTGCGCGACTCGCTCGGCGAGAGTGTCGACAACATCACCGCCGGCGTGCGCATGATTCGCCGGGACACGGTCACTGGCGAGCGCGCCACATACCGCCACGAGATGGCGAGCGTGCGGCCGCCGAAGAAGACGCCGCCGCGTCGGCTCGTGGCCGACCTGCTAGGCCACGACAAGAACCGCACCGAGCTGCTCGCGGAGAACCTCACTGCCGAAACCTTTGACGAGCTCGTGGACACGGCGCCGTGGGTCTTCGTGCGCTTCTACGCCGACTGGTGTCAGCACTCGCGGGAGACCGAGACGGACTGGGCCCTCGCCACCGCTGCGGTGCGGCGGAGCGGCAGGACCGACGTGGCGATCACGCAGTTCTCTTGCACCGCGAATCTCAACGCGGCGCGGTTCTGCCTGCAGCAACGCGTCCAGGCGTTCCCCACGTATTTGGTCGTCTTCAAGGCGCAGGATGGCGCGCGCTCGACGCTCGAGTACGTCGGCTCGCGCGAGTTTCCTGGCCTGATGCAATTCATCAGCGACTTTGGTGGCAAGGCTCGTGGCAACCCTCCCCAGTCCTTTCCTAAAGCGGGCACTGCGACCAAGCCCACCACGACTGGCGCGCAGGATGATGCAGAGCCGAGGTGGAAGCTGGCTGTGATGGGGCAGCCCACTGGGCCAGAGGCGTGCGAGTTGTCCGGAGTCATCCTTGTGTCTCGCGTGCCCGGGAAGATCTACATCACTCCAGAGTCTGACACGCGCTCGTGCGCTGCGCGTGCTGCGCGCCCGCACAACGCGCGCCTGACCCGTGGGACGCGTCGCACCTGAAGCGCGCGCCGTGTGCGGCAGTTACAATCCCGCGGCGGCGAACCTGTCGCACACCGTGCACACCTTCCGCTTCTCGATGCCGCTCCCCGGCGACACGCACGCATACGAGCTCACGCACTTGCGCTACATGCTGCACCCTGTTGTCGAAAGTGCCGCGGAGGCGAGCTTTCTCGTCGGCGACCAGTTCCGCGACCGTCTGCTGACGCTCGCGGAGCTCGCAAGCAGCGACACCGAGCGAGCCAGCCCATTAGAGCCGGGCCCCGAGCAGGTCCTCGGGTCGGGCATGCAGGGCGATGCGAACATGAAGAAGTTCGTTGATGCCGCTCTCGGCACCTTCCCCGAGTCGCACAACATGAGCGAGCCGGCGGCTCAGAAGGAGGCGCGCGAGCTGGTGTACGGCCAGATGCGCGCGAATCGGGTCGCGAATCTGCGCGAACGGCTCGGCGCGCTGCCGAAAGACTCGCCGCGGCGTGACGATATTCTCGCCGAGCTCCGAAGGGTGAGCGCGGCGGAAGCGGCCGAGGCGAGGGAGCCGAGGGAATCGGCGGCGCCATCGCGCCATCTTCTACAAGGACAAGGCGGCGTGCCGCTGCGAGCTGAACGCGCGTTGAATGCGGCCGCCGGCGTCGCGGCTGGCGCGTCAGCGCAGGAGAAGGAGCCGCCTCGTCCCGTCCTGGGGTCGGCGGAGCGCTGGCATCACATCAATTCTCAATGGATGGACATGATTCCGGACACATCACAGGCGCGTCGTTCGAGTGGGCTGGGTCGCGGGGTGGGGAACCCATACTTTCTTTCCTGTTCTCATCTTGCCGCACACCTATAGGATTACTGGAGGAACCTCCGCTCGCGGCTGCAGCGCCTTACCGAAGTTCCCGCTGAGAACATCGCGGCACAGGACAAGCACGAGGTCGAGCGTCGCTTCACCCTGCTCCAAGCGCTCTTCGCGCGCAAAAAGCAGCTGCTTTCGCTGTGCGCGCGCGAATTTCCTTTCGTGCACCCCAAGCGCCTGCAGTCTCGGCGTACGAGCCTTCAAACGGCCGCCCTGCACGCGCGTTTCCAGGTACGACGCACTTGGTGGCGACGAATTTCTCACGCGGTACCGCCGCTCCTCCGTGGAGCACCACCTGAAGGTGATCCCGATGTCGTGGCTGCCTCTCGGCCACGACGACCCGCTGCTCTTGTACGGGTACACGACGGCGACACGCGAGGCCCAGCGGAATTCCTTCCCCGCCGCCATCTTCGCATTTGAGGCGCGCCTGCCCACCTCAAATCTGGTTGCCAGAGGAGTGTGGACATCGCCCCCAACATCGCACTCCTCAGGTGTCTCCAGTCAGCGTCGCATACGAGGAAACGAAAGAATCGTTCGCCGATTTCGTGACGCAGTTGTGCGCCGTCGTTGGCGGCGTCTTCACCATCATGGGGATGCTGGACGCTGTGCTACATGCTAGCCTTCGGAAGCTCAAGAAGCTTTGATGCGGCGCGCCATGCATCCGATGGGTGGAGAGGGCAATTTTCAAAGTACTCCTCTCTAGCCCTCCGGTCCGCATCGGCCGATTATTTTTCTTCTCTCTCCCGTGGTTGTCTCCCGTTTGCCAGGCAAACTGGACACTGCCTAGGAGAACCTCAGTGCAGGCGCATGAGACGCTGCGGCAAGACCGCCGGCTGAGCAAAGAGCATGTGGAACGAGAAGAGCAAGAGCTTGTCGTCATCATCGTCCAGGATCTCCAGCAGCTTCAACCAGCTTGCATAGGGGACGCGCAGGATCTCTTGCCTGCGCAGAGGGACGCGAGTTCTACGGCGATTGCAGGCCTGGGGCATGCGCCGAGGAATGCGCCACCTGCTAACGTACATGATCGGTGTGGACATCGTTACCACGCGGTCGGGGCAGCCGCGCTTTCGCGGCTTCGGATGGGGAATCAGCGGCCAGATCTTGTCGCAGAACGAAGAAAGAAGTGACGGGGGCATCTCGACGACATGGTCGCCCCACATGCCGAAATCCTCGGATTCCTGGCGCGAAAAAAGAGGAGGTGTGCACGGAAACCGTTTTGAAGCGGGGGGAGATGATGAAATGGTAGGAATGGCAATAGATGTGGTCGCGGCGGCGGCGGCGGCGGCGGCGGCGGCGGCGGCGGCGGGCGAGGGGGGGAGGACCGGAGGGAGGAAGGGGGAGGCGGGGACAAAGGAAGGGCGAGGGGTCCGGATGGCCTGCAGCGCTGCACGTATGGATCCCTTGCCGCGCGAGTCGAATGCGCGTGACTCCAGTGGCACGGACTCGTGGGCGAAGAAGACAAGATCAGGGAAGCCCTTTACGTAATGATCGATGATGTGCCGCACCTGCGCCGAGATGGATGTGTTGTCGAAGCTGCCCAAACGGCAACGCACGGCGGGCGGGCGACAAGCATTACCCAGCCCGACAAAAGTAGAGCATGCGTCTTGTGGGGCACACGGTCGTGGTGGTTGAGGCCTTCGCGGAGCATCTCGAGCATCGGCCGTTTCACATCGGCGAGGCCACAATGCTCATACGAGTGAACCAGCCACTTAGTGACCTCCGGCTGAGCGAGCATGACCTGTGCCGCCGAGCGTAGAGGGGGCGCTGATCAGGGAATCACGCGCGGGTGGCGGTCAGCGACGCACCTGCCGTGCCTTGTCGACCCAGCCGTCGCTCGCCTTGCAATGCGCGGTCACCCAATCCCACTGCCGGAGCTTCTTCAGCCGTCGCGGCGGGTCGAGGAATTCATGGTTGCGGCCCGCCTGAACAAGGTAGTCGTGCGTATGATCGGCGCGAGCGTGCGCGCGTGCGTGCGTTTGGTAGGGCGGAGACCAGGGCCACACGAGCCTGCAGGGAGAGCGTCTTCGGGCTGAAGTCGCGGTCATAGGGCCGGTACCGAAGATTAACCTTCCCTGGAACGTTGAAGGTGGCTTCACGGCCCTCGCTGTTACCACCGAAAAGCATTGAGTCGACGGCGTCCACCCCTAGCATGCACGAGTGGTCCTGGCGACGGGGAGAGCGCGAGTTACGCCAAAGCTCGCGCGTGCGACGCGCGACGGCGGGGGGCTGCAGCCGACGGTACCTGATTTGCGACCTCGTACTTCCATGAGCCGAAGCGGCCACGCGACCAAATGCCAAGTGCGCGCAGCGCCGCGTCCGCAGCATGCACGTGCATGTTTCGCTCGACGTAAGGCACTGGGTAACCGTACTCCAACCTCGTATCCCACACAGACGCGATCGACGCGTTCGGCGGTAGCATGCCAGATTTGCGGAGGTCTGCGATCACGCGCGCCCTCAGTCTTTCTCGGCCACCCGCGGTCCATTCCGCCTCGGCCGAAGATCCCTTCAGCTTCAGCAAATCCGTCCGGTGGACGGATTCACTCACCTGCAAGCGAGGTGGCACGGGAATGGGTGCGTGCAGATGGACGATCACGAGGCCGGTCTGGCAGCTGAAGGGGGTCGGGGGGCAAGGGCGCTCGGCTGGGCGCGTGCCTCGATGAGCAGCGACCATTGTTTGTACGGGTGGGCAACGACGAGGGGAGAGAAGTTGGACAGAACGGTGACGCGGTAGAAAATGTACTCGTCCTCGGGGAAGTAGACCCAATGCACCCCGTTGAGGGCCTCCGGCAGCGCGATTCCCCAAATCCCCACGCCAACGAGGTTGACTGTCTGATGCTTGAAGCGTGACTTGTCAGCTGCTCCGTTATCGCCCTCGGCGAGAGAAGCAAGCTCGGGATGGTCCGGCGTCATGCGGAGTAGCTGCACGATCGGGATCGTCGAAAGGAGGGCATCGAACTTCACGGAAGTCCCATCTGTAAGCTCAACGGCTTTCTCGCCCTCCTTTGTGCGCACGCGGGCGACGCGCGCGTTGAGTCGCTTCCTCGCCTTCGGGAGCCCATCGAAGACTTTCTCCCAGATCAACCCGGTGCCATTGAGCGGATAGCGGAACTGAGCATTCGGCCCCCACGCCGGCGCGTCCTGACGATTGATGACGTTGCGGAGGATGTCGCTGAACTTGATGGTCGCGACGCGTTCTCCCACCCAGATCAAGTTCATCTCGTCCGGTGGGTGTGCCCACACCTTCGCGTTGTAGGGCGCCATGAAAGACTTCGTCAGCGCCTTGCCGAAGCCAGCCTCCAGCCAATCGAGGAAATTGCGCAAGGAAGCTGCTTGCGGCGGGGGCTGCGACGCCTTCACAGCCAGGTCGGATACGATGCCAATCACCTCTGCCTCTGGCAGCCGCCATAAATTGGACTGCACCGGGTAGCCGACCCAGGTGTTGCGCATGCGTGCGGGCGAGTAGCGCTGGTGGTACAGCCAGTCTTTTGGTGGCAACATGTTGTCGAGTAGCGCGTCAAAAAACTCGAAGTGCGAGAAGAGGCAGTGCACGCCGATGTCCCATGTGAACTTCGCCTCGTCCTGCACAGAGCATGCCAGGCCAGCGGGCGCGCCACTGCCCTCGAGCAGCTCCCAATTCGTGTATCCCAGCTCCGTCAGCCGGTACGCCGCGCAGAGCCCAGTGGGCCCTGCGCCCACGACAACGATTCGCGGGTTGTCCTTCAGCCGCGGCGACGCGTCGGTGTCCGGTGTGTACGCCGGCCCATTGTGTAGCAGCGGGTCAACGGAGGGCGCAGGAGACAACCCGTAATGGGCCACTCGCCACGCCCAGCCATGGCGGACCATCGTCTCGATGTCGGTGTAGCGTGGCCGCCAGCCTGTGCACGGCACGCACAGTGGTGAGCAGGTCCTCGCTGGATGGGCGGGTCCAAGTGACCAATGTTGGCCGAGCTCCCCGTTTGGCGCCCGGGGACCGCACACTCAGAGGGCCAAGAGGGGGTGGAAAGGAAGTCCCCGGGGAGGGGGTTCGATGCCAGAGCGGCGTGCCGATCTCGAACATGATCTTGGCCGGGTCGGTGTACAGGATGGCTGGATCGCCCGGCCGCTGCGGCTGCAGTGTGACAGGCACGGGCTTGCCCGTCACCTTACGGACCACAGCTACGATCTCGAGCACCGTGAACGGCTTGCCATTCCCAACGTTGTAGTACAGCAACTCGTTGCCTTTGAGGGCGAACATGAGCTGCCGACGCGGGCGGGGAATGTTAGGCCAGTGGCATCCTTGGTCAGGGTCGGCGACGGGATGGGGAACGGTGAGCGGCAGGCCAGCCGGTAACCGGGCGGGCTGCCTGCACGTGCGCGTCGACGAGGTCGCTCACGTGGATGTAGTCGCGCTGCGCCGAGCCGTCGGCGGTCGGAAACGAGGAGCCCATGACTGCAAGCTTCGGCCTGAGACCGAGGGCGACGTCGTACGCCGCGTCGACGATGCGCGGATACTTCTTGTTGGCGTCGTGCCGAAGGTGAGGCCCGATCCGCCCTGCAGGATCGGCGCCGATCACATTGAAGTAGCGCAGAAGAGCCGCCGAGAAGGGTGCTCCCGCACGCTGTTGCGCTTGCAGGAAAGCGATGATGGCATGCTCCGCTTGGAGCTTTGCCATGCCGTAAGGATTCGTTGGCCGCTGCGGAGACTGCTCGGTGATGGGAAATTGGCGCGGCGAGCCAAAGGTCGCGCAAGACGAGGAGAAAATCAAGCGTTGGACCTCTGCGCGCTGCATGGCACGCAAGAGCGCGACAGTCGACACCTGTGAAGGGCGGGTGTGCACGGCGCGCGCCGCAAAACACGGTCAGGCGGCCTACGACGCCGGTTGGGAGGAGAGGCCGGGCTGGGGGGAGGGCCGAGGGATGAGGAGGCGCACGGTGATGTTCTGGAAGTAGTCCTCCGGGTGCGCCATGGACTCGCCGACGTACGCGTTGCCCGAGAAATGCACGACGGTGTCAATTCTACGCGCGCGCAAGACCTCTTCGACGGCATTCTGATTCGAGACGTCTAGCTGCTCGAAGGCGAGCGGCTCGTTACTTTGCTTCGCTAGCGCCTGCAGGCGGATCACGGTGTCCATGGACCCACGCGACATGTCGTCGAGCACGGTCACGTTGAACCCGCGCCGGTCAAGCAGGGCGAGCGCAAAGTGGGACGCAATGAAACCAGCGCCACCGGTGATGAGGACGTTCCTGACCTTGCCATCCAGGGTTCGCCGCACCATCGCCGGGGACTTCTCGGGGACACCGCCGCACGTCGACTCGCTCACATCTGCCGGTAGGGCAGCACCCGGCACGCCGTGGAACAAGACATATGCTGACAAGGCGGCAACAACACAGCCGAGCCCGATGCGAAGCGGCGTCTTCTTGCTCGCGTCCTGAGGAGACCCCGAAAGGGAAGAGTACGCAGACATGCTTGCCCGCGGCGGGCTGCGATGCCGCACTCCGTCGTTTAGATACAAGGACTCATAGGATTCCTTGCGATTACTATCGATAGTACTTGATAGTACGACTTATAGTGCGGCTTTTATAGTCGCCTACACCGTGGTAGGAAATGGAGGTACTGGTGTTTTATTAATTACATCTAATTGCTGAGTGCTGAGCTATCTCTCCCTTCCTCCCTCCGAGACAAGGAGCGGCGGCGCGAGGTCATTGAACCACTGCGTGACGGCGCAACGCGGCGGCGGTTCCTTCGCGCCGGCCGTGGTTTCGGCCACGGCGAGCACCTCGTGCGGGAGCGAGCTCAGGAAGAGGACCAGCCGATCGGCGACAGGGGCGACGTCGCGCTGGCGTCCGGAGCGCAGGTGCAGCCGCAGCTGCCCGCCGTGCGACTCTGACCAGTCGCGGTTGACATAGTAGATCGCGGTCAGCGTGCGCCGCCACGCGTGCTCCGCGTCCGCATGGCGGCGGTAGAACCCGCCCGGCGTGTAGCAAGCAAGTTGCAAGTCTTCGCCCTTGACGAGAGCCCACGCGGCGGGGTGCCGCGCGTTGTTGTTGAGGGCGAGCGGCACGCGCTCAAAAAGCGCGTGCAACGCGCGCATGTGCGGCGCGCGCCCGTCGATGACCGAAACGTCAGCCGGCGTGTGCTGCCACCGCCAGTCAGCGCGCACCGCGCCGTCTGCGACGCCGTCGCCCACGCGGCCAGCTCGCATCAGAGGGAGCAGCGTACGCAGTTCCGCCCCGAGTGCATCCGCCACCGCCGCGCCCGCCGCTCCGTCCACCACCGTGTGCCCGAGAGCGAGGAGCTCCTCCGAGGCGCGCCGCCAGTCGACCGAGGCGCCGGCGCCCTCCTCGCGGATGGGCGCCGGCCCGGCAGCGGCGGCGGCGGCGGCGGCGGCGAGGCCGCAAGCAAAGCTCCGTGCAGCCGCCTCGGGCCGTCGTGTCGCTCGCTGAAGCAGCGCCGCTAGGTTGTGCGCCGCCGCATCGAATGGCGCGAGGGTGGCCGCACGCGCCGCGTCCTCAGCAGCGCGCCACAGCGCCGCCGCCGCCGTCTGCAGCCGTAGTGGCGCCGCGACGGCGCGTGGTGCGCTTTGCGCGGGCGCGAGGCGGGAGGCGAGCGTGCTGGCGCGAATCGCGGCACGCACGAAGGGTGGCGGCGGCGGCGGCGAGAGCCCGAGCGGCGGCGGCGCGTGCACGAGTGCGAGGCGCGTGTACGCCTCCGCGTCGCCCGGCTGCAGCCGCACGGCGACGGCGTGCAGTTCGCGCGCTCGGCTGGACGGCGAAAGGCTGGCAAGCGACACGTACACGTTGGGCACCGCAGGGAGCAGCGGCAGCGCCGCCTCGTAAAGAGCGAGCGCCGCTTCCCGTTCTCCCGCCCGCTGGCGGACCGTGCCCAGATTGTGATACGCTTCGCCGGCGGCGGGATTCGAGCGCATCGCCGCCTCGTACGAAGCGGCCGCCTCGCGCCACCGGCCGGGCAACGCCTGCAGCAGCGCGCCCAGTGAATTGTGCGCGCGGTCGTCGCGAGGCGCCAAGCGGAGCGTGGCGCGCCACGCCGCCTCGGCGCCGGGGAGCCCGGCGTCCGATAGTCGCTCGGCGAGCAGCGCGCGCATCGAGGCGTCTTCCGGCGAGAGGCGAACGGCCGCCAGCTGCATCGCCACCGCCTCGGACGCGCTCAGGAGCGGAAGGCCAGCCGCCGCCAGGTTGCCGTACACTTGCGCGGCGCCGCCCACGAGCGCGAGCCGCGCGGGCCCGCAGCGCAATGCGGCGCGGAAGTGCGCGAGAGCCTCCGCAGGTCGCTGCCGGCGTTGCGCGAGCACGGCCAGGTTGTTGAATGCCGGCGCGTGCGTGCTGTCGACCCGGATGACGCGGCTAAACGTGGACGCAGCCTCCTCATCGCGCTTGAGCTGCATGTGCGCGTTCGCGAGGTTGAACAGCACGTCCGGACTCCCAGGCGCCAGGCGTGCGCTGGCAGCTCCCATCTCAAGGCCCTCCGCAAAGCTGCCTTCAGCGACGAGAAGTGACCCGAGGTTGCTGTAGGCGGCGATGGTCTCGTGCGCCGCACCCGACAGCAGCGTGGCCCGGTACGCCGCGATTGCGCCGTCGGCGTCCCCCGCCGCGTGAAGGCGTAGCGCACGCGCGAGCATGGATGTTCGCCAGTTGCGCACGCGCGAGCATGGATGGTGCCAGCTACGGCACCGCGCGCCAGGACTACAACTACAAGAGCTCCACACTAATAGAACCGGCTCTATTTATTGGCTCAAAGATGCTCAAGGAGGTGAGCCGTACGACGTCACCTCGTCGACGAAGGCGGCAACGAGCTCCGGCTGCTCTTTGCCGGAGAGTCCCTCGCACAGGTTCGCGATCAGGCGCTGCGAGCCGAGCGCGCCGATCATGTCGCTCGTCGCTGCACGCACGCGATCTTCGGGCCCGTCGACGAGGAGCGCCGGGTCGAAGTTGCCCTGCACGCACACATCCGGGAGCAGCGTGCGTACCGATTCACGGTTGGCCGTGTCGTCGAGCGTCAGCACGTCGTAGCCCGCCTCTCGCAGCGCGGGCAGCGCGTACGCGGCGCCGCGCGGGAAGACCATGAGCGGGACTTCGGGGTGTCGCGCCTTGAGCTCGGTAACGATGCGACGCATGTAAGGCAGCGCCCACACGTCGAAGGATTCTGGCGAGATGAACATGCCCATCGCCTCGAAGACCTGTAGCAGTTGCGCGCCCGCAGCGGCCTGCGCAGACATGTACTCGATCACCACGGTGCATAGCGCGTCGAGCAACTTCGCCGAAGCTTCCGGGTGCTCCGCGAGCCACCGCTCCCCTTCCTGTTGGTTCTGCTTGCTCGAGCCGCCGACCATGTAATAGAAGAGCGTCCACGGGGCGGCGCTGAATCCGATCAGCGGCACCTTGCCCGCTAGCTCCCGCCTGATCATCGTCACCGCGCGCGTCACGTGGCCGAGCCGCTCGGACACCAGCGCTGCTGCGGCGTCGGCGTCGGCGGGGATTGCCAGCCGCTGGAGGTCAGCCGGCGAGGCGAGCGGCCGCGGCACGGTGATGCCCTTGCCGCCTGGCATCTCGACGTCGACGCCGAATGCTTCCGCCACCACGAGAATGTCCGAGAAGAGGATCGCCGCATCTATGGGGTACCGCCGCACCGGCTGCAGGGTGCACTCCGTGACGTCCACGGGGTCCTTGAGCAGCTCAAGGAAGTTCTTCCCCGTCTCCGCCTTGTACGCGTTGTACTCGGGTAAATGGCGGCCTGCCTGCCGGAACAGCCAGACTGCGGGGCGCTCCGTCGCCTCGCCACGCGCGGCACGCAGCATGATGTCGTTTTGCAGTGGCGCAAACGCCGCCGCACCCTCCGCCGCGGCGCACGCGGCGGGCCTGCCAGATCGCGCAGTTGCAATCGATCGCGGCGCGGCGACGAGCAGCGAGCCCTCGACCGCGGCACCCGCAGTGGCCAGGACAAGCAAAAAGAGCTTCATTTTGCAGCTCGACGCTCGAGATAGAAGGAAAAGTAAGTACTGTACCATGGTAGTAAAGTGTTTTAT
>MDSZ01003300.1_pt1 | contig 14627 bp, 11 predicted proteins | sample 811201 | NCBI WGS metagenome assembly MDSZ01 (sample SAMN05326647, study PRJNA326480) | marine metagenome | isolation source: seawater | place: Indian Ocean: North | collected 2010
GTCAGTGGTGAGGCACCGCGTTCCGCGGAAAGATACTTAAGAAATCGATTCAGTGACGGTCCGAATGATGGTGCGACTGCCACGATGACCTCATCAACGAAGTGAGCGGCTAGTCAGCTTTTCGATTAGCTCGAGAGACGAAGCCGGCTCGCTGGCTTCGCGGAGTATTGAGCCGAACTTTTTGGCCAAGTACTGCCGCATCATACCAAGAGAAACTTAGATCGGGATTAGCTGCAGAACGGCCAAGAGTTTTAAGAGCTTCGGCTCTACTGTCATCGTCATAGAGGAAGACATATCGTTCACCACCCTTGACGAGAGCAATGACATTGACGTCGCGTGAAGGCATGAATCTATTCCAGGACGGGCGCGTAACGGCCAAGCCAAATAGGCCGATAAAAAGAGGTATCGGCCGTCGTCTAGTCAAAAAACAAACATTCCTAGCTTGAATCCCCCAATTCCCTGTGATCCAGACAGGCGTCAGGGTCTTCCGAGCAATCTGCGTTAAAAAAGGCCGGAAAAGCCATTTAGTGCGATTGGTTCACGTGTGAAAAAGGCTTCTCCGTAGCTTCTTCCAATTACCGACCCCCACCAGACTGCTGCAGCTTCAACACGTTCAAGGACGTTTGGTGACTGAGCGGTATCGGGAAACTGACTTGCGTAGCATGAAATGGATTGTGATTTTTTGTCCCATGTGGAAGTAATATCGACGACGAAAGCTGGGTGACGCACAAGTTTCAGGTGAACGCACCAGTAGTAAAAAATTCTTTCTGGGTGCCATGGTTCATGGGGAAGATCACTTTTTGTGAGTTTTGCCCAGAATCGTGCCGCTTCTACCAGCTTTGTTGCAGCAACATGATCCGGGTGAGCATCTATCCAGTATGGAGCAAATAGCCAGCGTGGTCGAAGTTGACGGATTACGCCTGCCAGTTTTCCTCGGGCAGCAAGGCTCGCACGAAGCTTTCTATTGGGAAGTCCTAGGTTGTCTCTCCAATCAATTCCAAGTGCTGCTGTTGCAGCAAGCGTTTCTGCTGCCCTGATTTCAGGAGTTCCAAGAGGAGTAGGTTCTCCGTCGGTGAGGTCGAGAATACCAACCTTCAGGCCTTGGGATCGCATCAATGCGATCGTACCACCCATACCAAGTTCGGCATCATCAGGGTGGGGGGCGATGACAAGAACGTCAAGCATGGCAGAACCTTCGAGCATTGTGAGGTGAATGTTGTTTGAAAATGTTTCACCCAGCATACTCTCCAGAATGAATCACTCTGAGTTATCCACAGAATCTTCGTCAAATCCTCCAGATTCGCTCTTTGAGGCTGTTTGTTCATCCACGCGTAAAGCGGCTGCTCTGGCATCAGTCGAGGCAATGCTGGAATGGGATGAGCGGACGCTTATGCCCGTGAAGGCAGCTTCATATAGAAGTGAGCAGGTTGCTGAAATTGCTGGAATTGTTCATGCGCAGCGAACGGATCCAGCCCGCGGTGAGCAACTTGCCTCCTTAGCGGCTAGCCAACAATTGACAGACAGTTCTCCGCAGGTGCAATCGGCTATTCGACTGATGGTGAGAGATTATGAAAAGCAGTCTCGCTTGCCGACCCGGTTAGTGACAGAGTTGGCAAAGACGTGCATTGATGCTCAGCAAGCCTGGGGCGTGGCACGCACAGGCTCTTCATGGTCAACGCTTGCGCCATGGCTTGAAAAAGTATTTGCGTTGAAGAAAGAGCAGGCAGCGTGTCAATTGCCAGATCTCGATCCGTATGACTCGCTTATGGATGATTACGAGCCAGGCGCACGCTGGAAAGCAGTCTCAGAACAATTTGATCGATTACGTCGAGAGATTGTTCCTCTTGTACAACGCTTCAAGGAAGCAAAGTGTCGTCCGAATGACGCAATTATGAGGCGGTGTTACCCAGTAGAGCACCAGAAGAGCTTTGTTCAGAATGTCGCAAAAAAAATTGGATTTGATTTTGAGCGTGGTCGGCTTGATTCAACCGATCATCCATTCTGTACAACGCTTGGCCCTCATGATTGTCGTATTACAACACGTTGGGACGAGCGGTTCCTTCCAACCGCACTTTTTGGTGTGCTGCATGAAGCTGGACATGGTCTGTATGAGCAAGGGTTGCCCTGCGACTGGTTTGGCTTGCCCCCGGGGGAAGCAGCATCGCTTGGGATACATGAATCTCAATCAAGGCTGTGGGAAAATCTCATTGGCCGTTCGAGAGAATTTTGGGAGTGGTGTTTTCCTGTTGCCAAAGATGCTTTTCCAGGTGCCTTAGGTGATGTAACGGTACAGGATGCACATGCAGCACTGCTGGTGGTTGAGCCGTCGTTCATTCGTGTCGAGGCTGACGAGGTGACATATAATCTCCATGTCATGATGCGATTTGATCTAGAGAAAGCTGTGATTCACGGTGACCTTTCAGTTGATGAACTTCCTTCGGCATGGAATGATCGATTTGAAAGAGACTTTGGGATAAGACCAACCTCAGATGCGGAAGGTGTGTTGCAAGACATTCATTGGAGTGGTGGGCTGATTGGTTATTTTCCAACGTATACGCTTGGAAATATTTTTGCAGCCCAGTTCATGCATGCTGCAACGGAATCAATCGATGGGCTATATCAGCAGATTCGTGATGGTCATTTTGAGGAACTGCTAGCCTGGCTGCGACAGCATGTCCACACTGCTGGCAGAATGTATGCCCCAGTAGATCTTGTGGAAAAAGTGACGGACCAACCGGTCTCCGAGCAATGGCTTGTGGAGAGCCTGATTCGTCGATACGGCCCGGCGTATGGGGTATCCTGAGTCATTTAATGGCTCACTTGAGGGTGTTGGCAGAAGATGCCTTGGCGATGGTAGGATACAGTGAGGGAAACAGACGTCGTGACGGAGAGTTGATGAATGTCAGAAGAAAAAGACGATGATGAAAAAATAGAACAATCATCAGATCCATGGTCGAGTTTCGAAGCAGAGGAAAGAGAAGACTCTCCAAAAGAAAACCTCGATTTTCTTGATGCTTTATCAGAGGAACTGGCAGATAGTGCTGTTCCTGATGGTGTTGACGGTTTCGCTGACCTATCACCGAGTGATGCCTCGCATCTGATGTCATCTGAATCACGAGTTGACGATGACGCACCGTCCGCTCAAATCGAGCAAGGTGGTGGTACTGGCAGCGAAACCACACATGATTCCGATGATGATGATGTGGCTGACTGGTTGAGTGAGCAGGCAGTAGATGGATTTGATACGGGTGCAGAAAATGACACGGTTGAAGGTTCTGAAGAGACAGGGGAGGCCGTCGGTCATTCAAATGGACAAACAGATGTAGAAGCCACAGAGACAGTAGGCGAAACAAGTGAGCATGATGCGGATCGAGAAGAAATTGTGTCATCATTTGAAGACCAAGAACATGGTTCTGAGGGTTCCGAAAAAACCGGAAACAGCGAGTCAGATACGACGATCCCATCAGAAGATGCTGATGAAGCAGAGGCCATTGCTGGCTGGTTGGATGCATCAGCAAATGACTCAGCGGCTGATGAACAATCGTTGGACGTTGATTTGGCTGATGGCGAAGGGGGTGTGTCGTTTGGAGAGGATAGTAGTCAAGTTGGAGATGGATCTTCTGCCCACACGTTAGAAAATCTACACCTGGATTCTGGGGACTCAGAGTCGGTAAACGTCTCGGAGGTCATGAATGACTTTGATGTCGTCTCTGACGGAAGCGGTGATACTGTTTCAACGGTATCGCTCAGCGAAGCGGATGTAGCCGCTGCTCTCGGTAAAGGAACCACAAAGAAGAAATCGAAGGTTGGTGTTCTTGGTCCAGTACTAGGTGGCGTGCTTTCAATACCTGTTGTTTTTCTCATTCTTCTTGGAGTTCTATGGGGCACGGGCAGAGATCCGATACGGATGCGTTCTTGGCTTCCGTCAATACTACTCCCTGGAACGAGTGGAGAAAGAAAGGTTGCCTCAGAGGAAGGACCATCATTGGACGATGTTTCTTCAGAGGGCTCAGGTTCTTCGGGAAAAGAACTACCTGAAACGTCATTAGAAGAGAGTTCATCGAAAGAACAGGCCTCGGATGAAACTGTTGGTGACGGTGAGCCGTTAGCCGAAGGTCCGTTGTCAGAAAGTGCCGGTGATTCTTTGGCTGCAGAAGAGCCTCCAGGAGAAAGTATGCTGTCTGGAAAGGATTCTCTGGAATCTCCTGGCAGTGATGGTGTTCTCCCCGCATTCACTGTTGAGCCGGATTCTCTTGCCATGATTAATGAATCACCTCCGATTGCCCTTGATGATCCATTGCTTGCGGTTCCACCAGAGATGCCTTCACTTACTGTTCCGTCGCCAGTGGAAGTTGCTGTGGCGAACCCAACAATCCCAATGCCAGCGCAAGAAATCGTTTCTCCTCAAGTGACGTCTCGGCCAGAACTGCCGGCGCTTGATTATTCTTCACTGGACGATGCTGTTGAAAGTTCCTTGCTATCCATGGCTCAGGCCCGTGAGACACTTGATGGAGATGAAGCTGATCATCGCCGGGCGCTTGTCCTCTGGTACAAGGATCTTGCGAGGGTAGGTGAAGAGTTCGCAATGCTTGAGTCACAGGCTTCTGATTCAGGGCGTACCGTGAGTGAGATCCCAGATTCGATCACCACCTTATATGAAAGTCTGGGAGCGGCTGGACTATTGGATGCTAGTCTCAAGCGACTCTGTCGGAACTGGGTTGACTACTCAAAACGTCCTGACGAGGGAGTTCTTCTGATTGGAATGCTTGAGTCCTCTCGCGAAGTGGGTCCCTTTTGGAACTCAAGGCTTTCCCTCGAAATGTTCGATGGTTCGATGAGAGAAGTATTAGTGATTTCCCGCCATGAGCCTCGAGCAACAATCGGGGAACGAGTGGCGGTGGCTGGTATCGTTTTTTCAGAAAACTCAGTATGGGCTGCTGATTGCGGCCCCCTGCACACGTCAGTGGAATCAGAAGCACCAGATCCTGATGCCGATAAAAAGCCAACGGTTCAGTCTGAGGATCCTTTTGGGGAAAACCCATTTTAGATTGCTTGAGTGAGAGTCGTATTCCAGGTGTTGTGGACATTGTTAATGGATGCCGTGAAGGATCCTTCACGGCAGAGGAGATATTGAATGTTCACATACAACGGCATTTGGATACGCATGGTTCGATCAATGCCCTTATTCAGCAACGGCACGAAGCGGCTGCTTTAGAAGCTCGAGCAATTACCTCAGCACTTGCTGCTCATCAATTGGATTGGCCGCTCGCTGGTGTACCGATCAGCGTCAAAGAATGTTTCCCGGTTCAGGATCTGCAAACAACACTTGGCATTCCAGCGTTAAGAAACAATTGGGACAGGTCGAATGCGCAGATTGTTCAGAGACTCCAGGAAGCAGGAGCTTTAATTGTCGGAAAAGGCAATGTTCCGCAGGCAATGTTCCTTCATGAAACGTTCAATCCTCTCTGGGGAAGAACCTTACATCCGGGTAACGCTCAACGAAGTCCAGGAGGGTCGAGTGGTGGTGATGCTGCACTTGTTGCTGCAGGGGTTGTTCCACTCGCTATTGGTACGGATTTGGCGGGAAGCATTCGGCAACCTGCGAATGCTTGCGGCATTGTTGGATTCGTACCGCGTGCAGAGATCTTCGGAGATTGTGGAAGTCATAATACGATGCCACATCTTCGTTTTGTTCAGGCCCGAACGGGTCTACTTGGTGGTCGAGTTGCTGACGTACGTTATGCATTTGACGCCATTCGGGGAAGACAACCTCCCGGCACAAGAAACGCTCCACGGCTTCGGGTTGGGTGGTTTGATACCTGTGGTCCTCTGGAGTCGGTGCCTGCCGTACGGCGTGCCGTACATGAAGCAGTTGCTGTGATCTCTGAGCAGGGTGCTTCTGTCACAAAGATATCCTCTGACCTTTGGGAGGAAGCTGCGTGGCTGCTACTTGCACTGCTTTCAGCTGATGGAAGTCGCGATATCAAGTCGTTATTTGAAGGTGGAAAACCGATTCCGGAGGTTCGTCATCTCTTGAGAATCTCAGGCATTCCCCGGTGTCTACGATATCCATTGGCATGGACCGCAGATTTATTTGGTCATCACATTGAGTCTATCGCCTTGCAGGCAACTGGTCCCCGGTCAGAGAGTGATCATGCGTTGTTGGGAGAGAAGCAGAAGGTGATTTGTCAGCAGTTCGCAACTCTTTCCAGTTCGTATGATGCCATTATCTGCCCTGTGTCCTCTCTTCCTGCAATGCTCCATGGGTTGGCAGGACGTCTTCTTGTAGCTGCTCTTCCGTGCCTTGCTGCAAATTTATGTGATCTTCCTGCTGGTGTGGTACCTGTTACAAAAGTTCGAGCGAATGAAGAAGAATGTCATCAAGACAAGCGTGATCCCGTCATTCGCCATGCCGCCTTAAATCAAGAGGGAAGCACAGGGCTTCCTGTTGGCGTACAGATCGTCGGTCTCAAGAGAGACACATGTGAGGGAGAGGACTGTGTCCTTGACGTTATGAGATGTATCGAAGCTTCCGTGGCTGGCTGAAACGAGCGTCTTTGACGCTAAATTCTGTGGAAAGCATTAGCCAGCGCGTGCACGAACACTCTTGTCTGATTGTTTTTCAGGCATGCGAATTCGTAGCGTTGTTGCAGGAGGAGACCGTCGTTCCTGACAGAATCCTCGTGTACCTGAGGCTAAAAATTGTCGTAGGAGATCGACCGGCCCACTTTTGAATTCATTTTCCAAAGCAGCAAGCACTCCTTTCCATGTAAGTCCACGACGATAAACCGTGCGATAGGCAGACTTCAATTCAGCAATGGCATCACTACCATGGTGGCTGCTTCGTTTGAGGCCAACGATATTCAGGCCGACAACGCATCCAGACTGACCGTCAATGAGCATGAACGGAGGCACATCTTGCACGACTCTGGCGTGGCCCCCGACCATTGCTAAGCGGCCAATTCGGCAGAATTGATGAATGGCAACGGCCCCGGAGATGAAAGCTTGATCTTCAACGGTCACATGTCCACCAATGAGGGTACCATTGGCACAAATACAATTGTTCCCCATGATCACGTCGTGACCAAGATGGGCTGCACTCATGAGATAATTGTGGTCGCCAACTGTAGTGACTCCATCAGACTTAAGACCGCGATGGATGGTGACATGTTCACGGAAAACATTGTGATCACCGATGGTTACATTTCCAATCTTTTCAGGCTGAGCAACATGTTGAGGGTTACCTCCAATGACGGCGTGTTCCCCAAATTCATTGTGACATCCCGTTTTGACGCCAGTTTTGATCACTGCACCAGATTTGACAGTGCAATAATCTCCAATTTCAGCGCCGGCCTCAATCACTGCAAACGGATGAACCGTCACCCCTACACCCAAACGGGCATCAGGACTGACGGCAGACAACGGATGAATGCTCACAAAATGCCCTTCAATACTTCAGCCAAATTTCGTCAAAGCGGAAAAGCATTCAATGTCGAGAATGCGTTTATCACCGGTGGACTTATCGGCGTGTTTGTGGGTCCGATTCAATGCCAATTTTGAGGCATTTGATCAAGTTGCCCATCCTTCCCTGTCCCCCATTGGCTGGCATTTTGTCGGATGTTCGCTGAATACGCAGTTATAGGTAAACTACGGACATGCGAAATATTCAATTGCTCACCTGAAAAATTGACCAAAAACGAAGGAGGCTACGAAGAGAATATGGAGAATCGTGAGGAACGATATGCAGCTGCAGAGGCCCTGAAGGACGAAGGCAGCGTTGAAGAAGCGGTAACAATGATGGAGGGTGTCGTTGCAGATCACCCAGATTACTCACTTGCCTTTTCAGCATTAGCTGCCTGGTGCACACGACTGGAGCGACACGAGGATGCTGTTAGGCATGCGAGAAAAGTTGTAGAACTTGAGCCCAACGATCCTTTTAGCTACACGGCTCTGAGTGTTGCCTGTATGCGTGGTGGTCGAATTGAAGAGGCAGAAGACGCCCTTGCCCGCTCGCGTACACTTCAAGGCGGGTGACTCAGTGGCTTTTAGTGACTTGAACAATAAAACATGCGAGAGGCGGGAGTCGAACCCGCACGCCTTTCGGCACTGGAACCTAAATCCAGCGCGTCTGCCAATTCCGCCACTCTCGCAGGAAGATGTCTTATACAGTGTATTATGGCATCATTTTGCGCATGGCAACACGTTGGACCCCGATACCCGATTCACAGTACTTTAAGTGCTACTATTTTAAAAGAGGAGATTGAGTAGATGCATGTTCCCGTGGTAGTTCTTGGTGGTGGTCCGGGTGGTTATGCAGCCGCTTTCTTGGCTGCTGACCTCGGTATGGAGGTAGCCGTTATCGAGAAAGACTCTCGGCTTGGGGGCACATGTCTGCTTCGTGGTTGCATTCCTTCGAAAGCTCTTTTGCATGTTGGCCGTGTGCTTGCTGAAACCCGTGAAATGGGTGAGTGGGGAATTGCATTTGAGAAACCGGTTATCAATCTGGATGCCCTGCGAGCCCGAAAAGATAAGGTCATTGCTACATTGACTGGTGGGTTAGGGCAGTTGGCGAAGCGTAGAAACGTCACCGTTATTCACGGAGAGGCACGGTTTACAAACTCTTCAACACTCGAGGTAGCCGAGTCCGGAGGATCGAGTCAGACTGTTACATTTGATCACTGTATTCTCGCAAGCGGCTCTCGTCCGGCCCGGATACCGGCCTTTGATATTGGCAGTCCCCGTGTCCTTGACTCCACGACCGCCCTTGAACTCTCAGATATTCCGGAGTCGTTGCTCGTGGTGGGTGGTGGATATATCGGTCTTGAAATGGGAACGGTGTATGCAGAGTTGGGCTCTCGTGTGTCTGTGGTTGAACTGACAGACACACTTCTTCCTGGCGCTGATCGTGATCTGGTCAAGCCACTTCAGAAAAGGCTTGAAGGGCTTTTCGATCATATTCACCTCCAAACGAAAGTAGCTGGGCTCAAGGAGCAGGGGGCATCAATAGCCGTTCATTTTGAAGGTCCGGAAGGGCAGGCTGTCGCGGATTTTTCCAAAGTACTTGTGGCGGTCGGTCGACGCCCAAACTCAGATGGCCTTGGACTTGAAAATACTCAGGTTGTTGTGAACGACAAAGGTTTTGTTGAAGTCGACGGTCAACAGCGAACCGCTGATCCTCATATTCTTGCGATTGGTGATGTATGTGGAGAGCCAATGCTCGCGCATCGGGCAAGCCATCAAGGAAAAGTCGCTGTTGAAGCACTGCACGGTGAGCCTGCTCTTTTTGCTCCACGAGCAATTCCTGCAGTTGTTTTTACCGATCCTGAGATTGCATGGGCTGGATTAACCGAGCAGGAAGCATTGGCTGTTGGGCGAAAGGTTGAAATCAGCAAGTATCCATGGGCCGCGAGTGGGCGAGCTCATGCCCTCGGACGAACGGATGGCATGACAAAAATTCTTGTTGATAATGAGACGGATACGGTGCTTGGTGTCGGGATTGTTGGTCCAGGAGCAGGTGAACTCATCGCTGAAGGTGTTCTTGCTATTGAAATGGGATGCTCAGCCAGAGATGTCATGGAAGCGATTCATCCTCATCCGACGCTGGGTGAAACAGTGGCTTTTTCAGCAGAAAACTACTTTGGCATGGCAACTGAAATCTATCGGCCCAGGTCAGCGTCTGGGGCCTAAGCCTGTCTTCACCCCTAGAAGCCACGATTCCGAACCGGCCTAGACGCCTTCCATTCACACATGAATAATAGGGTTTTGTGCCCTTTGTACAGTCTTTCGGAGTAGCTATGTCCAGTTCTGACATCGACCATAAACATAACAGCGCGTCGGTGGAAGCCAATCAAGGAGATCGTGACGGCAATTCGACTGATCTACCTCGTGGCGCTCATGCACCAATGTCGATTGGTCAAATGGGTACCGAGGCGTCTGGTCAACCGGAGTTGGCTGATGGGGTTTCGGAAGTTGATGCTGATCCAACCGAGACTCGAGAATGGCTGGATTCACTTCGATACGTCATCAACAGTCGTGGTGGTGATCGAGCAGCCTATCTTTTACAGGCTATTGAACAAGAAGCGTACCGACTTGGCGTGCCGATACCGTTTTCCGCCACAACACCGTACATCAACACCATTCCGACCGACCGCCAGCCTCCATTTCCAGGGAATCGTGAAATCGAACGAAGAATCAAAAGCATCATTCGTTGGAATGCGATGGCGATGGTTGTTCGTGCAAATCGAGAAGATAAAAGTATCGGGGGCCATATCTCGACTTTTGCATCATCTGCAACTCTTGTGGAAGTGGCGATGAATCACTTTATTCGAGGCCGCGGTGACGATCACTCAGGGGATCAGGTGTACTTCCAAGGTCATGCATCGCCCGGCATTTATTCTCGTGCGTTTCTGGAGGGGCGTCTCACAGAAAAGAACCTTGAAAACTTCCGTCGTGAGCTTGCTGAGGGTGGCGGGCTATCAAGTTACCCTCACCCGTGGTTGATGCCGGAATTCTGGGAGTTTCCGACGGTTTCAATGGGCCTTGGGCCAATCATGGCGATCTATCAGGCTCGTTTCAACAAGTACTTGCAGGATCGTGGCGTCAAGGACACGAGCAAGCAGCATGTTTGGTGTTTCATTGGAGACGGTGAGACGGATGAGCCAGAAACGCTTGGGGCCATTTCTCTTGCGGCGCGTGAAAAACTCGACAATCTCGTTTTCGTTATCAACTGCAATCTGCAGCGTCTTGATGGGCCCGTGCGAGGGAATGGCAAAATTATTCAAGAGCTTGAAGGAGTCTTCCGTGGTGCTGGCTGGAATGTGATTAAGGTGATATGGGGTGAGGAGTGGGATCCGCTTCTTGATAAAGATGAAGAAGGCCTGCTTGTCAAACGAATGAATGAGATTGTTGATGGTCAATACCAGAAGTACACCGTCATGCCAGGTGATTACATTCGAGAACACTTTTTTGGTCGTGATCCGCGTCTTCTCGAGATGGTGTCCCATCTTTCGGACGAAAAGTTGAAAAAGCTTCGTCGTGGGGGGCATGATCCGGAGAAGGTTTATGCTGCGTACAGTGCGGCAATGCAGTGTCACGGAAAGCCAACCGTTGTCATCGCAAAAACAATCAAGGGTTACGGCCTCGGTGAGGTTGGAGAAGGTCGCAATGTGACGCACCAGCAGAAAAAGCTCAATGAAGAGGAATTACGGGCGTTCCGTTCTCGTTTTGGGATTCCAATATCAGATGACGAGGTGGCCAAGGCTCCTTTTTATAAGCCGCCGGAGGATTCGGAGGAGATGCGATATCTTCGGGAGCGACGAGAGTCGCTTGGGGGATATGTGCCAGGCCGACCGGCCAATCCGCCATTGCTCGAGACGCCCTCGCTCGATGAATATCGTCCCTTTATTGAAAAGAGCGCTGGGCGAGAGGTTTCTACGACAACTGGAGTTGTGACGTTGATGTCGCAATTATTGAAAGATAAGCAGGTAGGAAAGTATATCGTTCCTATTGTTCCTGATGAGTCGCGTACATTTGGGATGGATCCTTTGTTCAAGCAGTGTGGCATCTATGCGCATGCCGGCCAGCTTTATGAGCCAGTGGATTCTGATCAGTTGCTCTACTATCGAGAGGCGGAGGACGGTCAGATTCTTGAAGAAGGGATTACCGAGGCTGGCAGCATGTCGAGTTTTGTGGCCGCAGGCACGTCGTATGCGAGTCATGGTGTGCCAATGATCCCAATGTTTATTTATTACTCGATGTTCGGTTTTCAGCGGATTGGTGATCTGATCTGGGCGGCATGCGATTGTCGTGCCCGTGGCTTCATGTTGGGCGGTACTGCTGGTCGGACAACGCTCGCTGGAGAAGGCTTGCAGCATCAAGATGGCCATAGCCATCTCTTTGCCATGGCTTACCCAACAGTACGAGCCTATGACCCTGCCTATGTCTACGAGGCGATTGTGATCATGCTCGATGGGCTCGAGCGAATGTATGCCAAGGGTGAAGATTGGATTTACTACCTCACGGTGTACAACGAAAACTATGAAATGCCATCAATGCCTGACGGCTGTGAGGAAGGTATCCTCAAGGGGATGTATCGGCTCAGGGATGTGCGTCCAGAAGAGTCTTCTGCGGGTTTGCCGCCTGTTCATCTGATGGGCTCTGGGGCAATCCTTCGCGAAGTCCTTCGTGCTTCGGAGTTGCTGGCTGAGCATTGGGGTGTTTCGAGTACGGTGTGGAGTGTGACGAGTTGGAAGGAGTTGCGTCGTGATGCTCAGGCATGTCGGCGTTGGAATATGCTTCATCCTGAAGACGCTCCAAGAACAAGCTATTTTGAGGATCTTATATCAGGAGAAGAGGGTGTGTTTGTGGCTGCAAGTGATCATGTTCGAGCCGTTGCGGAGCAGTTGGACCCATGGGTTCCTGGTGGTCTTTTTGCGATGGGAACCGATGGCTTTGGTCGCAGTGAGACTCGGGGTCCTCTTCGTCGGCATTTCGAGGTCGATGCCGAATGTATAGCGATCGGTACCCTTTCACGTCTGGCTGCAGCAGGTGCGATTGGTTCTCATGTTGTTTCGGAGGCAATATCGAAGCTTGATATTGACCCAGACAAGGTCGATGCGGCTTTGGCCTGACGCGGAGATCAATTCGTATTATTATGTAAGTGAGATAAATTTTTCCTTAAACCTTTTAAGAACTTCATGGCTAACGAATTCCTGCTTCCTGATCTCGGTGAAAATATTGCTTCTGGGGATGTTGTTTCAGTCTTTGTGTCGGCTGGAGATGTCATTGACCCTGGCCAGGCGCTGCTCGAAGTAGAGACAGACAAGGCAGTTATTGAGGTGCCATGTCCTCCGGGTGGGAAAATTGGGAAGGTGCTTGTCAAGAAAGGTGAGACGGTAAAAGTTGGTCAACCATTGGTTGTGCTTGAGCCTGCGGGAGCGTCTGAGGTTTCCGGGGGGGGGAAGGTTCCTGAGGTAGCAGTGGCCGCTGCTGCGAATCCAGAAACGTCACAGGCAGCCACACCACCGGCTCCTCCTCCCAAAGCTGCCCCGGTTGCTGCACCATCGCCTCAGCCACCGGCAGAGGTTGTTGCGGCAAGTTCGGGTGAGCCTTCTGACGTCGATGAGGGGCTTGCAGTCGCAGCGTCAGTCGAGCCTGCTGGTCCTGCGGTTCGGCGGTTGGCAAGAGAACTTGGAGTTGACCTCGCAAGGGTTGCAGGGAGTGGGCCAGCTGGACGTATTCTGCGTGAAGATGTGATTGCTGCTGTTCGTCAGGCAAGCGCTGCTCCGTCTCGATCTCGTTCGACTTCATCCTCTACAGAGCGAGATGATTGGGGCCCTATCCATCGTGAGCAAATGTCACGAATGAGGAAGACGATCGCGACCAACATGGTCCGAAGTGTTTCGACAATTCCTCATCTCACAAACTTCGATGATGCTGATGTAACCGAGTTGGAGCAGCTGCGGAAAGCGAGTACCCAAGAATATGCTAAAAACAATATAAAGTTGACTGCTTTAGCATTTGTGGTGAAGGCCGTTAGCCTGTCGCTTCGACAGCACCCAGCGGTGAATGCATCAGTTGATATGGAAAAGGGAGAAATTGTTTACAAAGATTATGTAAATGTTGGCCTTGCGGTCGACACGCCACGAGGCCTTGTGGTTCCGGTCCTTCGTGACTGTGATCAAATGTCGATCCCTCAGATGGCCCAGTCGATAGCAGAAACGGCTGAGAAAGCTAAAAATGCTCAGTATGGCATAGAAGACCTTCGCGGAGGCACCTTTACGATTAGCAATTTAGGTGCAATCGGTGGCGCATACTCGACGCCAATTATTAATTGGCCAGAGGTTGCCATTCTGCTGGTGGGTCGATCTCGAAAAATGCCTATGGTGCATGAAGACCGCGTTGAGCCCAGGCTGATGATGCCTCTTTCACTTTCCTATGATCATCGGATCATTGACGGAGCTTTGGCAGCCCGTTTCCTCAAAGAAGTGATAGGATATTTGGAGAGCCCAGGCCGGCTATTGTTGGCAATGTGATGAACGGAACCCGACTGTGACCATCCTTGAACGCATCGACTCGGCTGGAACGGCGTCGCTTGCATTCCTAGAAGAACTCTTCGAGCACTATCAGCAGGATCCCGCTAGCGTGGAGCCCGAGTGGCGGGTTTATTTTGATTCGCTGATGAAAAATCAGCCTGCAGCAACATCTGTTGCCTCGTCTCCGATCGCGCAGGCATCCAATGGTGGCTCCTCAGGTGCAAATGGGGTGGTGTCGCCCGGTAGCGTTCCTGCTAAGCCAATTGCTGATCGGCTTGTGTCTCCTGATGGAATTGCCTCTGGTCATGCCGTTGCAATCTCAAATGGAGATGTTGAGTTGCCAGATGCACCCGCGGGTGAGCCCATGCCTCTTCCGCTTCCGTCAATCGCTGTTGGATCACAGGGGGATGATCGCGTTGCGTTTCTTCAGGATCGTGTTGATCAATTAGTTCGAGCATACCGTGTTCGTGGTCACTTGATGGCCGACATTGATCCACTTGGCAGACCAAGGCCCGGCCTGCCGGAGCTGGACCCCGATTTTTATCACCTAACCGAAGAGGACATGGATCGATCCTTTTCCACAGATACGATCGA
>MDSZ01042688.1_pt1 | contig 14625 bp, 15 predicted proteins | sample 811201 | NCBI WGS metagenome assembly MDSZ01 (sample SAMN05326647, study PRJNA326480) | marine metagenome | isolation source: seawater | place: Indian Ocean: North | collected 2010
CTCAATAAAACTTGGTATAGGAATTCCTGGATTAACTAAAGATGTATACTTCTTATGAGGTAAGCCATCTACGAAAAGTATAGCAGCTACTTCTATGATTCGATCTGAATCAACTTGTAACCCAGTTGTTTCAAAATCTAGTGCAATAAATTTATCTAAATGAAGGGCACTAAGTAATTCAATACGTTCCATCTAAAATTAGTTATCAACTATCTTTAGCAAAAGGAAGATCAACTTTAAATGATGGTTTAACCTCGCCAAATCTAAAATAATTGTAATACCTCAATATCCAAAAAAGCAATGTAACCATAATTAAAAGCCATGGAAATCGAACACTCAAAAACATGGCGGGAATAAAAACTACATGCATTCTACACCGTTGAATATGCCTAATAGCTGGAGGAAAAATTAGTGCAACTAATGGAAATGGTGTATAAACGGCAGCTATCGTACTAATCATTGGATCGTCATTTAAATAACCTACTATTGAAACAAAGACCGTAAGTAGTGTTATAGTTAGAAGGATTGGTGCCATAGAAGCTTTTGAAGGAACACTTTTTTCTTCTGTATCGATCTGTATAGACCAAACCATGTATCCAACTAGAAAAAAAATCAAATACGGTATTCCATAAATAAAAAATAGATAATTGAACCCTACAGGAATCATACCTAAAATAAAAAACACACTCCCACGTAAAAGTATAGAAATAGCAGATTGAATTGAATCTACATTTTTTGAAAAGAAAGAAAACTTATCTAAATAACGATCTAACCATGTACTAAAAACTAAAATAGGTATAAATAAATAGGAGAAAGTTGACCATTCCCAATATAACCATCTATTCTCAAGATGTCCTGCTGTATTTGCACCAGCTAAAATTATGGTCCATAAACTAAACCATCTTTCAGGGTTTAAGGAAAAAAACCCATCTAATTTTTTGAATGGATCAATGAACGCTTTATATCTAGGAGAACCCTTTGGAAAATACTTTTCAGCAAGCAAAATTTATCCGATCAAAGCCTTTCCAGCTATTGTAAAGTAAATTTCATTAAATATTATAAATGCTACGATTGCTGCTGCAATAATTAAAAATATTTTAACTAAATTATCTGGTAAAGATATATCGTCCATACCTGTTCTTAATTCTGCCATATATTCTTTTAAACCCCATTTATGCAAAATAAATATTGCAGTAAGCATACCTCCTATTGGCAGCATATATTTTGATGACAAATAATCCATTACATCAAAAAAAGTCATTCCTAGAAAACCGGTAATATTAATTCCTCCACCTAAAGATAGGGAACAAAAGATACCCACTATAGTGATAATTCCACCAAATTGGATAGTTGCTTTTTTTCGAGACCATCCTTTTTGGTCAATAAAATATGCTGTCACGACCTCTAAAATAGAAATAGCTGATGTTAGAGCAGCCATAAATAGAAGAATAAAAAATAATGTACCCCAGATAGTTCCTCCTGCTAATTGAGGAAAAATTGAAGGTAAGATAACAAAAATAAGGCCGGGACCTTCAGCGGGATTTGCGCCTAATGCAAAGACTGTTGTAAATATAGCAACACCTGCTAACATTGCGATTGCTGTATCTAAAAATATGACCCAAACCGCTGACGTCATCAAATTCTGTTTTTTATCAAGATAACTACCATATGTTATCATCGTCCCCATCCCTAAACTAACAGTAAAAAATGAATGCCCTAGCGCTAATACGATAGCAGAAGCGGTTAAATCTTCAAATCTAGGGTTAAAAAGGAAAGAAAGCCCTTCCATTCCACCTTCCAATGTCATACCTCGAACTGCTAGTACACCTAATAATACAATGATTATTGGCATCATTATCTTAGACCATTTTTCTATACCCCCTTTAACACCTTGAACTATTACAAAAATACAGAAGCCCATGAATAAAACTTGATAAAGGATTGGGCTAAATGAACTGGTTACAAAGCTATCAAATACTGCACCAGCTGTTTCAGGATTACCTGATAAACTACTGAATCCTCCTGAAATAGAATCTATAATATATTTTAATATCCAACCTCCTACTACTCCATAAAAAGAAAGAATAACAAAAGCTGATGCTACGCCAAGAAAACCAACCCATTTCCAATTGCTTCCTGGAGCTAATTTTTCAAACGCACCCACAGGACTTAGTTGAGTTTTTCGCCCTATTACGAATTCAGCCACTACAATAGATAGACCAACAACAAAAATACATACTAGATAAACGAGGGTAAATGCACCACCACCATTTTGGCCAGCAATTGACGGATATTTCCAAATATTTCCTATTCCAACTGCAGATCCAGTAGCAGCTAAAATAAATCCAAGCTTTGATCCCCATTGTTCTCGATTTTGACTCATTACTCTTTGTTGTCCTCCGATTTAGGTTTTTCTAGATCTTCATTCATAATTTCATTAAATGGATGCAAATGGGCTTCAACAATTGCATCAAGAAGACCATAAATATAGACAAATCCAACCCACCATCCATATTTGTTTCTCAACTTTAAGTACTCTGCTTTTTTAATTGAATCAACACCTGAATAATCAGAATACTTACTACTATAATCTATATATAATATCCCAGAAACTATTGCTCCGCTTAATAAAGCAGTTCCTTTTAGCTTCTGGCCATTATAAAACTGGCCACCACCAGGCGCCAAGAAAGCCCAAGTTGCAGCTTTTGCTGGTGATTTGTATGGCTTTGAAAATGTTGTCGAGTCAGGTATTTGTCCTAAAACAGTTCCATAAATCATTAAAATAACAATAAAAGATCGAAACATATATTTTAAACTAAAGCAACACACTCAATCTCAACATCCGTTCCGGCAGGAAGACCTTTTACTGCGACAAGAGATCTAGCTGGCGCATTATCCTCATCTAACCATTTATTAAAAACATCATTTACATCACTATAGTGAGACATATCAGTAAGAAAAACAGTGAACTTTACAACTTTTGAAAGATCAGTGCCTGCGCGTTCTAAAATAGCAGATAGATTTTTGAAAACCTGATCAACTCGGTCTTTAAAACTTCCATCTACTAATTCTCCATTTGATGGATCAATAGCAATTTGTCCAGCAGTAAATACAAAACCATTAGCCACTACAGCTTGATTATATGACCCTATTGGGTTTGGCGCATTTGCATCATTTATAACAGATCTTTCCATAATAATTCTCCTTTTAATTAAAAGCCATACAGGCTAAACCAATATTAGAATCAAATTCACGTTTCCCATCTGCATTGATCTTACGTAAAATAAATTCACCTACAGCAGCTACCTTTGCCTCGAATAAATGACCACCCTTTCCATTTAAACTATGATCTGAAATAGTAATATGAGCATGAATAAATGGCTCACCATCTTTAAGCAAAACATTACCTTGATAAGAAGTTAATTCCCTTATTCCCTTATAATCTTGAGTAACATATTCTTGTTGGTCTATATCATAAGCTCCAAGCTTAATCTCTTTTATAGCTCCAATCCCTGATAATTGAGCATTAACTATATCATTATCTTTACAAAACTGAGTCAATGTCGCCATTATCAGCTCATTCTGCTCAATATAAATAACATAAGTATCTCCATCTTGAATATACTGCATTATGAAACTTTCCTTTTAATTTCCTCTTTTATGATTTGAAAACTTTGATCCATTGCATTGATAAATTCTTGTGAGCTTGTCCCGCCAGCTGTAGCTAAATGAGGTTTACCACCACCACCACCACCCATCAATCCTCCAATCTCTTTCGCTAAATCATTTGCTTTAATACCGGATTCAATTAGATTTTTAGTTACAATTATAACGATCATAGGTTTCTCACTATCAGCACCAAGAACACCTATGCCACTCTTTAATGAACCTAATAACAAATCTCCTAAATTTTTAAGTTCATCTAAAGACTCTGCTTCAGTTTTTTCAATAATAATTATATGATCGTCAATGGTTTTTCCATTAGCGAGAATCGATTTTAAATCAAAATTATTACTTCTTTTATTTTGATCTTTTAATTCTTTTTCCAACTGTTTCTTTTTATCGAGTAATTGTGAGAGCCTATCATTTACTGAATCTTTATTGCATTTTAATTGAGACTGAACAAATTCTAAAGTAGAAGATTGCTCCTGAAAGTATTTAACTGAATTTTGTCCAGTTAAAGCAACGATACGTCTCACACCTGAAGCCAAAGATGATTCTTCAATAATTTTAAATAAACCAATATCACCTGTTCTATCTACATGAGTTCCCCCACAAAGTTCTTTTGAAAAATCAGAGACTGTTATCACTCTAACTTCCTCTCCATATTTCTCTCCAAACATCGCAACGGCACCTTCCTTTTTTGCTTCAACAAAAGATTTAAGTGAAACGTCTATTTCATTATTTATTAATATTTGCTGATTAACTATATTCTCTATACTACGAATTTGATCTGAAGAAATTTTTTCCGAGTGAGTTAAGTCAAATCTAAGATAATCAGCATGAACTAATGAACCGGCTTGCTGAACATGGTCCCCAAGGACCTCTTTTAAAGCTTTGTGCATAAGATGCGTTGCCGTATGGTTTTTTCGAATATTCTGTCTACGGTCATAGTCAACCTCGCAAGAAACATTCCCTTTCGTTGAATTGTTAATATTCCCTGAGCAGTAATGAATAAAAACGTCCCCATCTTTTTTTACATCATTTACAATTAGATCGACACCTTCACCTTTTATTAAGCCTGTATCTCCAATTTGACCGCCTGATTCCGCGTAGAAAGGAGAACTATCTAATACTACTAATACTTGATCATCTACCAGGCAATATCGCTGTATTAGGGATTTTGTTTTGGTCGTCTCATATCCCACAAAATCAAAATTTTCTCCTTCAGAAATTTCTACCCAATTCAAATCTTCAATATTTTGATTGAATTTAGTAGATAATTTGGCTCGAAGTCTCTGCTCGTTCATCTCAACATTAAATCCTTCCTCATCTACTGAAATACCCTTTTCTCTAGCCAGTAGCTGTGTAAGATCAAGTGGAAAGCCATAAGTATCATATAGTTTAAAAGCTTCTTTGCCGGGAATATTCTTTCCTGATAGATTTAAAAGAACTTTATCAAAATGATTTAAACCTCTACCGAGAGTATTTCCAAATATTTCTTCTTCTGATCGAATGACTTTTTCAATGTGAATCTTTTTTTCTTTTATCTCAGGAAAAGCATCACCCATAATATCACAAAGGACATCTGTAAGCTGAAAGATAAATGGATCTTTTTGATCCAAGATTCTTCCAAATCGAGCTGCTCGTCTTAAAATCCGTCTTAAAACATAACCTCTACCTTCATTACCTGGCATGCAACCATCAGCGATTGAAAACCCTAACATCCTAATATGATCAGCGATAACTTGGAATGGAGCAGGATTATCTATAAAGTTTTGTCCTGTAAGAGACTCCGTTTCTTTAATAATAGGCAAAAATAGATCGGTGGTATAATTATTGTATGTTTTTTGCAATACAGAAACTATCCTCTCAAAACCAGCTCCAGTATCAACATGTTTTTGTGGAAGATTTTCAAGGCTACCATCATCTAAACGGTTATTCTGTATAAAGACCAAATTCCACAATTCCCAATATTCATCTGAATTATTTACACCTTTTGGAGTCTGCTTCTTTAAATCTTCACCTATAAAATAATGAATCTCAGAACAAGGGCCACAAGGACCAGTCTCACCCATTTCCCAAAAATTATCTTTTTTACCGCACTTAAGTACACGCTTTGGGTCAATATCTGTAACTTTTGGCCATAGGTCAAATGCTTCTTGATCTTCATTGTAAACACTAACCCAAAGTCTATTCTTATCTAGCCCCCAAACTTCAGTAAATAACTCCCATGCCCACTGAATCGCTTCGGATTTATAGTAATCACCGAAAGACCAATTCCCTAGCATCTCAAAAAAGGTATGATGAAAATTATCTATCCCGACCTCTTCAAGATCATTATGCTTGCCACTTACTCGAATACACTTCTGACTATTTACGACTCTCAAATTATCTGGCTTTGTTTGACCAAGAAAAATCGGCTTGAACTGGTTCATCCCTGCATTTGTAAATAGCAGAGTCGGGTCATCAATTGGCACAACAGGTGAGCTTCTAAGGAACTTATGATCCTTACTTACAAAAAAGTCAATAAAAGCGTTTCTAATTTCTTGACTTTTCATTAGCCTTAAAACGAAAAAGAGGTTTCGATTGATCTAATATTAATTGTTTCATTAGCCCCATTTATTTTTCCATCTCCATTCAAATCACGAAATGAGCGTCGAAAAGTATAGCTTAATACTAGGCTATTTCCCATGGAAATACCTAAACGATAGCCTAATACTGTACTTTCAGTATAATTGAATTTAAAAGGATTTGGCACATTTCTCTGCTGATAAAATGCATTCGCATATTGAATTCTACTAATCGGTTTTTTTAATCGTAAAGATGCAAGAAATGTTTGATTCTTATCTGTAACAAAACTTTTATATTTTGCTGACCAGATATCACCTATCATATCATGATATGATGCTCCTGCCTCAAAAAATGAACCCATATTAAAAGCTAAACGTGAAAAATAACCTTTTTGTTCACCAAAACGACCTAAGCTGGACTCCTTTGTTTTCAAAATAATCTGATTATCGCTAGACTTAGTAAGAGATACTCTTTCTATCTCGTATAATCTATTCCAATAATTAAACTCAAATCTACCCTTTGGAATAATTCTGTATTCTAAATTGAATTTAGCGGGACCAAATGTTGAAGAAACGGCCAACGGAACTATACCCATTCCTAAGTCAATACTTTTACCAGAGAGTGGATCAGATGTTTTACCAATCATTTGTGCCATTTGTGAATATATAGTTAAAGAGAAATTGTCTTTATCTAGCAATTGGAATCCAAAATCTATCGCGAATGCCATTATATCATCTTTATCCTTAGAAAGATTAAGAGGATCACCCTTACGAAAAATGTCTGTATCCAAAATGACAGTTTCTCCTGTGTATCCTGGAATACGACTATCCAAGGTATCTGTAACACCGTCTCCATCAATATCCCATTCTGCAGGATTATTATCTGCTATACCATCACCATCAGTATCAACCCACCAATCATTATTATTTGGAAAATCATCAACAATATTAGGCCGACCATCACCATCGCTATCCTTCAATCCTAAAAATTGATTTCGATCAGAAACGACTGAAAAACCAATAGGCAATCCAAACAATTTTTTCGTTGAAAACCTACCTCCAAAAAGTCCTATATTTTCCTTTAAGTCATTTGCAAATATCTCAATATTATAAGAGTTAGAGTTTTTTTCAAAATTTATTCCAATCTTTCTTTCTTGCGGATAGAGCATATTGTTTGCATAACCGCTTACCAAGATTCCATAGCCTAAATCAACTCGATCTAATGCTCCTATTTTTGTATACAGCTCACTCCCAGGATATCCATATCTAATATAATAAATTTTATCTATGATTGTATTTTTTATTGCATTGCCTGATGAGAAATCCCACTCATCTGAATGGATATTCCCTTCAGCGTCAAAGTAAAAAACAAGGTCAAGGGCTACCCCCCAATTCCCAATAGGAATAATTGGCCGCATTGCAATTTGGTTCCAAACTTTACCATCAATCGTAACTGAGCCTATAGCCCCCTGGTTTTTAACCTGAGGGTTAATCGGTGAGACCAATACTAAATTGGTTACAAACATGAGAAAAATGTTCCGAGGTATTCTCATTGTGTATAAGAAATTACTCTGAGTATACAATTGTGTTCAATCTCTAATTCTCAATTTCACAGCTCCGATATTCCAGCTAAATTCAATGGCATTATGGACTATTCTAAATTAAGAACTGAAGATATTATCCGTTTGGATAACAAGGGATTAAGTGAATATATATTTTTTATTCAAGATGACCTGCAATCAAAACTTAGCTCAGGCAGGAGTATCGATGATATTATTGATCAGGAAGACCCATTTGAAGCTTTAGAACCTCTTCTCCCTCAAGAAGTTTATCCTATTCTGGTGCTTGCTATAATAAACAATATTCGTTCAGATACAATAATGGAAGCATTATTAGAAGGATTTCAAAAAGGTATTAAACAATACAAAAAAGCGAATTCATGATCAAAAATTTACTATTTCTATCTCTAGCAACTATAATATTTGGACAAAACAATCGAATTGAAAATATTGATATTTCAACTAAAAAAAATGGAGTTTCAATTAAAATTCTAGCAAATTTTTCTATCCAACCCTCCCAAATTACCGGTTGGTACAATCAATCAAATTCTTGGTATTATATAACGATTTATAATGCTTTTGGCGATACAGTTTCACTGGGTAAAACAAAAACTAATTATCCTATCACGGATATTGAAGCAATAAAAATAGGTGAATCTATTCAGCTAGGGTTCAAAATGAGCCAACCGGTTGAAAACTTTGAATTCTATCACAATAATACTCAAGAATTATTAATTGCGCTTAGGTTCCCATTATCTAATGTCCTTGCTTCTATGGAAGAAGACCGTCCTGTTGTTTCAATGCAAACTTCACAAACTAATTCAGTTTCAAAAGCATTTTATCTTCTTGGATCAAGCATTATAGGTTTAGAAATTTTAAATTCAAAATCCAATGAGAGTTGGAAAGTTTCAATAGGATTAAGCGTTATTTTTATTGGATATTTATATGAGCATTTTATCGTGGATAAAAAAGAATGAAAGAAAACCTGATTTTCTATGCCTGGTTCTATGTCATAGGCATTATAGGCATGTCTTTGTTTATAAGATTTTATCTATATAAAAAAAGACAAAAGAAACAACAAGTAGATAAATGAGATTCAAACTTCTTATCCTTATAATAACGACGAGTCTTAGTGCACAAAATATTGCTAATTCTTTAGAAACTGTTATAAATGCCTTCAATGGAATAAAAACTGATGATAGGCATCTAACCCATCATTTACTAGATATTGCGAAAAATGGCCGAAATATTGATTATAATGATAAGGTTAAACTAGAAGCACTAGGCTTTAACTTTGGCTCAAGATTGATTTCAAGAGGAGGGTCTGAAAGGCCCGAGTCAATAGGGTTAGATAAATTTTTAGACAGTGAGTACTTTAGGTTTCATTATTCTACCTCAGGACCTCACGCCGTAGACACAAAAGATATCAATAATAATTTGCGACCAGATTATGTTGAAGATGTAATTAAAGTATTCGATTATGTAGCTGATAAGCTACATAATGAAATGGGATACACAAGACCACCTAGCGATGGATATTATTCATCAACTCGAGATAAAGGTGGATCAAATCATTATGATATTTACATTCGATCTATACCTTCAAAATACTATGGATATGTTCAGCCAGAAGAATATTCTCAAGGAAATGGAGACAATGAACGTTCTGAACTGCGAAATGAAAAAAATGCATTTACAAGCTATATGGCCATTCGCAACAATTACAAAAAATTTAGTCTAAGTGAATTAGAAAATATTAAAGTAACGGCAGCTCATGAATATTTCCATGCCATACAATTTGGATATGATGGTTGGGAGAAACCATGGCTTCTTGAGGCTTCAGCAATATGGATGGAAGAAGAGATTTATGATGAAATAAATGATTGCTACCAATATATGAAGGATTGGTTTAAATATCCTCATAAATCACTAGACGAAAGCGGGTTCCATTGGTATGGGTCCTTTATTTTTTTTGAATATATAGAACAACATATGGGGGGATCAGATACAATTAGAAAAATTATGGAGGCCTCTGTACAATCCAATAGTAAAGAAAAAGATGGTTCCCACTTAGCAATCAATCAAGCATTAAAACTCAATAACCATTCATTCCAAAAAGCATTAAATGGTATGTCCGTAGCTAATCAAATCATGTCTTCATTTGAATCTAAAAACTATTCCTATGAGGAAGCAGAAAGCTATCCAGTTGATGGTCCGAATATTTCAGATATTATTAATTTTCAGTTTGGTAGAAAAGATACTATTAACTCATCAAAGCTATCACGCTTTGGAAGCGAATATTTTCAAGTAATTTCTAATGATCCAGTATTAATTAATCTCACAAATAAAAGTGGCTCACTGCCAGACTTACAATTAAATGCTATTTTAAAAAAGAATGACAATTCATATAGTATTATTTCTAGCCCATCAATCAATATTGATCCATCAGAGCTAAAATCAATTTTTCTTTCAATTGTAAGTCAAGATACAATTGGAGGAAACTGGGACTATCAATTATCTGTTGAAAATGGTAAATCTGGGACTAATATTAATTCACCAATAGAATTTGTTTTAAATAGACCTTATCCAAATCCTTTTAATGGATCAATAAAATTTTCTCTATATGTAATTAAGGATTCCAAAATAACCATTGATCTAATCGGCATAAATGGTAGACGAATCATTAGATTATTCTCTGGAGAGCTCTCGTCAGGAAATCATAACTACAATTGGCGTGGAATTGATCAGAATGGAAATCAAGTGTCTTCTGGCGTGTACTATATCAAAGTTTCTGGGGAAAAAACAGGTGAATGGAAACCAATAACTTTTTTAAAATAATTTATTTTTTATAACCAATCATTACCAAAACATCACCATTTTTAAGATCAATCTGATTCCATAAAGGTATAAGATCTTCAGGTGGCGACGGTGTTTCAACTAATACTTCTCCTCTTATTGCACCAATAATAACTGATTGATCATTAATGTCTAAACCCATTTCCTTTGCAATTTTAAACGATCTAGAGAAAACATTACCAACTGTAGGTGAAATTGACATATCATGATTATTGCACAATTTTTTAAAAGTACTATAGACTACTGGATGTTGAGTTCTAGAAATAATAAAATCAGATGGAAATATGTTAAACCTTAGCTCTTGCAGAAATGGATAAAGACCAGATCTTTGGATAATTTTCTTTAATAAAGTAACACGAAAATAATTGACTGAACCTGAGCTGACATGATGATATTCATTTGTAGAAAAGCCAATTATATTTTTATCCTCATCTAAAATATGAACCCAAAGATCTGCAGAAGTACTCGCGCCAATAATAAATTTCAATCCAAAATCATTCCCGGAAGAATCTTTAAATACTTCATGATGATTATTGATTATTGCCATAGACTCATCGTTTTGAGTTAAATCTTCTCCTAACCACTTCTTTTTAGGAAAAATAATTTCGATTCCATATTTAGGATTGATTTTATGAAGATGATTTAATAATGATTTTGCTTCTGGAAGCGAAGAATATTGTGATGTGTCCATAACCATTTTCGCTTAAAAGCATCCTTTTAAATGCGTGTAAGCATAAAAAGGGATTATAATATATAGAATAGTATCTCTGATTAAATAATAAGTAACAATCGCAGCTATTACCTGCCAACCTTTTTTCTTAAATAGAAGTTTAAAACCCCCTTCCCTCTTTATTTCCAGCCACTCAACTAAAAATTTAGGACGATAAAATGGCATTATTCTTTTGGCTTTATCTTACCAAATTTTAAATTTTCGTATTTTTCCCAGATAGTTTCACCAGAAGCCTGTTGAAAACGAAATGCGAATGATAATGCATCATCAAATGAATTACCAGAAAATTCCTCATGTTTATAATATTCATCTATCCACCCCATAAACTCTTTCATTCCATCTTGATTTACCTGATCAAAAATTCCATAAATTAATTCTGCTCTATTATCATAATACCACGTAGTTACTTCTCCATAACCTAAGTCATCAATCATCTTTTGATGAGTATCATATACTTGAGTAAGATATGAAAAGAGAAAAATCTCTTTTTCTTTTGGCTCAAGAGTCTTCCAATAAACTGAAATGGCGTTTGGCGCAGAATCTTTTTTCTGACCTTGCGCAGACAGCAACATTAAGGAAAAAATGAGAGTAATCATTATTTTCATATTAGCCTTCTTGTTGTTCTGATTCGAATTCTGAAATCATCTCTTCTAACTTATCCATAGCTTGTTCTTCCGAAACTTTGCCTCTATTTTCACCTTGATAATACAAATGTCCAGCACCTTTACCAAATGCGATTCCAAGATCCGTATGTGTAGCTTCTCCAGGACCATTTACAGCGCAACCCATCAGTGCGACCGTCATAGGGGTTTTAACATTTTGTAACTTTTCTTCCATTTCTCCAGCAATCTTAAAAAGGTCTACTTCTAATCGTCCACATGTTGGGCAAGCAACAATTGTTACACCTTTACTTGCAAGACCAAGCGATTTTAATATTTCAAACCCAACTCGGACTTCTTCAACTGGATCATCAGTCAGGCTAACGCGTATCGTATCACCAATACCTTTTGCCAATAAAGCTCCAATGCCTACAGAAGATTTAATGGTTCCTGATTTTGTAGGCCCTGCTTCTGTGACACCCAAATGGAGGGGATAATCAAACTTTTTAGAGAATAATTCATAAGAAGCCATCATAAGATTTACATCCGATGCCTTTAAAGAAACAATTATATCTTCAAAATCATGTTCTTTACAAATATCAATATGACGCTTAGCGCTTTCAACCATTGCTTCAGGGGTAGGATATCCATATTTGTCTATCAAATCTTTCTCTAAGCTACCAGCATTGACACCTATACGAATAGGCAAGCTTGCATTCTTAACCTTCTCTAATACCTCTTTTACCCTTTTTTTACCACCAATATTCCCTGGATTAATCCGAATTTTATCAGCACCAGCGTCAACTGCTTCTAATGCCATTCTATAATTAAAATGAATATCGGCCACTAATGGTACATTCATTCTTTTTTTTATTTCATAGAGCGCATCTGCTGCTGGCTGATCAGGAACTGTAATACGAATGATTTGACAACCTGCTTCTTCAAGACGCTCAACCTCTTTCAATGTAGCTTTAACATCATGCGTTTTCGTTGTAGTCATTGACTGTACGGTAACGGCATGTTCACCACCTACAATTAGGTCCCCAATTTTTACTTCTCTTGTTTTTCTTCTCTTAATCATTTTTTAAGGTGCAAAAATTACAACATTCTACCCTTCAAAAGGATCATCCAAATATTTATTCGCTAAAGAAATAGCATTCGTATAATTATTTAATTTAATGCACTTTTTATAATTGATAACTGCTTCCATACGTTTCCCCTGTTTATCTAGAATTTTGCCTTTTAAAAGATATGCTTGCCCTAACATGGCATCTAAATCTGAGTAATAAAGCTTTATAGATTGATCAAGGAAGTCTAATGCTTTTTTGTCATTACCATTCAAATAATAATAATGGCCCCATATATAATCTAAATATGATGAGAATCGTTGTTGATGCTTAGGGCGTTGATCTTGAAAAGTATTTTTTAAGTCATCAAGCAATTGTTTAGCTAATTGTAATTCGCCCTTTTGAAGCAAACTCTCAGTATAATGGATTTTGAAATCATAATTATTTGGATATCTGTTTGCTAAGTCTTTACTAAGTAAATAACCTCTTTCAACATCAATATCGATAAATTGGTATATAAATGAAAGTATACTTTTTGCTTCAGTCCATGCCCAGGGGCTTTGGGATGCAGCAATTTCCATTTTTCTTATGCCTTCTTCTTTTGATGCCTCTAAACCAAAAAGTTCTGCACCTGCCTTCAAAAGCATATTACTCATACCTATATAATATTCAACAACTCCTATAGGAAGATATACATCAATTAATGTCGAATCTAATTCAGAGACTTTCTGAATAATACGAAAACCTCTATATGCTGAAACTAGTGTTGGAATCCACTTCTTTTGACCTAACTGAATTCGTGCTTTAAGTCCTTTTGCTGAACCATAATATAAAAGATATTCGGGATCATTAGGATTTTGAGCCAATAATGAGTCATAAATTGACTCTATACTATCAAGATTTATAGCAAAATTAGCGTATACCTCTCCATGAGACAGCTTTGATTCATCATTCCTCCATTGTGCTGCTACCCATGCAACGTGCACACCAGGATGGCCAGGATAATCTTTGCGTGCTTGATCAAGAATCTCAATACTTCGTTCATATTCATAGTTATAAAATGCATCAGCACCTTCACGGACTTGCTTATCACCTGGTTTTTGCCCAAATAACAATGAAAATAGGCTTAATGATAATAGAATTAACTTCATATATACTGGGAAAATTAGGTTAATTTTTTATTGAAAAGGAAATTTGATCTGCCCCCGCAAATATATAAAGATTTATTTCAATCGTAATTTTCTAAATTGATCCATTAATTGATCAACATCAAATTTTTTCATACTTTTAAGATTCAATGCACTGTGAGGTGTTTGATTTAATTTTACTTGTTGAAACATATTCAATTCTGAAAGTGAATTTATTTTCAGCCCAAACATCATTTCAAATTGAGAAATACAATTCCCATCTGAGGGATCAGAATCATCAGGGTCTTCCTCATCAAACATTTCACAAATGCTTGCCTCTCGTGAGAGTAATAAATTAGAACCATTTAATTCATATTTTAATACAATAATATCCAAATATTCTGACTGATCATAATCATCAATTCCCTTCACGATAATAAATAGCGTATCTTCA
>MDSZ01110998.1_pt1 | contig 14625 bp, 20 predicted proteins | sample 811201 | NCBI WGS metagenome assembly MDSZ01 (sample SAMN05326647, study PRJNA326480) | marine metagenome | isolation source: seawater | place: Indian Ocean: North | collected 2010
CCATGAATTCTTCATTTACTTGAGTTAGCTCAACATTAGGGTGAGTGCTACGGTTACCACTCTCAATGATTGTGATTTTGATATTTACTGGTGTCAAATTTGTCGCAATTTTCTCTTTTGCTTGTTCAGTTGCTTCCTCTAATGATTCTGCGTATAGAGCACTTGTTCCGCGCAATTCGGGATTGGGATCTGTAAGTGAGAATATTTCAGCCTCTCCATCACTAGCATTTGTTGAATGTGCAGTTAAATTTCGACATGATACAGCACATGAGAATTCTTCGGCATCTGGATCTCCTAGTGATTCGTGGCTGTACAAACCTGCAGCATTTGAGATCGATACCAGTCCTTCATCAGATATCTGCGTAACACTGAGATTCACCCAAGTGAGATTGAATCCATTCAATGTCGCATCCCACATCCATGTGGTTTCATCTTTATCCGAGTTGTAAAATCTAGTCGGCTCATCAATTTCCACAACTGTTTCAGTGGATTCAGTATGGTACAGGTAGTAATCTGGGCTAACAGTTGCACCATAAACCGCATAACCGAGCAGGATAATCAAGGTTAATCCTAGGCCCATTAGCGTCCGCAGAAGGTTAGGATTCTGCGCCAGTGCCTTCCGCATATTTACCGCCACAATAGAGTCCTTAATCAAGCATACTACAGAGGCCCGCAGTGTCCCATTCTCAAGTATGCAATATACTATGAATAACAGTGTCCTTGATATAGGGGTGTTTGGTCGGCAAGTTGCTTGGTGCTTGTATGACGACGTTTTACGATGTCCCCGCTGACCTACTGAACCCTGCTCTAGCTGACAAGCTAGCCGAGGTTGACTCCATCTCCCGACCTGATTGGGCGGACTATGTCAAAACCGGAGTTCACCGTGAGCGCCCACCAACCCAAGACAACTGGTGGGAGATCCGCTGCGCAGCAATTCTACGTAAGGTTGCACGTGAAGGACCTGTGGGTGTAAACACATTGGCACAGGCATTTGGTGGGAAGAAGGACAATGGTTCCAACCCTCACACTCCTGCTAGCGGTAGCCGACACATCATTCGCACAGCACTACAGCAACTTGCTGATGCTGGTCTTGTCGATATGAAGGAGACCAAGACCGTCGAATCCGTAGATGGTGCTCAGAAGCTATATTCTGGACGCAGCGTTACTGCTGCAGGCCAAAAAATGCTTGACGAAGTTGCACACTCAATTCGTGGTGACGCAGAGGCAGCATACCCTGGACTAGGCAAGTACTGATTCGTTTTGGAAGTGAAAGGAAGTGACATCAATGGCAATCTCTGCTGACGAAGAATTGGCCCAATTGCGTGCTCAACGCATGGCCCAGATTCAGAGTCAGCTAGAGGAGCAAGCAGCAGCGCAAGCTGATGCTGAGCTAGATGCACAGACCAAGGCTGCTGCAGAAGCAGAACTTGACCAAGCGATGAAGACAATTTTGACTCCAGAGGCCCGCTCCCGTCTAGCAAGTCTAGCACTTGTCAATCAAGAGATCACAACCAGGGTCAAGTCACACTTGGCGACCTTGGCAGGCGACGGTCGTATCGCCACACCAGTCAACGACCAACAACTCAAGCGAATTCTCGCTGGTCTAAACGAAAACCGTCGAGAAACTAGCATCCGTAGAATCTGAGGTGAGAAATATGGCACGCAACAAGCCAGCAGCAAAGAAGATCCGTCTACTCAAGGCCGGTAAGCAGAACCGAAGAGTTCCTGTTTGGGTCATGATGAAGACTTCAAGAAATACCGTATCCCATCCAAAGCGTCACAACTGGAGACGCAGCAAGTTACAGAGGTGATTATGTGGCACGTGGAGCAGTTAGCGAACTTGTCGTTCCTTTGAGGAATGCATGGAACATCACAAGATACAAGCGTGCACCGCGCGCAGTTCAGATTATCAAGAACGAGGTTGTAAAGCACCTCAAGGTAACCGAGGATGAAGAAGTATGGATTGACCCAGCTGTCAACGAGGCAATTTGGGCACGTGGAATTGAAAACCCTCCACGAAAGATCCGTCTACAAATTACTCGTCACGACGAGCCAGACATCCCTATCGAAGTCAAACTAATGGAGGAGTGAAAATGGGAAATATCCGTCCAACATTCATCAAACTAAGAGCGATTATTCTCTGTGAAGAGCACGGTGAGAAATTCACTGATGATTTCGACCACAACAAGAAGATGGTCGAGCAACTGACCGATGTCGAATCAAAGAAGTTGCGAAACTGGATTGCTGGCTACGTCACTCGATACCGCCAGCGCCGTACCGATTGAATGGTGATTTCTTATGGCGATTAGAGTCGCCTGGGATAGAACTCCTGTTAGCGTACATGGCGATAAGTCTGAGCTACAGCAATTGATAGCACACCTGCGTACAAAGTACGATTTTCGTAAGCATTCCATTGTGATGCCCGACCGTGAAAATGATGAGGAAGCGGTTCTATTCCTCTATGCTCCATGTGATCCTCGCTGGATAGCGGAGGTCATGTAGATGGGAAAGCGTCAGGATATTCCACTCCCCGCTTCTGTTTACGATTTGGATATCGTATTGGTAGGCATAAACCATCCTGGAAATCTAGGTGCGGTATGTCGAACTATGCTCAATCATGGTTTTACCAATATGACACTCGTCGCTCCTGAATGCTCAGTTGATGACGAGGAAGCTAGGAATCGCGCAAAACATGCAGGATCTATACTCGATTCAGCACGCATTGTGGATTCATTGGATGAAGCGTGTGATAATGCATCTTTGGTTGTCGGGACTTCGGGCAAGCGAGAAGTTGGTGCAAAAATACTGAAACGACATTTCCTCCTTCCTTGGGATTTTGCAGAACGAATTAGGAATCTGGAAGGTCGTGTTTGCTTGGTTTTTGGTGAGGAAGGCAAGGGTTTGTCTACCGAAGATTTAGATCGTTGCGACCTGTTATTGACACTGCCAACTTGGGAAGGCTACCCTATTGCTAATCTCTCACAAGCTGTTGGACATTGCGTGTACGAATTGCATAGAGACCGCGTCCTGAATGGCGAACAGGTCATGGGCGTCAACACCACTCGCGCGCTAACACCTGGGTTGCGACAAATTTTGAAGCAGTCAATCGATGAGTTTGCACATTCACTTGACTCTGATAAGAACGAGCTTGTTGCAGATGTAATCGATAGAGTCGTGATGCGGGGTCTTCCAATAGATGCTGAAGCAGAGAGAATGATTGGTGCCATAGTTCAGGCAACTACTGCATTACAGAAACTCGAAGGCGATGATGAATGGCGTAGAGAGCGTCGAAAGCGAGTCACTCCCGCCACGAAGCCCAACTCTTCGGAGTCTCCCTAACGTGCATTGCTACTAGTCGCAATCTGTTACCATATGCGGTCTTGATATGTGGGGCAACTTGTTCAAACGCCCACTTTGCTAGATTCTCGGCTGTAGGTATGAATGGAACCTTGACTATTCGATGCTCGGGTGGCAATCCTTGAAAGATGTTCAAGAGCAGTTCATCTCCCTCATATACCACAAAGGCGTGATCGATTACATCGTGTATGTGCGTAGTCAATATCTCTGAAACATCTGAAAAATCCATCAGCATTCCTTCCTCTGAAACACCAGATTCCTCGACTACATCTCCTTCGATTTCGGCTTCGAAACGATATCTGTGCCCGTGCATATGCCTGCACTTACTCTTGTGATTGGGGACTCGGTGTCCCGTATCAGTCTCTACATATCTTCGTATGATAGTTGTCATTTCTCCTCACCTTCAAAATCTAAACAAATTGAATTAATGCAATAGCGCGGCCCTCGTGCTTCATGGAATAGATGTCCGAGATGTGAATCACATCCTGTACAACGAACTTCGATTCTCGTCATTCCATGGCTATGGTCCATTACTTGCTCAATGTTTGCACTATCAAGTTCATTTGAGAACGCTGGCCATCCGCAACCAGAATCGAATTTGTCTTGCGAAGAAAATAGTTCCTTACCACATTCAGCGCAAGTGTATAGCCCCTGCTCGAAATGCTTGTCGTATTCTCCAGTGAAGGCACGTTCTGTACCATTTTGCTTCATCACATAATGTCGTAATTGAGCCTTTAGTGCACCTTCTAGTACATCAGGCCAGGGCTTTACATATTCAACTGGATCTTTACGTCCTATTGCATGGAATGCAAGTATCCTTTCAACATCTGCTCCACTAGTTCCACTGCTTCTTCCAAACTCATCAGGATTGTATGATGTATTTGTATTCGCAAAAACAGTATCAAAATCTAGTCCGAGTTTATTGCATGCGATTAGAGCATCCCTTAGGATGGTCTCCTTGTCTCCGTCAATGTATGGTAAATGGAATGATACCTTTTCACTGTCCCAATTACCTACTGCAAATGCTTCACCAATTGAAGCATAGAATTCTGGTCGACAATCAGGATAGATAGCATGATCTCCTGAATGAACGCCGAGAGCAATCACAACATCTGTTTCTTCACGAATTGCAATAGATAATGCATAACCGTACAGTATTGAAGCGAAAATCGCATTGCGATTTGGAACTACTGTTGCTTTCATTTGCTCCTCTTCATAGTGCCCTTCTGGAACATCGATATTTTCGCTGGTTAATGCTGAGTGGAAAAGTCCCATTGCACTCGATAAATCTGCAATTTGATGCTCAACATCATACCCATTTTCTGCTAGGTAAGAAATGTTTGATTGTGCTCTTTCCAATTCGATGTTATGCTTTTGACCGTATTCATATGAGATGCAACTAACCTTGTATCCATCTGCTAATAATCGCATCAATAATCCGGTGGAATCCATTCCTCCGCTCAAAGCCATTACCGCTCTCATCTAGTCTACCCCCATCCATTTGTGAGTTTGCAGAGATAATCTCCACTCTGGATTATTCTTCACAATTTCTTCAACCACTGCAAAACTTCTTCCATTCCATTCAACAGATTCTGAATGTATGTAACATGGTTGTATGTAATGGTGGTCAAAGCCAGATTTCAGTTCTTCATACATCGATAGATCTTGACCACAATACACTACTTTCAGCTCATCACCAGTACGTTGCTTAATCGAAACGTTTGGGTAAACCTGGTCCTTTGGCGAGACGCATATCCAATCAATGATTTCAGGAACTTGAATTGTCCCATTAGTCTCAATCGAGAGATGAATACCGTGTTCCTTTAACGCACCACCGATTGTATCCAAATCTTGCATGCAGGGTTCACCTCCAGTGAAGATGACCCTCTTACAATTGAATGACAGAACCTTGTCAACAATATCTTTGAGTTCCATTTCCTCAAAAGTCAGGAAATCGGTGTCGCACCATTCACAACGTAGGTTGCAATTACCAAATCTTACGAACACGTGCGGTACACCGGTATGGTAAGCTTCCCCTTGAACAGAATGAAAAATTTCTACAATCGGATAACTTACCATCGTAACAACTCAGTAAATTAAGTTCTCAAAGCGGCGGGCTACGGATTAGTTGCATCAGTTCAGTACGTGCTTCACTCTTGTCAAAGAAGACACCACGCATAGCAGATGTAGTCATGATGCTATTCTGCTTCTTCACGCCTCTACACTGCATACATCCGTGAGCAGCTTCGACAATAACTGCAGCGCCGAGCGGGTTTAGGTGCTGCTCTAGGTCGTCGGCAACACCCTTAGTGATTCTTTCTTGATTTTGTAGGCGACGAGCATGTAAATCCACAATTCGTGCAAGTTTACTAATTCCAACGATTCTGTCAGTTGGGATGTATGCTACGTGAGCTCTTCCACGGAATGGCTGCAAGTGGTGTTCACAAGTTGAATGGAATTCAATATCTCGTAGCAATACAATGCCATCATACCCTTCTCCGTTGAATGTTGAATCCAACACTTCAGCAGGATCCTGTTCGTATCCTGAAAATATCTCATCGAATGAGTTGATTACTCTCTGAGGAGTTTTCAACAATCCTTCGCGTTCCGCATCACTTTCCAAATATTGAAGCAACTTCTTCACAGCGCCTTCAGCTTCTTCTCTAGTAACCATTTACTCCCCCTCCAATCGCCCATGGCGCGCATCGATTGCATCTAACTGGTCGAGCAATTTGCGGCAAGCAGTTCTAATCGCATCTGCTACACTGACAAATTTACCCTCGTCACCAACATGGATTTTCAGATCCTCAAGTAACTGAGCTGGCATGTCGAGGCTTACCTTCGGCATGACTTGTCGTGGTAGGCAATAGATATGAAGTATTCGTATACGAATACTAGAAGAATATCATGGCTTGTACTTGGTTTTCGCCATTTTTGCTGTTAATCCGCCATCCCAGGATGCCATTGCTTGAGCCAACCATCGCATTATTGCCATGGTGTAAATTTAACACCGAGGATATATCAAGGTTGCTTGGGAGTCCCAAGGGCCCCTTACGATAATGATGCAACCAAGTCTTCGCGCTTGAATTGCCTAGCCGCATACCATGCTGCAAGACCAGCATAGAATATACTAGAGATCAACCAAACTCCAATGTGCTCGATTATCACTCTGTCCAACAATAATTCACGCATTGCTAGTAGTATGTTAACTAGGGGAATTGCAAACCACCAAGACTCGATTCCATCCAAGTTAATCACTTGTGTAAACAATGCTGGGAATATGATGAACAGGATTGCTGGGCCAAGTAATGATCCAGCTTCTTTGACACTGTGAGCTCGCATTGCAAGTGCTAACTCGAATGCTACTACCATTATTGCAAATATTATGACCGCAGATAGCAGCAATAGAATACTCGACAAAGATAGGCTCGGGATACCAATAACCGATGATGATGCTAGGTAAGTTATGGCGAATAGCAAACCACCAATCTGCAACGCCACACCAGTGCTCGTGATTGTAGCAACTGCTAACCATTTTCCAGCCAATAGTTCAATCCTACTACAAGGAAGGCACAATAGGGCTTCCAAGGTTCCTCTTTCACGCTCTCCCGCAGTCATGTCAATTGAAGGTTGAATCGCGCTACTAGCAGTCCAAATTGCAATTACCATCGGAATGAACATTGACAAGGCCATTCCAGCTTGCTCGCCTGCTGTCGCAGTATCAGCAACCTCTGGGTCCCCATCCCAGGTAATTGGGTCAAGCGCAGATTCTGGATCAAGACCTGCATCAATTAACGTTCCATTGATTACTTCTCGTTCCCATTCAAACATCGATACCAATATTCTCGATTTAGCCTCACGCGAATATTCGGAAGTCGAAAGATGAATGATTGCAAAGCTCCAATCTGTGCCATTCCCCTGTAAACGAAGTACTGCATCGAATTGTTGAGTACGTAAGCGTTCCAAATCATCGCCTGGATCTGATAAATTATCTAGGACGGGCATCGATTCGAATGTAATATTGAGTTTCAAGTCTACAAAGGAATCCTCGAGATCATCCACTCTATCGCCTTGCCAAACGACGTTTAGTTCGAGTGCATCCAATTCTGCTGCTTCTGACTCTAACAAAATTGGCAGCGCTATGAATAATGCAGGGAAAATCAACAATGGAATCACAATCAGTGCCAATAGAGTTCGCCAATCTCTAACGAACTCGATAACTTCCTTCTTGGCAATTGTTTTGATATAACGCCAAGAATTACTCATCTTCAATCACCTCCCTTGTTTGTGTCATTGAAAGTAAATCAACCGATTCCGTAGAATCCGGGGTCTTTCCAGTCAAGAACAATCTCCACCAGCGTGCTAACTTACCTTCCTTTGCATCATCCTCGTTACGAGCGCGTGCTTTGTCACTAGTCAGGCTGACATATGCTTCTTCAAGGGTATCGCAGTTGGTCATTTCAAGCAAATCATTAGGGGAGCCATCTGCTCTTACTTCGCCATTGTGAATGATGATTATTCGATCACATACTTGCTGAGCCTCAGCCAAATGGTGTGTACTGTAAATCACAGTACCTCCTTCATCTCGGAGTTTTCCAACAAGCGCACGTACAGTACGAGCACTGGTGACATCTAATCCTGCAGTTGGTTCATCCAATAGTAGAATATCGGGTCCGTGAGCAAGAGCTCGTAATAGTGCAGTTTTTTGCCTCATTCCTCTGCTGAAACCTTTGGTGTGTCGCGATAATGATTCAGACATATCGAGCCTCTTTGCGAAATGCGATACACGATTCCAGGCAACATCATCAGCAACACCATACATCCTCGAATGGTATCGAATGTTTTCCCAGGCAGTGAGTCTGGAGTATAGCCCAGTTGATTCAGGCACTACGCCCAATTTTTCTCTAATCGTGCTGACCTTTTGACCTTTGAACAGAACCGATCCGTTGGTAGGCTCCATGACTCCTGCCATGAGCCTTAGTAGCGTTGTTTTGCCAGCACCATTTCCTCCGACTAAACCGATTACTTCTCCGGGCCGGATTTCTAAGTCAACATGGGTCAGGGCATCGACTTCGCCAAACGATTTCGCGACTCCCGTGAGAGTTAGCATCGCCCCGGCCATGCCTATCGGTCATCGTCCTGCTTCAACAGCCTTGTCCAGATTTGGGTGTTTTTGATTTAGTCGCTCTGCTCTAGACAACTGTCCTCTGAGCAATTCTTGAATCTCTGATTGCGGAACACCCATGTCGATGTGGTTTGCAATCATGTCCAAGCCTCCTTGAATCACTCCCGCGTCCAAAAATGCATCATTGCTAATGCTCCCTTCTTGTCTGCACTGTTCTAATCTTCCAAGTATGAATTCAGATTCATTCCTAACACTAGGAGAATCGATCCGAGGTAGTGCAATTAGTCTATCAATACAGGTTCGCATGATTTCACCACAGTTACTTCTGGGCCAGCTCTACCAGTACTCCGCCGGTACTCTTTGGATGAACAAATGCAATCATAGCACCATGTGCTCCCTTTCTTGGAGATTCATCGATCATCCTAACACCGTTGTCCATTAGGTGTGAAATCATACTTTCAATATCTTCAACCCTGAAGCAAACTTGTTGCACACCAGGGCCACGTTTTGCTAGGAATCTGCCGATAGGTGTTTCTTCACCTGTTGGTTCCAGCAATTCGATTTTTGGACTGCTTTCATCTTCTGTACTGGTCGCAAAGAAGCGGGTAGTCACACCCTGGTCTGCGACCAACTCATCTCCACCTTGCATCAATCCAATAAGATTCCAGAAGTTCGACGCCTCGTCCAAATTCTCGCAAGCAATACCAATGTGGTCAAGATAAATTTTCATTGCGACACCTCAGAATCCACTTGGAGCCATCCAGGTTCCAAACACATCTTTCATTGCACCCATGATTTCGCCGAGAGTACAATCGGCTTTCAGTGCATCAATAACGAATGGGAAGAGATTTTGCTCACCCTCTGCTACCACTCTAATTTGTTCGAGTGCAGCCATTGCCGCATCGTTATCCCTTTGTGAGCGTAATTTTTCCAACTTCTTCGTTTGTCTTTCACCAAGTTCCGTATCAACTTTGAGTACAGGTGGTATTGTTTCATCTTCGAGAGTCCCATGGTTTACTCCGACAATCAACCTCTCATTCGCTTCCACTTTCGATAGGTGGTCCCATGCTGACTCGTGAATTTCTCTTTGTTGGAATCCGGCTTCGATAGCCTCCATTGCTCCGCCCATAGATTCAATCTCCAATATCTTTGAACGTGCTTGCTGGTAGATCTCTTCTGTCAATTTCTCGACCAGATATGATCCTCCAAGCGGATCGACGACATTTGCTGCTCCGCTTTCTTCAGCAATGATTTGTTGAGTTCTCAATGCTACTGTAGCACTTTCTTCTGTAGGTAGCCCAAGTGCTTCATCATAGGAATTCGTGTGCAGGCTTTGGGTGCCTCCACATACTGCAGCCAGAGCTTGGATAGTTACTCGTGCGATGTTGTTGAGTGGTTGTTGTGCAGTGAGCGAAACCCCTGCTACTTGGGTATGGAATCTCAGCATTGCAGATTTCGGGTTGCTCGGAGAGTATCTTTCGGTGATCAAATCATGCCAGAGTTTTCTTGCCGCTCTAAACTTCGATGCTTCCTCAAAGAAGTCATTATGACAATTGAAGAAGAATGACAGTCTAGGAGCAAATGTATCGATATCTAGTCCCTTATCTATTGCTGCCTCTACATAGGCCAATGCATTGGCTAGTGTGAATGCAACTTCCTGTACAGCAGTAGAGCCCGCTTCACGGATATGGTAACCAGAAATCGAGATTGTATTCCAAAGTGGAATATTTTGCGCACAATACTCGAATGTATCTGTAATCAACCGCATGGATTGTTTAGGAGGAAAAACGTAGGTTCCTCTAGCGATGTATTCTTTCAATACATCATTTTGAATCGTACCGCGAACTTGTTCTTGGTGAACTCCTTGTTCTTCAGCAACCGCCACATACATTGCAAGCAAAACCATTGCAGGCGAATTGATTGTCATTGAAGTTGAAACCTTATCCAGTGGTATTCCTGAAAGAAGCAATCTCATATCATCCAAACAGGAGATTGAAACCCCTACTTTTCCAACTTCCCCTTCGCATAACTCATCGTCTGCATCTAAGCCCAGTTGAGTAGGCAGGTCGAAAGCTACGGAGAGACCTTTCTGACCGCGGTCAAGCAACAACTTGAATCGCTCATTTGTCTCCTCGGCACTACTGAATCCAGCGTATTGTCGCATAGTCCACAATCTGGAACGATACATTGTATTGTGGATCCCTCTAGTATAGGGTGGTGAACCTGCTTCATCAGGGCCAGCGGTTTTGGGTAATTCAATACCACCAAGTGTCTGCCAGTCATCCTTTCGCTGGCTACTCATTACATTACACCTCAATGGTTGTATCCGCCTTTGCCGTGTGCGTGACCATGGTCGATCTCTTCTTGTTCTGCTTCCCTTACTTCAATTACTTCGACGTTAAATGTAAGCGATTTTCCTGCTAGAGCATGATTGAAATCTACAGTGGCAGTTTCATCTCCAACTTCTGAAACAGTAAATGGGCCGATGTCACTCATCAATGTCATACCAACTTCGGGTGTTATTCCACCAAACATGTCGAGTGGAACTTGTTGAACTGCATCAGGATTGTGCTCGCCGTATGCGTCTTCTGGTGCCAAAGTAAACTCGACCTTATCGCCAACTTCTGCACCCAACAACTCCCTTTCAAAACCAGGAATCATATTCTTATGTCCGACCAAGAAAGCTAGTGGATCTCTTCCTTCACTGCTATCAAAAACTTCTCCACTATCTGGAAGTGTTCCTGTATAATGTACTCTAACAACTCTATTGTTCTCAATCTTCATCTAATAATCACCTTTTGGTAGTATACCTTTTGACCATTCTACGGAATTCATCAGCCACATCTTCAGGCAAAATCAATTCAGCTTCTTTCTGATCGATAAACTCGATTGCTGCGTCGACTCCAATTCGTTCACCCTTTGCCCAAATTTGTCCTAATACATTTGAACGATGTTCTTCATTTATTGAATCGTTATCGAGTAATTCCCGAGCCGCATATTTGTATTCGAGATACTTGCGACGATCTAGTTTCTTTGATTGGGGTTGCCTGCCGCCACCCTTTTTGTCGGGACTGCGGCGACGCTTTGGTTTCTTGCCACCACTTCGCTTTTCGGTTTTGATGGTTTTGAAAACATTAGCAATCTTCGGATTGGTAACTTCAACGGCTTCAATTTCTTCCAACGAAGCTTCCATTTCAGGTTCTGGATCTACAGTGGTTTGAGCTTCAGGTTCTGGAACATTTACCTCTGGCTCTAACTCCTTGTCCTTAGCTGCTTTCTTTGCATCCTGAGCTTCCTTTGCAAACTGAGCAGTTGCGGCAGATTTTGCCCTGAGTGCAGCCAATCGATCGGCGCGAGAATCTGGTTTCTTTATCTCAGATTTTGGTGCTGGTTTTGGCTGTGGAGAAGGACGATGTGTTTTCTCTACAGGCTTAGCCACTTCCTTAGGGGTTGTTTTTTCAGCTTCCTTAACTTCTCTTTGAAGTCTAAGGGCTTCCATTGCCGCTTTCTGCTTCGCAGCCAAATCGTCCTGTGGTTTTTTTGCAGGTTCGGGGCGAGGCTTAGGCCTTGAACGTGGAGCATTATCTCGACGGTCTCTGGCTTTTTGCTGCGCATTTGGTGCAAAGGGATTGAATGGCTCATCCTTGCGCCTGCGCCTGTCCATGACCTAGGGCAGGACCGGCCTCTCATAACCCTTGGCATCTCGATTATTCCCATATAATCGGTGTTTGGTCAGTACGCAATTCCTGATCGACTGCTGATTGCTGTAATGTGGTGACTCTACCATTTTCCAATTCCAACCATCCAAGTCTGGCAATCATAGTTCCATTATCGATGCAGTACATCCTCGGAGGACAATGGCTACTCGCTCCTCTTTCGTCACACATAATCATCGACATGTCTCTGAGTCGTTGGTTGCAAGCCACTCCTCCACCCAGTAGAATTTCTTGCTTACCAGTATGTGCCAGAGCCCTTTCAGCAACTTCTACACAAGCTGCGAATGCGTGTTCTTGTAGACTCCAGCACACGGCTTCGAAAGGCTTTCCTTCTGCAACAAGTTTGTTTGCTGCAGACAATAAACCAGAGAATGCTAAGTCCATTCCATGAACGGCGTATGGCAACTCCAATCCATCAAGACTGCAATCTGGATTAGCATCCAACCATTCTTTGGCCTTCTTTTCAATTACTGGCCCTCCAGGGAAAGGAATACCATGGGCTCGACCGAACTTGTCAAGCATATTTCCAATCCCTATGTCAAGTGTCTCGCCCAATACGCGATAACGACCGTCTAAACGGGCTATGACTTGTGTATTTCCTCCACTCACATAGAGCAAAATTGGATCATCACAGCCACATTGTTCACGCCCAATTTCAATGTGAGCAACACAGTGGTTAACGCCGATAAGTGGGACATCCAGATGGGTTGCAATGGTTCTTGCAGCAGCTGCGCCAGTCCTCAAACATGGGCCCATACCTGGCCCCTGAGAGTAGGCAATCGCTCCGATATCAGAAGAGTGTAAACCTTCTCGGTCCAACAATCCAGTGAATAGTTCAGCACCAAGCTCAACATGGTGGTCTGCAGCCTCTCTAGGATGAATGCCGCCCTCATCCGGCCGTATTGTGTCAGAAACAGATGGCCGAGGTTTACCAGTAGCATCTACAATGCCAAATGAAAAGGTATGCGCGGTCGACTCAATGCCGATTACCCAACCATCTGCCATATACCTCGCTGAACGCATATCATATCAAACCCAACGGTCCCTGCCCCCACTATGCAGACGCTACTGCATAATGCTGGGCCCATTGCCCACCTCGCCGGTAAAGGGCCACTTGTAGGCCATATTGATGTCGAATCACAGGTCTTGGATTCGGGTATGGCGATACTTATTGAAGATCACATGATTGTCAAAATTGGACCTTCTGAAGAGTTGCTTGAAGAGTTTTCAAATGCTGATAGAATCGACCTTGGAGGCAAAGCAGTCGTGCCAGGACTTGTGGACTCTCATACCCACTTATTGTGGGATGGCGATCGAAGTAGAGAGGTTGCTTGGAAGCAAAATGGCATGTCGTATCGCGAGATATCCGAACGTGGTGGCGGCATTGCTTCTACTGTTAAGGCTACGAGAGTTGCAACAGACCAACACTTGGCTGATATTGGAACTAAGAGATTGAAAGAAGCACTCAGGAATGGTACAACTCACATGGAAGCAAAATCAGGATATGGGTTAGACACAGATAGCGAATTACGTTTATTGGAAGTCGGAGAAAACCTCGGAGCCATTGATGGTTTGCCTTCACTCGATTTAACATGGCTAGGGGCACATGCTGCAGCACCTGGTCTGTCGATTACAGAATATTTCGAAGAGATTCTTTCGGAACAATTGCCTGCGATTTTGGAACAAGGCATTGCCCGTAGTGCTGATGTCTTTTGTGAACCCGGGTGGTTCAGTGTCGAGCAAAGTGAAGATATTCTGAGAGATTCGCGCAAGGGTGGTTTAGATCTTAGAATTCACATCGATGAATTTGTTGATGGCGGCGGAGGTCAACTTGCCGCAGATTTGGAAGTTTCAAGTGCAGATCACGCACATTATACCAACAGTGACTCGAGAGCAGCAATGCATTCAGCGGGAGTAAATACGGGCTTCTTACCAGGAACTCCATATTCTATGGGCGAAGACTATCCTCCATTTGCCGAGTGTATCGAAAATGGCTGGGCATGGTCATTTGCATCAGATTTCAATCCCAATTGTAGAACAATGAGTTTGCCATTCATTGGCTCCATTTTAGTTCAGCGTAATGATATATCACCAATTACTTCTCTAGCAGCATGTACTAGGAATTCAGCAGAGACGACTCCGCACCCCTCAGGACTCCCACATGGTGTGATCACTGAAGGCGGGGTTGCAAATCTGAATATTGTCGATTGCCCACATTGGGAAGCTTGGTGTTTGCAACCAGGACATTCTCCGTTCTTTGCAACCGTTCTCGAGGGTTCAATGATTTATCACTAAAAGCAAATCTGTAGGCGTTTAATATGAAATCAAAAAAAGGATATTGGATGGAGACAGTTGTATGTTCTGCACGACGAGGTGTCGATGCGAGATTGAAGCGTCTATTGGATGCGCGCCAAGAGATGCGCAGAA